>OOBP01000012.1_pt1 | contig 298400 bp, 229 predicted proteins | sample 1671681 | NCBI WGS metagenome assembly OOBP01 (sample SAMN06348181, study PRJEB24527) | human gut metagenome
CGGCTTTCCTTCAAAGTGCGAACTTCGTAAGTTTTTTGAGCCCTCTTATTGAGACTCTCAACCTGCCGATGTTCACACTTATCGGTTCGTTGAATTCAAATTTTTTAAGATCAACTCTTCGTAGTGAAGAGAAAAAGCATTTTACAGAAGCTTTTTCGTTTTGTCAAGGTTAACTGTTTTGTTTTTTTCAATTCAGTTTCTTGACGCCCTCACTGCGAGGTGAGGGGTTGAATTATGTCGTGCCAAAGAGACTTTGTCAAGGATGTTCAAAAAAATACCAAATATAAGGTATCTTCCAAGACCGATCCCGTCACTTAGCGATTCAAGATATCGGTAATGTTCATCTTGAGTAAGGGCGAGGCACGACGGCTAATTTCGTCATCAATAAGTCGCTTAGCAAGGTTGGTAAGCGAGTCTTGTAGGCCGTTTCTGGGATCAGAGAGTAGCAACTTCATAGCGGGCTTCGAGCACTTCTGTACAACAAGCGTCGACAATGCTTTCTGCGCCTTCGTCTCAACACCATTGACCGTAGCATCCTTAATCACCTGCACCTTCTTCGCCGCATCTGTGCGTGAAAGCGTCACATAGGCCCACTGGATAAGAGACTCTTTGTCGCTGCTTGTTGCATTGCTGTGAAGACATTCGGCAAGACTGTCGCTTGCTGCCGAAGCATACGCAGCACCTAACGGCGCCGCAAGCATTGCAAAAGCCAAGGTAGAAGATATGAGAAGTTTGCGCATAATACTTTCCTAAGGATCAGGATGAAAGTAGCGTCAGTGTAGTCGGTTTTCGCTACAAAAGCAGTGTCGAAACACCTGTAGCAACGGCTCTACACAAATTGAAAGCAGGCTAGAGCCGCGGACGCCAGCTCGCCCTGCCACGGCACGAGAACCGCCGATGCATCGCTCAATCGGAATAGTTGACTTGTTGGGCGTGCCTCGCGCGAAAAAGCGAAAAAGGCCAGAATCTCTCACTCTTTCAACGGTTCATCTCAGTAAATTCAAGAAACACAGAATCCATGTCGTTTCGTTATTGAAAAATAACCATATATTTTTCAATGCTTTAGAAACTCTGTTGTAAAAAAAGTGAGCCACCCATCCGTTGTAAAAAACACCGTATGAGGCTGACTTTTTTACAACGCAGAACCATTTTGGAGTTTTGCCACAAAAAACGCTGAAGTCAGGATACAGGAAAAAATCCCTAAAATTCAAGCGTTTACGATTGATAGCAAAAGAGGTAGAACCTTTCGATCCTACCTCTTTTACGGTTTTGGTTGCGGGGGAAGGATTTGAACCTCCGACCTTCGGGTTATGAGCCCGACGAGCTACCAGGCTGCTCCACCCCGCGGCAATTCTGTCGTCGTAAACACAGTGCTGTGTTTGTTGAGGTTTTGAATGTTACACAGGTTTTTCCAGTCTGTCAAGGGTTTTCCCTAAAAAAAGCAAAAAAAATTCCAAGATGATCTATAAGTTATTGATTTTTATGAAAAATTACTCAAGTTAACAATGGCCCTTGCGTTTTGCCCACCCGAGCATAGCTCGCCACTCACAAGTTCCGCTTCGCGCTAGCCACTATTTGACAGCGTTCCTTACTTGCTATATGGTCTAGCCATGGCACGCGCCTTAGTCTGTGCGCTTTTCTCAAAAGCACAGCACAGAGTCTTTGTGGCGTGCAGATTTCCGCAAAGCTTTCCATCTCTATGCCTTTTTATAGTCCATTAGAGCCGCCGATTGTTGAAGCTAAGGACATCGAGCTCGTCAAAGCCAACATCTCCCGCATGACTTCGGGAGCCACTACGGGTACTGCTAATGCAGAATTTGTTGTGGGAGCCATTACGCGTGGCATGACCCCAGAGCTCGTCGAACTAGGCTACACATACGGTGTCATGCCTTGGCCATCACTTGAGCAAGTGCGTGACCATCTCTATCCTTGGGGGCGTGTCTCACTCTGTACCTGTCTATTCACTAACGAGGTTCACTTGACGCAGAGTTTCAAAAAACGCGTCCGTGATGCGTTAGCCCATCACTACGAGGGACAGACACTGACAATTGAACTCGACACGCACTATGAAGGCCTCGTCGATACCATCGCCGACCACTATCACTTTTCGCAATATGGGACGTGGCTCAGTAACGAGATGAAAAAGTGTTGGAAACAAGTCCATTCACAAGGGCTCACACACGGCATCTCCGTCAGTATCGGAGGGAGACTCGCAGGGGGGCTACTCTTTGGTAGTAAGGGCGCCATGCTCTATGGAGAGAGCGCCTTTAGCTGGCGCGCTGATACCAGCAAACTCGCTCTACTAGCGCTTTGTGCTATCGGTCGTGTGTACAGCATGCCATTGGTGGATTGCCAGGTGGCCTCACCTTTTGTCAACAGTTTCCGCCCCGTACGTTTAACCTGGGACGACTACCTCAAGGCTCAACAGGCTGCCGTCAATCGCCCGTCGATCGATTGGCAGAGCGTGCCGCGCGAGCTCACCGAGGTGATTGCTAAAGCCTTCCCCTCGTTAACGCCTCGACCCGCCTCGTGTACGCCTCGTCAGCCTCTCAAAGAGAACGGTTCGACCTTTGAAATTCTGTTCGGCTCCGATTCTGGCGACGACGCCAATTCGGAGACTCCCCCGAGAGAAAACGAAAAAGATCAGCCTAACGCCGACAAAGACGAAGATGAGGTACACGTAGAAGGGGGACTCTCCTTGGTTGAGTTTGGCGATCGAGAATTAGTCTTGCCCGTGATTGGTAGACGGTGCAGTTATTTTCACGACCGACACGCTCGCTTTGAGATATTCAATTTCCCCCCTGGGGACAATCCTGAAGTCAATTCGCAGGTCTACAGCCTCGCGAGCATTTTCGGCTTTCGCCGAGAAGTGAATTTTATGTCGCGCCCCGTTTGTCGCGATTGCCAGCGTTGCGTCTCCACACGCGTGGATGTGCAGTGTTTCCAACTCACAGAAAGTATGCGTCGCATACTGAAACGCAATAGCGATCTGATTGCGGAGCTGCGACCTGCCACAGAGGTCACCGATGAATACTGGGATCTCTACCAGCGCTACATGGCTGCTCGGCATGCCAACAGCCACATGAATGACTTCACGCGAGACGATGTCAACAGTATTCTCTTTAGTGGCTCGGTAATCAGCTATGCGCTTGAAATCCGAACCTCTAAAAGTGCGTCGAATCCAAACCAGCTCTTGATGGTTTGTATAATTGACCAGCTCGACAACGCGCTCAGTGCGGTCTACAACTTTTATGACCCCGACTATGAGAAGCGGAGTTTGGGCACGTTTGGTATCCTAACGGAAATCCACTTTGCCGAACGCATGAATCTCGCCTACCTCTATCTAGGTCACTGGCTTAAGGATTTTGCCGGCATGGATTACAAGCGCCACTACCGTCCTTTGACGGTTTTTGTCGGGCAGCGCTGGATGGATATTGACGATTACCTCCAAACCGATCCCGACGCCAATACTGGTGCGCCAAGCACTGATCGATAAACTTACTGAGACATCATGCTCTACTCCCTCTGTCGCCGCGTGCTGTTTTCACTGCAGCCTGAAACAGCTCATAACCTCACCATGGCTAATCTCAATTGGGCCGTCCATTTGGGATTGCACAAATTGCTCACGCACATGCCCGACGAAAATCCCGTGCATGTGATGGGATTGCGTTTTCCTAACGCAGTGGGGCTGGCGGCAGGCATGGACAAAGACGGCATTCGCGTCAGTGCCTTTGGAGCACTAGGGTTTGGCCACGTTGAAATCGGCACCATCACCCCACTGGCTCAGCCTGGCAATCCCAAGCCACGTTGCTTTAGAGTGATTCCTGCCAAGGGCATCATTAACCGTATGGGCTTTAACAATCAGGGCGCAGAGCAAGTGCTACGGAATTTGCGTAGTGCTGCGGCCTTCCGTCTGCGTGGGGGCATTCTCGGTATCAATATTGGCAAGAACGCCATCACACCGATCGAAAATGCCCTCTCCGACTATGAAAAAGGGCTCGATGCGGTGTACGACCATGCTGACTATATTGCGATCAACATCTCCTCGCCCAATACAAAGAATCTGCGTCAACTGCAGAGCGAAGAGCATTTTGAACATCTCGTGAGTGGCATAGTCAAACGCCGTGAAGCACTCAAGGCTGATCGCGCAGGCAAGCACGTGCCCATTGCTGTGAAACTAGCTCCTGATCTCGACAACGATGACATTCTGCGCTGCGTCGACGTGCTCATGGACAAAGGCATTGATGCCGTGATTGCTACCAATACCACCATTGCCCGTAACCGTGTCGAGGGGTTGCCGAATGCAACCGAAACGGGTGGACTCTCAGGTGCGCCACTGCGCGAACGCTCCACGGAAGTCGTGCGACTCATCGCAGAACATGTTCGCGGCGCCCTGCCAATCATCGCTTCGGGCGGTGTGATGACGGCAGAGGATGCCGTGGAAAAAATCGAAGCCGGCGCAAAGCTGGTGCAGCTATACACCGGCTTCATTTATCAAGGTCCTGCTCTCATAGCAGATTGTTCAGAGGCTATCGCCCGTTATCGGGCCGCCCACGAGGCTCAAGACAAATAACGTCACCAGCCCCAAACACTGAACCCTGCGCCGTGAGAGTCACATGAGAGCTCACGGCGCTTTTCTTTTTTATCACCGTTCGTTTTGTTGAACCTCTATTTGGAGAGTTACTATGCCACGCATTTTTGTTGCCCTACCCCTTCCCCATGATGCTTGCGATGCACTTGCCCGGGATGCGAAGGCACTCTCCCGCTATGACATGCTCGCACGGTTTACGCCGAGTACGAACCTGCACATCACCCTTGCCTTTCTGGGCGAGGTGCCAATGCTGAAAGCGCAACGACTATCTGCTGCGCTGCGCCCGCTGTCTCGTGTGTTGCCGCGAGAAATTTCCCTCGGTCGGCTCGGACTCTTTGAGCGAACACGCGTGCTTTGGGCGGGGTTGACACCCGCTGAGTCGCTTGATGCGCTCGCCCAAGAGGTGCGTCGCATCCTCGACGAGATGGAACTCAATTACGATCGTAAGCCCTTTAAGGCGCACATCACACTTGCCCGCAACTGGCGTAGACCGCTGCCGTATGTCACGCTCCCAGCGCGCTCCTTTAGACTCACGCCGCCCATTGTGCTTGCAAGTGATATTGATCAACGTACCAATCAAGTGCGCTATCGCCAAATCTATTGATCGTTAGTGCGCACAGCACCTGCCTCGGGCTCTGCACACGTCCATGGAAAGTCGTGTGCAGAGCCTCGCTTGAGGACAAACAACGTTCAAATGATGGACACTGCGCATTCCGCTAGACGGAAAAACTAAGTCATATTTAGTACAATGTCCGTCAAGCGCTGATCAGCGGCTTGCGGCGACCCCATTTGCCAGCCTGAGCTGCGCGTGGTTTTTTTGCCCGTCATCGCGGAATGCAAACGTCAAAAGGACTGCGTCCCCCTCCTCACCTTCAACAAGAGCATCATGCACGAAGTACCTGTCCGTCCAGCCTTCTGGAACATCCCGCTATGGGGTGAAATTGGTGTCTATATTCTCGGCCTTGCCGCCCTCGCCGTTCTCATTTGGGGCATTGTTCTGAATGTACAGCTGTGGCGAAAAAAGCGAACCTTCTCCCCCAGCACTCAAGCGGGCATGCGTTGGCGCTCGGTACTCGCAGCAGCCTTTGGACAGAAGAAAATTCGAGAAACCTCAATGGGCCGTGCGCACTTCTACCTTGCTTGGGGTTTCTTTTTACTGTTTTGCGGTACAGCCCTGGGCACCATTGACTGGGACGTTGGCCACTATGTGTTTGGCAATCAATTTCTCAAGGGTAATTTCTACCTTGGCTACAAACTCGTACTAGACCTCGCGGGTCTCGCCGTGCTTATCACGCTTGCACTCGGGGCGGTACGCCGTGCAAAAAGTAGCACCCTTCCAAAAGACAGTCGTTGGAGCATCGGCTACGCCTCGCTTGCCGCGATTGTCGCCAGTGGCTTTCTCGTCGAAGCTCTGCGACTTGCGGCCTCTCAACCCGCTTGGAGCGCATTCTCTCCAGTAGGGCATCTCATTGCGAAGGGACTACTCGCTGCAGGGCTCACCCCAGACGCGCTACAGAGCTGGCACACAGCAATTTGGGTTGGGCACGGTCTTATCTCGCTTGCCTTTGTTGCTGCGATCCCCATCACGATTTATGCACACATCTACCGCACAAGCACGCACCTATGGCGCGTTGCAGGTAACCCCCTCGTTAACATTGCCAAAATCGACAATATCGAAGAGCAAGAGAGCTTTGGCATTTCCAAGTTCTCACAGTTCAGTGCGCAGGATCGACTCGCCATGGACGCTTGCACGGAGTGTGGTCGTTGCAACGATGCGTGCCCTGCCGTGCGTGCCGGTACGCCGCTAAAGCCACGCGAACTTCTTGTGAAGTTGCGCGATCGGATGCACGCCGAAGATAACGCGGGGCTTGACGAAGCAGAGGTTAGTGAACTCATCAGCCGAGATGAGCTATGGAGCTGTACGACCTGTGGCGCGTGCGCTCGGGCGTGCCCCGCAGAGATTCCCTTGCCCGAGATGATTGTCGCCATGCGTCGACATCTCGCGCTCGAAGAAGGGGCATTCCCCGAAGGGGTTGCCACCGCACTCGAAAATACTGCGAGCGTTGGTAACCCATGGGGGCTTGACCCCTATGAACGTCTCGACTGGGCAAAGGATCTCGATGTGCCACTTGCTGAACCTGGCAAGCACATCGACGTTCTGTACTGGGTAGGGTGCGCGGCGTCGTACGATCGACGCACACAAAAAGTGGCGCGTGCCATGATCAAACTCCTTAAAGCGAGCGGCACTTCCTTTGCCATCATGCAGGAGGAACGCTGCCACGCAGAGTTTGCCCGCCGTATGGGCGAGGAATACCTCTTCCAAACTGCAGCCGAGGAAAACATCGGCAACTTTGCGCAATACAGTTTCGATCGCATTCTCACGGCCTGCCCGCACTGCTTTAATACGTTCGCAAACGAGTACCGCGCTTTTGACAATTTCCCCTATCCCGTTGTCTCGCACACTGTTTGGCTGCAAGAGCAATTTGAGGCTGGTCGTCTGCCGCGCCCCAAGCAGGATGACCAACCTGTGGTCTACCATGATCCCTGCTACCTCGCGCGCATGAACGGGATTGTTGAGGCACCCCGTGCTGCGCTCGCTCACGTAACCCGTGAACTTCGCACCCCGCAGGAAAGCGGCACCCGCACATTCTGTTGCGGTGCAGGTGGTGGGCAGATGTGGAGCGAAGGCAACGTCGCCAAGCGCGTCAATATCATCCGCCTCAAAGACCTGCGTGCGACGGGCGCCGAGCGTGTCGCAGTGGCCTGCCCGCATTGCCTTACGATGCTTGAAAGTGCTCGCTCCGTGGATCCCGAGGCCGCTAACAGCTCGATTCGCGATATTGCTGAACTTGTCGCCGATGCCCTTGACGCCGCACAAAGCGAGGAGCCTCATCATGAGTAGTAACTCAGGCATGATGCATAAGCGCCTCAGCTCCCTACTCGATGTACTCGCAGGAGAGGCCTATGGTCTCAGCCTCTCCGAAATTGCTCGCCGTACAGCGCTACCGGTGACCACTGCGCATCGACACCTACACTGGTTGGCTGATGAGCAACTAGTGCAGATGACCAGTGATGGGCGATGGACGCTCGGGCTTAAGCTCTTTGAACTCGGGATGCAAGTCCCCGCCCGAACGATGCTGCGTAAGGTGGCGATGCCCGAGATGCGAGCGCTCCTAGCGGTGAGCTCTCGCCGCGTCCTCCTCGCGGTTCCCTACGGCGATAGCATCCTTTTTGTAGAAGAGTGCTCCCCCATGGAAGCGGGCAGCGAATCTCGTCTCGGGCTGAGTGCGCCGATGCATCTTTCTGCAGCCGGTAAGCTTTTTCTCGCGGATATGAATCCCACAGCACTACGAAGCTATGTGCAGCGCACAGCCCTTGCGGGCGGCACAGAGCATAGTCTCAAAAGCATGGACGGGCTGCTCGTGCGCATCGGACGGATTCGTGAATTTGGCTGGGCCATTGAGCGCGGCGAATGGCAAGAAGGCGTTGTGTGCGTGGCCGCTCCCTTGGTGCTACGGCAGCGCTTAGTCGGTGCCCTAGCGCTCGAAGCAAGCATGCGCAGCGACATTGCACACAAAGACATCGAAGAACTCATTGCCTCCGCTCGCCGAATCAGCCTAGCCCTAGAAGGCTAAAAAAACATGGCTCCAACTTCACAGAAAAGGATGTTGGAGCCATTTTGTTTTCAGTGTGCGCGTCTAGAAGAGTTCGTAGGGTAGCGCGGTATTGAACTGACGGTCAATGCGATTTTCGTTTTCCACGAAATGCTTCATACTCGTCATATCCGCTGCACGCTGTGTGTTGTTAGGCGAGTCAAGCACCACCATCACCACACGACGGTCCCCCACCTCACTCTGCACCACCATGCATCGGCCAGCCGCCGTGGTAAAGCCCGTCTTCTGAATACCAATATTCCAGTTCGGGTCGCCAATTAAGCGATTCGTCGTGTGCATATTAAGCACGTAGCGCCCAGCTCGGAGCTGCGCAGCCGACATGGTAGAGGCCTCACGGATATCTTTGTACTCGTAGGCTGCTGCCACAAGCTTCGCTAAATCGCGAGCGGTCGAATGGTTTCGATTATCGAGCCCAGTGGGATCCGCAAAGAACGTATCCTCCATACCCAAGCGGCGCGCCGTCACATTCATCTGGTTAATAAACCAGCTCAAACCCTCGGGCGTTGTACGCGCAAGCGCATGCGCCGCACGATTGTCACTACTCATGAGCGCGGCTTTGAGTAGTTCGCTACGGCGCATGACCATGCCACTTCTGAGCTTAGAACTTGCACGGCTCGAGAGATAGTCTTCACGCGTGATCTTCACCGACTCGGCCATATTGACGCCACTCTCTGCAATAACCAGCGCGGTCATCAGCTTTGTCACGGAAGCAATCGGTAGCGCAACATCGGCATTCTTTTTGAAGAGCTCCTCACCCGTGTCTTGGTCAACAATGTACGCAACGGAGCTACCCAAGTCGAGCGGATCATTGGTATCACGCAATCCTGCCAACATGGCCTGAGAGGGACCGCGATAGATTGGGCGACGCGCGCGCTTTGCCGCCACGCGTTTTCCGCCGCGAGCTTTTTTCGCTACGCTACGAGAGCTGCTAGCTTTGGCCACTGTGCGTTTCGTTGACGCACTCGCTTTCGAAGTGCTCCGACGAGCCGATGATGCGCTTGCTGCTTTTTTTACAGTGGATTTAGAGGACTTGGTCGCTGCGCTTTTTGCTGCAGACTTTTTGGTGGTTTTCGCTGTCACGGTTTTTTGTGCGGCCCACACTGGAGTGGAAACGGCCACAGGAAGCACGCTCAACGCGGCCCCGACACCGATCGAGAGAAAAAATCGTTGCCAATGAAGCATGATCGACACCCTTTGCCAGAAAGTGCGATTGAAGAGAAAGACCTGACATCCAAGACGTCCGATTGACCAAACCTCCCCAATCGGAAATGTGCCACGCGCGCTAAACACCATGCACCATGGGCTGAGGGACACAAGAAAGCACAAGGATGAAATTTTATTTTAACGAATGACGGTATCTCTCCCAATAAGATTTACATTTTTTATTTCAACGGAAGGACTGTTATTTCAGTCCTTCCGTTGCAGAGCGCCCGTTTAGAACGATTTAGTTACACTCCCATTCCTAAGCAGTACGGGAAATCCCGCATTAGAGATGTTCAATCATGCTCCAAACCCTTTCTAAACGTTTCACGCTCACTGGCATCGGCGTACGTAACTGCTGAGCAAAGAGCGAGACACGCAACTCCTCGAGCATCCAAGCGAAATCCTCCAAGCGCGGATCCTCTTGACCGCGACGTGCCGCCACGGCCCGGCGCCACTTTTCTCGAAGTCGTTCAATGTCCTGCTGACGCGAGAAGTCACGCATGGGATCATCGCGATAGCGATCTAGTCGCCACTGAACTGCCTTGAGGTAGCGCGGGTAGTGTTGCAGCTGACTGAGCGGGACCTTTTCCAAAAAACCTGGCCGCAGAAGCCACTTGAGCTGATCGGTGACATCATCGACCACGGTCTTAATATCGTTGAGCCGCTTGAGTTTTCCCATAATGGGGGCGGCTTCGGCGACGATCGTCGTCAGCAGTCGCACAACTTCACCTGCAACGAGCGTCAGCCGTCCCTTGACATCCTCTCGGCGAGCCGCAAAGTCAGCAGCATTCGTCGGCAATGGCTCCGCGAGCGCCGTAGAAAGTAGCGCACAATTCACCACCGCTGCGGCGACCGTATCAATCGACTCAAAGAGCTTATCGAGCCCAGGGACAGTGGCTGCCTGCATTTGCACGCGCCCCAAGTCGCGCAGACTACGCTCAACAAAACGCACTTGCTCCTTGAGCACCAATCGAAAGAGTCGAATAAGCCCGCGACGATGCTCGCGGCGCGCCTCGTTTGGATCATCAAAGACTTCAAGCGCACACGCCTCGCCCTTATCCACTAGCGCTGGGTGACCGATGAGCGTCTGTCCACGGCGGTTAATTTCCATGAGCTCTGGCAACTCTCCGAAGGTCCAGTCTGTCACCATGTCCTCTAGGTCGGCAGCAACCGTGGCATCCTGCTGCGCCACCGCTTTGAAAGTTTCCTGCGCCTGTGCGCCGAACTCGGCTCTGAGCTGCGCGAGGTTACGCCCCATCGCAATCTGTCGGCCCGACTCGTTGACAATTTTGAAATTCATAATGAGGTGCGCGGGCAACTGCTCAAGCTTAAAGTCCGAAGGGCTGCAAGGCACCCCAGTCTGCTCACGCACGTCCATGGCGAGCGCCTCCAGAAAGCCCTTGGGCTGCGCCGTGCCTTCGGCCGTGCGCAAGAAAAAGCCCTGAGCAAAGTCCTGCACCGGCACACAGTGACGGCGGATTTTCTGCGCAAGCCCCTTGAGCAGCACTTGAGCCTTTTCCTTGACCATCCCCGGTACGAGCCACTCGGCCTGCACAGGATCGATCTGGTTGAGTGCGTAAAGCGGCACGGTGAGGGTAACACCATCGCGCGGGCTCCCTGGCTCAAAGTGATAGTTAAGCGCCATGCTCACACCCGCCATTTCCATGGTCTTGGGGTAGTAGCGGTTGGTGACGCCACTCGCATCGTGTCGCATAAGCGCTTCGCGCGTCATCATGAGGGATTGCTCAGCCGCTTTTCCACCCTTTTTAAGCCATGAAAGGAGCGAGCGTGTGTTTGCCACCTCGGCTGGAATCACCCCGTCGTAGAAGCTAAATTGCAGTTCATCATCGACCAAGACGTCAGGGCGACGCGTCTTATGCTCGAGGTCTTCAATCTCACGAATGAGCCGTTGGTTGTGCTGATAAAAGGGCGCTTGCGCATCCCAGTTCCCTGCCACTAGAGCCTCTCGAATAAAGAGCTCACGAGAGAGCGCCAAATCATGCGGTTCAAAACTCACCGAGCGTCCCTGATAAATCGTAAGCCCATAGAGCGTGCCGCGCTCGGCTGCCATGACCTCACCACGGTGCTTCTCCCAGTGCGGTTCACTCCAACTGCGCTTAATGAGGGAGCCTGCTGCGGCTTCAATCCAATCCGCCTCAATGTCGGCAACGCAGCGGGCATAAAGGCGCGTGGTTTCCACGAGCTCCGCAGAAAGCACCCAGCGACCACCTTTTTTCGCGCGCACGCTCCCTGGCCAAATCCAAAACTTAATCGAATGCGTTCCCAAATAGGGGGGCGCACGGAAATCACTTTCCACCGCTTTGGAGCCAATGTTGCCGAGTAGCCCCGAGAGTAGCGCACGATGCACCTGCTCATAGGTGCCTGGCGCCGTATTTCGACGCCAGCCGAGCTCAGCAGTCAGCTCAGAGAGCTGTTGCTGCACATCACGCCACTCACGCAGCCGTCTTGGTGAGAGGAAATGCCGCTTGAGATCCTGCTCAAATCGGCGGTTGCTTTCCTTATTAGCCTTCGCCTCAGCCACCCAGCGCCAAAGCTTCACGTAGGAGAGAAAGTCGCTACGCTCGTCAGCAAACGCTCGATGCGCTTCGTCGGCCGCTTGCTGCGCATCTAGCGGGCGCTCCCGAGGATCCTGCACTGAAAGACCCGAGCAGATAATCAGTACCTCGTCCAAGCACCCAAACTTATGCGCTTCAAGCAGCATCCGTGCAAGTCGCGGATCCACAGGTAGCCGAGAGAGCTCTCGCCCAATACGTGTGAGCTCCCCAGCATCATTAACTGCATCGAGCTCATTTAAAATCGCGTACCCGTCTGCAATCGCCTTATTGGGCGGAGCCTGCACAAAGGGAAAATCGCGCACGTCCCCTAGCTTCAACGCCATGGCGCGCAAAATCACAGCGGCCAAGTTTGAGCGCACAATCTCTGGATCGGTAAAAGGCGCACGCCGCGCAAAATCCTCTTCACTATAGAGCCGAATACAGATACCGTCGCTTACGCGACCGCAACGCCCAGCGCGCTGGTTCGCGCTTGCTTGGCTGATGGGCTCAATTTGCAGTTGTTCGACTTTGCTACGGTAGGAGTAGCGTTTAATACGCGCTAAGCCAGTATCCACCACAAAACGAATGCCCGGCACCGTAATCGAGGTCTCGGCCACATTCGTCGCCAAAATGATGCGACGCGCACCCGAAGGGCGGAAAATCTTGGCTTGTTCCGCAGCGCTTAACCGAGCAAAGAGCGGGAGGATTTCTGTGGAGGGCGGACGTCGCTTGCGTAGCACATCAGCCGCCTCACGAATTTCTCGCTCGCCAGGTAAAAACACCAACACATCACCGCACCCGGCGCTCTCACATTCACTGACCGCGTCATCGATCGCCTCCATGAGCGTCTTATCATCCTCTTCATCGACATCGTCGAGCGGACGATAGCGAATCGCAACGGGATAAGTGCGCCCAGAAATGGTAAAGATGGGAGCGGCTCGCCCATTCTCCGAAAAGTGCTCGGCAAAGCGCTCCGCATCGATCGTCGCCGAAGTCACAATCACCTTGAGCTCTGGGCGCTTTTGCAAAAGGCGCTTTAAGTAGCCGAGCAAAAAGTCGATATTGATGGAACGTTCATGCGCCTCGTCGATGATGATCGTGTCGTAGGCCTTGAGCATCGGATCGTTCTGCGTTTCAGCAAGCAAAATCCCATCGGTCATGAGTTTGATGGATGCGCCAGGGTCCGTATGATCCGTAAAGCGCACTTTGTAACCCACCACCGTGCCCAACTCTGTATTGAGCTCTTCGGCAATGCGTGCGGCAATTGAGCTTGCTGCAATACGACGCGGCTGCGTATGTGCGATCATCCCTAATTCACCTCGCCCCGCCATGAGGGCGATTTTCGGCAGCTGCGTCGTCTTCCCTGAGCCCGTCTCGCCACAAACAATAATCACACGGTGACGGCGAATCGCCTCGGCAAGCTCGGCGCCATGCTCAGAGACTGGTAGCCCAGGCGTGAGTTCAAACGGGGGCACAGGGGTACGTCGCTGCGCGTAACTCAGCGCACGTTTCTGTTGTGCGGTGCTGCGTTCGGCCTTTGCCCGACGATCAGGTGAGCGCTCTTGCGCGTCACGCGCCTCGGGCGAGCGCTGGGGCGCTCGACGGTTATGCTTGTGTCTTGACGCTTCAGAGGCGCCCCGCTGCTGAGAATGCTGCTCGCCTCGCTTGGCGGAGGCGCGATCGGCAGCCGCGTCCGCACCCTCGCGTACTTGCGCGGCGGCGTTCGTGCCCCGCTCGCGAGCACCTTGGTCGCTCGGAGCGGTTGTGCGCTCTGGAGCGCCCCCAGCGCGACTGCTATGAGAGGTTTGCGCTTTTTTCGATTTACTTAAGCGGAAAGAGGCACCACTTTTCATGGCCGCATCGGCCAATGCACTACCAAAACCCCCTTTGGGCGCAAAAGCGGCTGCAGAAATGCGATCATCCGTCACTGCCACAGACTGCGCCGCAGCCTGTGCGGCTTTTTTCTTGAGGGTTACGCGTTTTTTTTCCTCTTCCTCGGCACGCTCACGCGCTTGTTTTTCTCGCGTGGCATTAACCGCTTCCTCAACGCTATCTTTAACTTTCTGAAACGCTGCAAAGAGCGCTCTATCCGACATCTCTTACTAATCCTTTAGAGCAAAAACGCCGTCCCCAACGGGCTATACCGTGGCTTCAAGCAAACGGGTACAATGTAGGCAAAATCCACAACCCAATCGTTGTTACGAGGCCGCCACTGCGGGAGTCCTCCGCGACACGCGTTGCGGCCCTATCAGGAGATATGAATATGGCCCGTATGGTTCACTGTATCAAACTCAATAAAGAGGCCGAAGGCCTCACGTATCCGCCGTTTCCTGGCGAACTTGGCAAGCGCATCTGGCAGCACGTCAGCAAAGAGGCTTGGGACGAATGGATTCGCCTGCAGACCATGATGGTTAACGAATACGGACTTAACCTCGCGGATCTCTCTGCGCGCCAGCAGTTGCAAAAGCAGTGCGAACGCTACTTCTTCGAAAACGCCGAAGGCGTGCAAGTCCCCGAGATGTATCGCCCAATCGAAAAATAAGCGGCGCAAGCGTCTCTGCGTGATTTCTGCTCCACCTCTACGCCGCCGCTCGGCGTACTCTCCAAGGCTTCTGCCAGTTGTCACTGGGCGGAAGCCTTTTCTTTAGCTGCCCACGCTCAGCGCTTCACACGACTACGTAGCGAGCCGCTCGCGCCCGGGGTGGGCTTTCTCGCGATTTGCAACGACGCTACGCTCGGCGGCCTGTCTCTTTAGTTATTTGCGACGGCTTTCTTGGACACCCGCCTCTGTGCCAAGCAGTAACACATCGGCGCCACGCGCAGCAAAAAGCCCCACCGTGACCACCCCAGGCCAAGCATTGATCTGTGCCTCAAGCCCCTTAGGATCGGTAATCGCAAGGCCTGCCGCGTCCAAAATCACGTTGTCATTATCCGTGATGAAATCGCGCTGCATGACCTGAGCACCGAGCGCGCTCAAGCGCGCGCTAATGGCTCGCGCGGCCATCGGAATCACTTCAACAGGAAGCGGAAAACGTCCGAGCACGTCGACAGCTTTACTCTGATCTGCAATACAGACGAAGGTCTCGGAAATACTTGCGACAATCTTCTCACGTGTAAGCGCCCCGCCCCCGCCCTTGATCATGGAAAAGTCAGGCGCAATTTCATCAGCTCCGTCGACGTAAACCCCGATACGATCGACCTCATTCATGTCAAGCACCTTAAAACCAAGCGCCTCAAGGCGTTCGGTTGAGCGAACGCTCGAGGAAACGCAAGCCACAATGCGCTCGCGGATGCTCGGCAGCGCATCGATAAACATATCGACGGTCGAGCCAGTACCGACGCCCAAAATCTTGCCTTCTTCGACAAAAGCGAGCGCTGCACGGGCAACCTCGCGCTTGAGTTCCTGCTGTGTAAGAGCCATGATGCTATGTTCCTCAAATCCTGATGACGATTTCCCAAAGAGCCTTGCGGGCGTATTAGAGCCGCACAGCCCAGCGGCAGCGTGCCGTATGCGGCGCCCATTATCGCACAATGCTTGAGAGGAGCCTTGTGAGGGAGGAGGTAAAAAATTCTCCTCACTGCGCCGCGGCACGCTTCTGTACTAAACTAGCGGAAAAGCCTGCGCAAGCCGCCAAAACGGCACCCGCTGTGCCAACGTCACCGCGCTACTCGCTGCCAGACTTGTGTCGCGCAATATCTAAAAACAGAGCCCACCATGTCCGAGCCCTACAACAATTCCGTAGAGGAAACGCTCAAACATCTCTCAGCCAGCCAATCGCAAAGTAGCATAAGCTCGCGTGCCGGCGTCTACGTTTCTTGGAGCGCCCTGCTGCTGATGACTGTGTGCTTTCTCTTCGTCGCGCTTTACTTGATTGACGCCGATAGAAAGGCTGAAATTGTCCGTCTGCAGCAATCGACGGAGCTACTCTCACAGTCAATCGAAAGCCGCCTCCTTGCCACGACGGAGCTGCTGCAGCGCACGTCGCTGAGACTTATGCAGCTGCCAGGTTCGGCAACACGGCTCGCGAGTTCAGAGATGGCGGCAACGGGCTTTCTTCAAGACCGGCGCGAAGTGATGGGGCTAGCGCTCATTAATCGGCGCTATGACGTCATCGGTAGCTGGTCAACGAGCGTACGTGCAGAGGACGTTCTCCCGAGAATGGGTGAGAAAATTGACAATATGAGTTTGCGAGCAAAACTCGACACGGTCTTTTTCAAAGACTCCCCACTCGTGACGCCCCCCTACCCTGGCACGCACAAGGCCATGGTCTATGTGGATATCATTGTCCCGACCGCAACGCCGGATCAAGTGTTGCTCGCTCGCGTGAACCTCTCTCGACTCATTAGCGATGAGGCCGATATCCTTGGCCACAGCCGCTACACCTTCACGCTCTCACGCGCAGGCACGCCGCTCATCGTCGAGGACGGTCAGAAATCCGACAACTCCTTGCTTGAGGCGGCCGTCACTTACACCGCGAGCATCCCGATTTTCAACGATCCTGAGTTACAGCTGCAGAGCGTAAGTTACGAGCATGAGCTCTTTACCACGAATAACATCAAGCTCTGGACCATTCTGGGGCTCGCATCGCTACTTGGGCTTTCGCTCACGCTCCTCTTACGGTACCAGCGTCTGCAGCATCGTGCACATCAACGCCTCTCAGCAGAATACGCCCTGCGTGTCGCCATGTCGGAATCGTCGGTTGCGGGCGTGCGCGTCTCGGATATGCGTGGCACCATTCTCTTTGTCAACGATACGTTTCATCGACTCACTGGCTTTTCCAATGCTGACCTCGTCGGTCAGGGCTTCCCCTATCCGTACTGGACGGAAAACATGGAGCACGCGGCACGCTCGCTCATGAGCAATCCCTCAGACCGACGCGCTCGTACCAAAGAATTCACTCTCAAGCGCAAAGATGGCTCTGTCTTTGACGGACAGATGAACATCTCCCCACTCATTAACGAGCACGGCCAGCCGATCGGCTGGATTGGCGAGCTCTACGACATTACCGAGCAGAAGCGCGCACGCGAGCGCATGAAAGCCGCTCACGAACGCTTCACGCGCGTGGTGCAATCCATGAATTCCGCGATCTGTGTGATGAGCGCAGATCCTGAACACTCGCAGCTGCTCTTTCGCAACACCCCGTATGAGAACATTTTCGGCCGCGGTCCCACGGGTGCGCAGCGTATACTCCTAGAGCTCAAGCGGCGTCCCGCAGCCATCTCTCGCCAAGGCATCTTTGATGCGCTCACCGGTAAATGGTTTGATGCACGCATGCAGCGCCTCACTTGGACCAACGACACCCCTGCAGTCATGCTGATTGCCACCGACATCACACAGCAAAAAGAGCTCGAAATTGCGCTCGAAAATCAGCTTCGCCAAGCCGAGACCACCCAACGTCTCGTCACCATGGGTGAGATGGCAAGCTCGCTCGCGCACGAGCTCAACCAGCCCCTCGCGGCAATATCTAACTATGCTTCGGGCGCGAGCACCATGATTGAAGCGGGCAAGCTAGGGACTGCCGATACCCTCACTGCGCTCGGGAAAATCAATAAACAGGCACAGCGTGCCGCTTCCATCATCAAGCGCATTCGCGGTTTTGCAAAGAAAACCGACCCGCAACTCTCGGCCGTTCACCCCGAGACGATTGTCACCGAAACGATGGAACTCGCACTACTGCAAGCCAATAAACTTAAGGTCGGCGTACAAGTCCATGTAGCCGAAGATCTCCCCCCCATGACGGGCGACGCGGTGATGCTCGAGCAACTGCTACTCAATCTCATCAAAAATGCCATGGAAGCAAGCCAAGACAAAGATAATCCCACGGTCGAACTCAATGTTTCGCTGACCGAGGATGGCACGATGATTCTCTTTGAGGTCTCAGACCATGGGCCGGGGATTTCCGACGAAAATAAACCCAAACTCTTTGACGCGTTCTACTCCACCAAAGCGGAAGGGATGGGGATGGGGCTCAATATCTGTCGCAGTATTGTTGAAACGCACCATGGACGCATTCTCGTCACCGATACCCCTGGGGGCGGCGCCACGTTCTGCGTGACGATTCCCGTGGTTCTACCCACTGACGAACTCATCTAAGCGCGCGGTTTAAGGCGCCGCGCGCTAGGCAAAGCCATGCACAGCGTTAAGCTCTTTGCACCGCCCAAACAAACATTGTTAAAATGGAATTTCACTCATCAAGGAGGCGATTGAGCATGTACCCTTTTGAAGACACCCCAGAATCGCTGGGCACCGTTTATGTCGTCGACGATGACGAGGCCGTACGCGACTCGCTGAAATGGCTACTTGAAGCGAGCGACTATCGCGTCGAACTCTACGACAGCGGCGAGAGCTTCATTGCCAAGTACGATCCCAATACGATTGCTGTGCTCGTGCTCGATGTGCGTATGCCAGGTATGAGCGGCCTTGAAGTTCAGGATCATCTGATTGCTCGCAATGCAGATATTCCCATCATCTTCATCACAGGGCACGGTGACGTGTCTATGGCTGTCACAGCGCTCAAGCGTGGCGCAGCAGACTTTATTGAAAAGCCTTTTGAACAGGCCGCGCTCAAGCAACTCGTGGAACGTAAGCTGCACGATGCACGCACCATGCACCTACAAAAGGCCAATGCCACGGTCAACAATATGCTGCTCTCAAAGCTCACGCCACGTGAGCGTCAGGTACTCGACTGCATCATCAACGGCCGTCTCAATAAACAGATCGCTGACGATCTCGGTATTTCGATTAAGACCGTGGAAGCGCATCGCGCCTCGATCATGGATAAGACCAATTCTGGCACCGTAGCCGATCTGATGCGCATTGTCATGAACAGTACGTCGAGCAATTTTGACCCGACGAACACCGCTGGGTAGTTGCACGTGCGGCGCCGCACTACAGATAGCTACCCGAGTCCGTTTACGCTCCTCACTAGTGGGGAGCGGCATGGCTCTATATTTCAATGAAACGAAACGGTCTGCACGCCGTCGTGTGCCAGACCGTTTTGCTATTAACGCTCTTTCGGAGACAAAGAAAGAATGACTCAAATCATCGACGGCAAGAAGCTTGCCGGTGAAATTCAGGCCGAGCTCAAAGCGCGCGTCGCAGCGTGCGTGGCTTGCGGTCATCAACCCGGACTCGCCGTCATCATTGTGGGCGAGGACCCAGCGAGTCAGGTTTATGTGCGCAACAAAATTCGCGCCTGCGAAAACACAGGTATTCGCTCCACGGAGATTCGCCTCCCTGCTGAGACCGATCAAGAAACGTTGCTCAACGAGATTCGCCGCCTGAATGCCGATTCTGAGGTCGATGGCATTTTGGTACAGCTCCCGCTGCCAGCGCACCTATCCGCCGAGCTCGTCATCCAAACCATCTCGCCCGAAAAAGACGTCGATGGCTTTCACGTGGTCAGCGCGGGATCGCTATTGACGGGGCGCACGGGTTTTCGCCCCTGCACCCCCTACGGCGTGATGAAGTTGCTCGAAAGCGCGGGCTGCGAGATCGAAGGCAAACACGCCGTGGTAATCGGGCGCTCCAACATTGTTGGTAAGCCTCAGGCGTTGATGCTCCTTGAGAAGAACGCCACCGTCACCATCGCGCACAGCCGCACAAAGGACTTGGCTACTGTCGTGCGCACTGCCGACATCGTGGTTGCTGCCGTGGGCCGAGCCAAGATGGTCAAAGGTGAGTGGCTCAAGCCTGGTGCCGTCGTCATTGACGTCGGTATGAATCGTGATGAGCATGGCAAACTCTGTGGTGATGTCGACTTTGAAAGCGCGCGCGATGTCGCTGGCGCTATCACGCCGGTCCCCGGTGGCGTCGGTCCCATGACGATCGCCATGCTGATGACTAATACGGTGGAAGCGGTCGAGCGCCGCCTCGGTCTCTAAGTCAATTTCAGAGAGGCCAACGCCCCCAAACGCTCCTATCAAGCGCAACCCGTTCGGCCTCTTTTACTGCCCCAATAAGGAACCCATAAAGATGAGCAATCCGCTTCTCAACATCACCGACCGTATCCCCTATGAGGACATTCGACCCGAGCACATCGCACCGGCCATCGAGGCGCTCGGCAAGGCGCTCGATGAGACCCTCGCACAGGTGACAGCGCCTGAGACGCCCGCCACTTGGGAGCGTGTTGTCACCCCGCTCGAGCAAGTGAGTGAAAAGTATGCTCGTGCTTGGGGAGCCGTGGGGCACCTGCAGAGCGTGGTGGATACGCCAGCGTTGCGCGAAGCCTACAATGCGATGCTGCCCGTGGTCACGCAACGATTTATCGAACTCTCACAGAACGAAGCGCTCTTTGCGAAGTACAAAGCGATTGCAGCAAGCGCTGCTTTTGAGCAGATGGAGCCCGTGCGTCGACGCATTGTTGAGCGCGAAATCCGCGATTTTCGCCTGAGCGGCGCGGACCTACCACCCGCCGAGCGAGCCCAAGTCAAAGAAATCGGCGAGCGCCTCTCGCTGCTGAGCCAAAAATTTAGCGAAAACCTCCTTGATGCCACCAACGCTTGGGAGATGGTCATCACCGATACTGACACGCTCAAGGGCTTGCCCGAGGATGTGATGGCGTTGCTCGCACAACAAGCAAAAGACGCGGGTCGTGACGGTTGGCGTTTGACCCTACAGTACCCAAGCTATCTGCCCGTGATGATGTATGCGGAGAACCGCGCCCTGCGCGAGACCGTCTACAAGGCCTTTGTGACACGTGCCTCGGAGTTTAACGACGCCGCGCTCGACAACACACCCATCATCAATGAGATTCTCCCATTGCGTGCCCAAGAAGCCAAGCTCTTAGGCTTTGCAAACTTTGCCGAGAGCTCGCTCGCGACAAAAATGGCCGAAAGTCCCGAGGCTGTCGTGGCCTTTTTGCGCGACCTTGCCGCACGCGCCAAGCCCTACGCGCAACGTGATATGGCCGAGTTGCGCGAGTTTGCCAAAACGCTCGGTATCCCAGAGATGCAGCCCTGGGATCAGGCTTGGGTGAGCGAAAAGTTGCAGCAAGCACGCTATAGCTTCTCCAATCAGCAAGTCAAGCAGTACTTCACGGAACCCAAGGTCTTTGAGGGACTCTTCAAACTGATCGAGCGCCTCTATGGCGTGCGTTTTGAGCAAAAGCCTGCGAGCGTCTGGCACCCCGATGTGAAGTATTTTGAACTTCAGCGTGATGGCAAACCCCTTGCGGGTCTATATGTCGACCTTTACGCGCGCGCAGGCAAGCGCTCGGGCGCTTGGATGGATGCTGACCGTACACGTCGTCAAGTCAACGGGCAGATTCAGATTCCGCTCGCCTACCTCGTCTGTAATTTCGCCCCTGGCGTCAACGGTCGTCCGTCGACGCTCACGCATGATGAAGTCACGACGCTCTTTCATGAAATGGGTCATGGCCTACACCACATGCTCACCACACAGACCGAGAGTGCCGTCTCCGGCATTAACGGCGTCGAGTGGGATGCTGTCGAGTTGCCGAGCCAATTTATGGAAAACTTCGCCTGGGAGTGGGAAGTACTCGAATCGCTCTCAGCGCATGTCGAAACGGGTGAGCCTCTGCCACGCGAGCTCTTTGAAAAGATGCTTGCAGCGAAGAATTTCCAAAGCGGCATGCAATGCGTGCGGCAGGTCGAGTTTGCGCTCTTTGACATGCTGCTACACATGCAGTTTGATGCGAGTAAAGAAGACTTCATGGCGCTTCTTGGCGAAGTGCGCCGCGAGGTCGCTGTGGTCGATACCCCGAGCTACCATCGCTTCCCGCAGAGCTTCTCGCACATTTTTGCGGGCGGCTACGCTGCGGGCTACTACAGCTACAAGTGGGCTGAAGTGCTTTCCGCTGACGCCTTTGCCGCTTTTGAAGAAGAAGGTATTCTCAATGCGGTGACAGGGCGGCGCTTTGAGCGAGAAATCCTCTCTCGCGGCTCAAGCCGAGACGCTATGCAAAACTTCGTTGCGTTCCGTGGCCGCAAGCCTACGCTCGACGCGCTGATGCGCCATAGCGGTATGGATAAGCCGCTCTAACGGGGCGCGAGCACTGCCACTCTTGAGCGCAGGCGCTAAGCCCTCGGAAACGGCCGCGCCTGCGACACCTCCTCCCATTTTGCAAGGAAATCCTGTGAACACTTTTACCTTTGCGAGTTGGAATGTCAACTCCCTACGCGTGCGACTGCCTCAGCTCATCGACTGGCTCGGGCGGCGTAGCCCCGATGCGGTTGTGATTCAGGAAACGAAGTTGGTCGACGAGCAGTTTCCAGTCGAAGTGCTCAAAGAAGCGGGCTATCACGTCGCCTTCACGGGGCAAAAAACCTACAACGGCGTGGCGTTACTGGCGCGCGCACAAACTTTTGAGGCACCAGCAGACGTGGTGCTCAACCTACCGGGCTACCCTGATGATCAAAAGCGCTTGGTGGCGGCGACACTGCGGCCACGCACGGGCGAAGCGCCCGTACGCTTTATTGGCGGCTACATTCCCAATGGCAATGAGCTCGGTAGCTGGAAGTACCTCTATAAACTGGATTGGCTCGATGCCGCTGCGCGCTTTTTGAAAGATGAGCTCTCCGCCCATCCTCGCGTCGTGATGGGGGGCGACTTCAACATAGCCCCAGACGATCGCGACGTTTACGACGTCAAGCTCTGGACGGAGCGGGTGCTGACGAGCCGTGCGGAGCGCCGCGCCCTCAATCGTCTACTCGCTCTCGGTCTCTCTGACAGCTTCCGCGTGCTGCATCCTGAGGCGGGGCAATTCTCTTGGTGGGACTATCGTCAATCGGCATTTCTACGTGACCGTGGGCTAAGAATCGATTTACTACTCGTCTCTGAGGCCGTTCGCACCGCACTCATCAGTGCCGAGATTGATAAGGAGCCCCGCGCGCTTGCGCAACCCTCTGATCACGCCCCTGTGCTGATCACGTTCACGGCCTAAGCTCTCAAACTCGAAACATTTTGGGCTTGCCTCAAGCCGAATACAGCTCGGAGCAAGCCCATTTAAGGTTGAGCGAGGCAGATCCAATCGCGAACTACTTACGCATCCGATCGACATGTGAGAGTTGCCGCACCCACGTCTGAAGCTTCAGGATGGGTTGACGGGTTTCTAGCTCGCTCACATTGTTAGCCCAATTTTCCAAGGTCCCTAGACTCCAAGCCGCAAAGGGCATACCCAACGCTGGGCGAGGAGCGATTTCAGGCTCTGGCAACTCAAAACGCTCCCAAGCGAGATCCGTGCTCGCCACATAGTCACGCAGCATCGGCTCAGGCAACGTGATCCCCGCACGTTCAATGAGAAAATGCAACGCAATCTCATCGGTAGCAAGGGGGATGATGTCGCGCACTACCAAGGGCTTATCTTTCATATAGCGCCATACCGCAATGATGGGCCAAGCGACAAAGGCAATCCAAAACGGGATCGTGAGCCAGAACGCCGTCGCCACCTGCGTACTACTTCGAACGCCCTCCAAGGTAAAAGCCGTTCCCAAGGTTGCCCATACAAGCCAGAGCAGCCAACCGCGGCGGTAACGCTCAATAGGCATTGCCGCTTTAATTTGTGCTTCCCACGTTGTTGGCACGACGTACCTCCTTATTCAATACGACACGGGCTCTCAACTGCCCGCAGCCGCCATCCACATCTTGCGCAGCGCTATCGCGCAGTGTCGCGATAACACCTTCTGCGCGCGCTGCCCGCACCATCGCGGCCAAACTCTCTCGAGTACCGCGCTGATAGGAACTCTCTGGGATGGCATTGACGGCGATAAAGTTCACCATCGCATAGTGACCTTTGATGCGCTGCGCAAATGAGCGCGCTTCCTCGGGCGAGTCGTTAACCCCCGCGATCACCGTCCACTGATATTGCGTTGGGTAGTGCGAAGCACGTGCCCAGCGCTCGGCGGCATCAATCAACGCATCCACCGACATTCGAGCGCCGCGCGGCAATAAATGAGCGCGTTTTTCCCCATCAATAGTATGTAGCGAGACTGCTAACGCAGGTTTGACGCGAGAGGCGTGCAGTCGTGCAAAGAGTCGTTCATCGCCTACGGTCGAAACCACAATATCTTTATGGGCGAACTCACCGTAGTCAGCTAGCCACTCGAGCGCAGAAAACACCTGCTCAAGGTTGTGCGATGGCTCCCCCATGCCCATGAAAACGACCTTTTTGGTCTCGCGTCTAAGGCTCCTCGCTAAGGCCACTTGCGCCACAATTTCCGCATCACTCAATTGCCGAATGAGCCCAGAGCGCCCCGTCATGCAAAAGCGGCACCCCACCGCACAACCTAACTGCGTGGAGACACAGACACCTGCGCGCGGCAGTAACACACTCTCGATGGTCTGCCCATCAAAGAGCGTCACAAGAAGTCGTTCACTTTCCGCATCTGCGCCAGGATGGCGGGAGCGGATGCGCGCTATGCTAGAGAGTTGTGCTCGCAGCGCGGGCAGTCCCTCACGCACAGCCTTCGGAAAGGACGCATCGTCCTCCGTTGGCCAAGCCGCTCTACCGAGCCAAGCGCGGAAGATTCTGCGCAAATGCTGGGGCTTAGCGCCCTGTGCCTCAAGGCGCGCTTGAATATCAGCAAGCGTCACCGCAGAGGCTGGGGATGAAACGGTCATATCCATGTCAGGAAGCGGGGTACTGCGTTAGCTTTATCACTTTTGGAAAGGACTCCTCTGACAAGCAAACGCGCAACGGAAGGGGCGCTTACAGAGGGGCTTTTGGGGAAAAGCGACCTTAAGTGTAGCCGATTTCATGATGAAACCACCATCACGATGGTTTTTTGGCGCCAAAAGTGCAGTGAAGTGCTCGAATTAGGCACAAATCGAGCGCCGCAGACGCGAAGAACGTTACCGCGCAAAATTTGGACTTCACACGATGCGCGCCGCCGCGCTCAGCACAAAACAAAACTAAACGAAGCGGTCACGCAGGAAAGAGAATTTACTGTCCGTCGTCAAACTCTTTGAGTTTACGACTCAGCGTATTACGCCCAATGCCCAAGCGCTCAGCGGCCACCACGCGGCGGCCTTCGGTGACGGAGAGCGCAGCATTGATGACAGCATTTTCCGCGCGCCCCACCACATCGTCCCAAAGGTTATTTTCACCACTACGTAGGCGAGCCACCACTTCTGCGCCAAGCATCGCCTCCCAACCGCCCTCAGCAGCTACGATAGCGCCATCCTCACCTTGACTCGTAGCTCGCACATCAGGCTCGCTTGTCGCACGGCTGCTACGCGCGCTGCGCGAAGTGGGCGTCGCGGCCGTCGAGCGCCCAACGGCTTCTTGCACTTCTTGAGGAAGGTCCTCAGGGCGCACCTCACTTGACGGCGCCATGACAAGGAGCCAGCGACAGAAGTTCTCCAACTGCCGCACGTTTCCAGGGAAATCAAACCGCATGAGCGTCTCTAGAGCCTCTTTGGTGAGGCGCTTCGGTTCGACCCCCAACTCCTGCGCGCCCACACGCAGAAAATGCTCCACCATAGGAGGAATATCCTCTTTACGTTCGCGCAGGGGAGGCAGGCGCAAGCGAATCACGTTGAGGCGGTGGTAGAGGTCCTCACGGAACTTTCCTTCGCGAACGCGCTCCTCCAAATTTTGATTGGTTGCAGCAATGACACGCACATCCGCTTTAATCGGCTCATGCCCACCAACGCGATAGAAATACCCGTCCGAGAGCACACGCAACAAACTTGTCTGCAAATCCATCGGCATATCGCCAATTTCATCGAGAAAGAGCGTGCCGCCTTTGGCCTGCTCAAAGCGCCCTAGGTGCAAGCTCGAAGCACCCGTAAACGCGCCCTTTTCATGACCGTAGAGCTCACTTTCGAGCAACTCCCGCGGGATGCTTGCCATATTGATGGCCACGTAGGGCGCGCGTGCTCGCTGACTGTGATCTTTGATCGCACGCGCTACCACCTCTTTGCCAGAACCAGACTCACCTGTCAAAAGCACCGTCGCGTTGCTCTGCGAGAGGCGTCCAATCGCACGGAAGACATCCTGCATCGCTGGCGCTCGCCCGATTAAGCCCGAAGTGCTCGGGCTGTCCGTGCGCTCTGGTTCGGTCATCGCGAGTTTGTCCCCTTCGGCCGCTGCGCGCGCGATGAGTTCAACGGCCTCGGCAATATCAAAGGGCTTGGGCAAATACTCAAAAGCCCCCCCTTGAAAAGCCGACACCGCGCTATCTAGGTCAGAGAAGGCCGTCATGATAATGACAGGGATATCGGGAAAGCGCGCCTTCACTCGCGCTAGCAGCTCCGTGCCCGAGAGCCCTGGCATGCGAATGTCGCTCACAAGCGCCGAGGGTCGAAACGACTCTAGCGCCTCTAGCACATCCGCCCCCCGCTCGAAGGCCGATACTTCAAAGCCCGCACGGGTGAGCGCCTTTGTGAGAACAAAACGGATTGACCGGTCATCATCGACCACCCAGATATGCTTGCTCATCGTCTCTGTCTCCTTCTCACACTAGGGCGCGGTGCGACGTAAGAGCCCCACTCACACAGAGAGGCGACCGCAACCCTGCTTTTCTGCACTAATTTGCTCGGGACTCCGCAAGCGGCAGCAACACGCGGAAAACCGTGTGCCCTGGGCGGCTCTCAAGCTGCAGGGCCCCCCCTGCTTGATGAATAAACGTTTTGGCTAACGAGAGCCCAAGCCCCGTGCCTTCCGCCCGTCCAGTGACGAGCGGGTAGAAAATCTTTTCTTGCATGTCCACGGGCACACCAGGCCCGTTGTCCAGTACTTCGACGCATAGCGCGCGCTTCATACGCTCTGCGCCCACCAGCGCATCACGCACGATACGGGTCTTGAGCTCGATGCGAGCGGTGCGCGCTTGGCGCTGCGCCTCAAGCGCCTGTGCTGCGTTGCGCACTAAGTTGAGAAACACCTGCGTAAGACGAATCCGATCGGCTCGCACGGGTGGACTCGATATGTCGTAGTCGCGCACAATCATGAGACCATCAGCAAACTCATGGCCGATGAGTTGACGCACATGCTCGAGCACCTCGTGCACATTGACGTCAGTAATGCTCTCGCTCATACGGTAAGGCGCCAAAAAGCGGTCTACGAGGTTCTGCAGTCGATCGGTCTCCTCGACAATCACCGCTGCGCATTCCACATCCTCCTCGTCGGCCAAACTCGCCTGCAAGAGTTGTGCTGCGCCACGAATACCGCCGAGCGGATTTTTAATTTCATGTGCCAAATTACGTAGCAACTGCCGATTGGCTTCCATCACCTCAGCCGTGAGCCGCTCGCGCTCTTGCGCAATCGTCTGCTCGAGCACGCTCATCTCAATGAGTACCGCGCCAGTAGCATCCCCCATCTGCGCGGCATATGGAGAAAACGAGGCCTGTACTTTCACGCTTTCGCGTCGACCACCAGGACGAAACACGCTCAAAAGTCCAACCATCTGGCCCGTGGCATCGTGCCCCGCGGGGCCTGCGGCAAACCAAGGGCTGCTATCGGGAAAGTACTCAAGCACAGTCTCACCAATAAGCGCACGCCGGCTGCGACCGACCAACACTTCAGCGGCAGCGTTGACCCAAACGATGCGCCCTGCGCAATCGGTCACCCAAAGCGCAGCCGTGAGCAGATCCCAAGCGGGCGCAACGCTAGCAAAAGCTTCTGGTGGATGAGTCGGTGTAATCGGCACAGTAACAAGACTCCGTCATGCTAGTGAAAAGAAAGGGCGCGGAAGCGGCAGGCATCCAACACCCTTTCACTTTGCTATGTGACGCCCGTACGAGGGGCTGAACGCGACGTGCCTCTTACACGCCGCCCTCAACGCCCCGCCCGCAGCACGGGCGTAGAACCTCTCTCTTAGAGCGAGTAGTAGAGGTCGAAATCAAGCGCCGTCACGGCCATACGAGCACGCGTGACTTCTTCCATCTTGAGGGCGATGTACGAATCGATAAAGTCATCGGTAAACACATCACCACGCGTCAAGAACTCACGATCCTTATCGAGATAGGTGAGCGCTTCGTCAAGCGAGGCGCAGACCGTCGGGATCTTGGCGTTTTCTTCCGGCGGCAGGTCATAGAGGTTCTTGTCAGCGGCTTCACCCGGGTGGATCTTGTTCTGAATACCGTCAAGGCCTGCCATCAAGAGCGCAGCAAAGCCCAAGTACGGATTGCAAAGCGGATCCGGGAAGCGCGTTTCAATGCGGCGCGCCTTCGGGCTCGTGACGTGCGGAATACGGATCGAAGCGGAGCGGTTGCGAGCCGAGTAGGCGAGCTTCACAGGCGCTTCAAAGCCAGGCACGAGACGGCGGTAAGAGTTGATGCCAGGGTTGGTGATCGCGTTGAGAGCGCGAGCATGCTTAATGATGCCGCCAATGTAGTAGAGGGCGATATCGGAGAGCCCCGCATAACCATTACCCGAGAAGAGATTCACGCCGTCCTTCCAGATGGACTGATGCACGTGCATACCCGAGCCATTATCCCCTTCAACGGGCTTCGGCATGAAGGTAGCGGTCTTACCATAGGCTGCGGCCACATTGTGAATCGTGTATTTGACGATCTGCGTCCAGTCGGCGCGCTTAACCAGCGTGGAGAACTTCGTGCCGATTTCGCACTGACCCGCACCCGCCACTTCGTGGTGATGAATTTCAACCGGCACACCCTGCTGTTCAATCAGCAGACACATCTCGGCGCGGATATCCGCAAAGCTATCCACGGGCGAGACGGGGAAGTAGCCCCCCTTCATACGGTTGCGGTGACCAAGGTTGCCGCCTTCGATGTCGAGCCCAGAGGACCACGGCGCCTCTTCGCTATCGATCTGGAAGCCGCTCTTGCCCGGACGATGATCCCACTTGACCGCATCAAAGATGAAGAACTCAGGTTCCGGACCAAAATAAGCCGTATCACCAATGCCCGTCGTCTTCAGATAGGCTTCGGCACGGCGAGCGATCGAGCGCGGGTCACGGTTGTAGCCCTTACCCGTGGACGGTTCCTGCACATCGCACTGCAGCACGAGCGTGTTGTGCTCTCGGAACGGGTCCATGCGCGCCGTCTCTGGGTCCGGCATCAGTAGCATGTCACTCGCCTCGATGCCACGCCAGCCCTTGAAGGACGAGCCGTCAAAGGGGTGGCCAAGTTCAAACATGTCCTCATCAACGGCAGAGGCCGGCACGCTCACGTGCATTTCCTTGCCGAGCGTGTCGGTCAAGCGCAGGTCAACGAACTTGACGTCGTTGTCCTTGATCATCTGAATAACTTCGGAGGCGGTAGTCATGAGAGTTCTCCCAGAGTTAAAGTTGCTCTTACTGCGGATCACCAGTGCAGTCAAGAGAGCCAATTTGAAATTTGAAGCAGTACAAAACCACTGCTGTTACCTAATACTTAGCAAGCAGCGTGCCAACTTTTCTACGCCCTTCATACAGGGCTAAAGATCCCAAATATTAGGTATACGTTATGACCCTAGGGATTCCCCTAACAGGGCATTCCCTAATAAAGACCGAAATCGTCACGTATTATCGCACTTTTCTGGTGCAGATGCCCCAATTTCGCACCAGAAAAGTGCATCAAAGAAACGCTTCTTGTACGTCGGAGAGAAACCGCAGGCCGCGCTCGGTGGTTGCAATGCGGCTTGGATCATTCACGAGGAGGCCCTCGGCGCGAAGCCGCTCGAGCACAGGGCTAATCGTGCTGAGGGCAAGTCCCGTTCGCGATTCAAAAAGCGCAGCCTCCACCCCATCGACCAATCTGAGCGCATTGAGCATGAATTCAAAGGGCCGCTCAGTCTCCCCTACCCAATGCTCCTCTTCAGCACCGCTCCCCGAGCGCTGCACAGCTTCAAGGTAGCGCTTTGGCGCGGCGATATTTCGAATGCGCAGCACCCCTTGAGCATTACTGAGCTTAGCGTGAGCCCCTGCACCGATTGCGAGGTAGTCGCCGTAAGTCCAGTAGTTGAGGTTATGGCGGCAGAGCATGCCGCGGCGAGCGTAGCCCGAGACTTCGTAGTGTTGGTAGCCCGCCTCCGCTAGGCGAGCCTGCACCAAATCAGTCATATCGGCAAGTGTATCCACGTCGGGTAGCCCTGCGGGGAGACGTTTTGCAAAGGCGGTGCCCTCTTCGATGGTGAGCTGATAGAGCGAGAGGTGCGCAACGCCAAAGGCTGTCACCGCAGTGAGCGTGTCGCTGAGCTCAGCGAGCGTCTCATTGGGTAGCCCAAACATCAAGTCGAGGTTGACGCGATCAAAGTGGCGCATTGCCACATCAATCGCAGCACGCGCCTCTTGCGCTGTATGAATGCGTCCGAGCACACGAAGCTGTTCATCGCTCAAGCTCTGAATCCCGAGCGAAATACGATTCACCCCCGCGGCGCGGTATGCCGCAAAGCGGCTCGCCTCTACGGTGCCTGGATTGGCCTCAAGGGTGATTTCCGCATTGGGCGCAAAGCCCAGCGTGCGCGAGACCGCCTCAAGAAGCCTTTCGACACTCTCTGCGCTCATGAGGCTCGGCGTGCCGCCCCCAATAAAGAGCGTTTCAATGGGGCGCGATTGGGCGAGCGGCGCACGACGCACAAGCTCGGCGATAAGCGCATCGAGATAAGCGCTCTCCCCTTCCTCTGCGCTACGCGTTAGCAGCGCATGCGAATTAAAGTCACAGTAAGGACACTTGCGCACGCACCATGGCCAATGCACATAAAGCGACAGGGGGATCTGTGCGCTTGCAATCGCAGCTTCACTCATGGGTATTACCAGCCCCAGCTCTCGCGAATGAGTGCACGTAGCTTAACAAGAGCCTGCCCACGGTGGCTGATACGATTCTTTTCTTCGGCGCTGAGCTCTGCAGCGGTCTTACCCAAATCGGGCAAGTAGAAATAGGGGTCATAGCCAAAGCCGCCCTCGCCCGCGGGCACATCCCGGATTTCGCCAAACCAGCGGCCTTCGGCAATGAGTGGCTCGGGGTCTTCAGCGCTACGCACAGCAACGAGCACGCACATGTAATGGGCACGACGGTTAGCAATGCCCGCGAGTTTCTCAACGAGCAGACGGTTGTTTGCTGCGTCGTCCGAGGGCTCTCCAGCAAAGCGCGCAGAGTGCACCCCAGGCATGCCGCCCAACGCATCGACACAGACGCCCGAATCATCGGCCATCGCGGGAAGGCCCGTGGTAGCGGCCGCATGTCGCGCCTTGGCGAGGCAGTTTTCAATAAACGTGCCATAGGGCTCTGGACAAGCTGAAACCCCTAAAGCCCCCTGATTGATGACGGTAACACCAGCCTCGGCAAACATCGCCTGAAATTCACGTAGCTTGCCTTTATTGTTTGACGCCAGCACGAGTTGCTTACCCATGGTTATTTCTCCAGAAGCGCCGCGCGCTGCGCAGCCATAATCTCACGATTGCCTTTTTCGGCGAGCGCGAGCAATTCGTTGAGTTCTGCGCGGCTAAAGGGCGCGCCCTCCGCCGTGCCTTGAATTTCGACAAAAGCACCCTCGCCCGTCATGACCACATTCATATCTGTGTCGCCTTGGCTATCTTCCAAATAATTGAGGTCCAAGCGTGCGACATGCTCATTCATGCCAACAGAGACCGCGCTCACTTGCGAGAGGATCGGATCCTCGGCGATATGCCCCTCGCGTAGCATCCAGTTCACGGCGTCTCGAAGCGCCACCCAAGCCCCCGTAATCGAAGCGCAACGCGTGCCTCCGTCGGCCTGAAGTACGTCGCAGTCGATCTGAATCGTCCAGCCATCGATCCGCTTACGGTCAACGATGGCACGTAGGCTACGTCCAATCAAGCGCTGAATTTCCTGCGTACGACCCGACTGCTTGCCGCGAGCAGCTTCACGCTCACAACGTGTTCCAGTTGAACGGGGTAGCAGTCCGTACTCGGCGGTCACCCACCCTTCACCGCGCCCTTCAAGAAAGCGAGGCACTCCACGGGTGACTGAGGCCGTGCAGAGCACACGGGTATCCCCCGCGCTCACGAGCACGCTACCTTCTGCGTATTTGGTGTAACCACGGATAAAGGAGAGCGGGCGCAACTCATCATTAGCACGCCCGTCAGCTCGACGATTTTCTGACATAGTTTCGGAATTCCTCATGGGAGCACTCACAGAGAGATTGACCAGCCTCGGGTACGCATACCCTTGAGCTAGCGCGGGCGCCCCTGACATTACAAGAAGTTGTGGCTCCGATTCTATCAGCCTCAGCACTAAAACGCGCTCAAGCTTACGCAGACAAAAAATGAGCTCAAAGAGGCACCCCATTTGAGCTCAAAAAATTTTCAGTGCATGCGTAGCCGTTACACTACGCACACCTCTGCGGTTTAGGCCTTCGCCTGAGCTTTCACAAACTCAGCAACAATACGGCCATACACTGCGCCGCTCGTCAGCTGAGCGCCGCCAATATAGTTATCGTAGAAGAGACCGCCTGCGGCATTACCGATAGCGAAGAGCCCCTCAATGACACGGTTTTCCGTATCGAGTACCTGCGCGTTGGTATTGATCAGCGGGCCACCAAACGTTGCCGTCATACCGCCCTGGAACGGCACGATGTAGAACGGTGCCTTTTCAATGAGCGGCGCCTTGGTAAGGGTATTGACAGGGCTAAGCGTATCGCGCTTGTTAGCCTTCACGGCATCGTTATAAGTCGCAACCGTTTTGACTAGCACATCGGCGGGCAAGCCTGCCTTCTTTGCCGCTTCTTCCAATGTCTGCCCTTCATAGACGGGGGCGTTCGTGCGGCGATACGATTCCCAGTCATTGGCCAAAACGGGAATATCGTGCGCGGTTTGATCCACCACCATATATGCCCAATTCGTTTTTGTCATAGCCGCGACATCACGCGACATCTGCACGTACGTCTGTCCTTCATCGGTGAAACGTTCACCTTTTTCATTGACGCAAATACCGTTATTGACGATGTTGAGCGGATTTGCTCCCGTCGGACCATGGATCGGACCGCAGTGGTACTGGTCAACATTGACAATCTTCGGCGCAAAAGGCAAGGCCAAATTGATATTCTCGCCCGCAATAATGCGAGAACCGCGAATCGGCATCTTTGCGCCCGCGCTACCGATGTACTGTGTCACCATAGCCTGATTAGCAGAGAAGCCCCCCGTGGCCAGCACGACGCCGTACTTACTCTTGACTTCCGTTAGCCCTTCAGCAGTCTTGAGACGAACACCGCAAACATTGCCCTTCTTGGGGTCTGCCAAAAGTTCAACCGCCTTCGTCTTGAAACGCATCTCTACGCCAAGTTGCTTGGCCTTTTCCATCAATGTGACAACCAACTGACCGCCACCCGGCTTGCGTTCACCAACAACAAGGTGGGCACGCGTGCCCATCGGCCAAACGAGATTGAAACCCGTCTTGAAATTCACACCACAGAAGTTATGCAGCCACTCAAGGGTCGCATCGGCATTGTCGCAAACAACCTTTGCAAGACGGCGATCTGCTTGACCCTGCGTCACCTTCATCCAGTCTTCCAAAAAAGCCTCAGGCGTATTTCCCGAAACGCCAGCAGCTTTTTGGAAAGAGGTTTCGCTACCGAGCAAAAAACCTGCAGCGTAGATCGTGTTACCTGCTGGCATGGCCATTTTTTCAACGAGCAAGGTCTTTAGCCCCAATTCCGCTGCATGCACAGCACAAACGAGACCCGAACAACCTGCACCGAGAATCACGAGGTCGTACGTTGCCTTGTCATTTTCTTTGGCGGACTTGGCCTGCGCAACACTAGATTCGAAAACAGCGCCAGCACCCACGGCACCCACGAGTGCGGCTGATTTGAAGAAATTACGACGGGACGTATTCTGCATAGCAACATCCTTACAAAAAGCGGTCTTGAAGTTACTGGCTTTCAAAAAGCCTCTACGCGACTCACTTTAAGCACCCCCTCACAAGGGCTCAACACGCATTGGTATCTTGACAACGCAATGCAGTTGTGCTAGCAGACCAACCTCGCTTAGGGCTTAGACTTGGTGAGAATGTCTAACCCCGCAATACGTCCAAAAGTAAGCGCATCGGCGACCCCATTACCACCAATACGGTTTTCTCCATGTACATTTCCCGTTGTCTCACCTGCCGCCCATAGCCCTGGCACAGGGGTGCCGTCCTCTTTTAGCACCCGAGCCTCTGGGGAAATCACGATTCCGCCCATCGTGCTATGAATTGTCAGGTGGATACGCGACGCCCAAAAGGGAGGCTCCGCGATCGGGCTACAGGCTGTACGGGCACATTTTCCCTGCTTTTTTTCAACCTCAACGTTAAAGGCCTTGACCGTCTCAGTAAGCGTGGCCGGATCTAAACCCATTCTGCGCGCCAATCCTTCGAGACTTTCATCCCTAATCACATCGCCTGTTTGCAGGCCCCGATAGACATCCTTTTGACTCACCATATCCATCGCGCTCACCGCACGCTGATCCGTGATTACGCAAACGCTACCCGCTGGCTCATTGAGCACAGCGCGACTCAATCGATCACGCGGAGAATCTTCATCAATGAAGCGTTGTCCATAGCGATTAACCATGATCGCACGTCCCGCATCAAGATCGAGCCGTACGGCAAAGTTTCTCCCAGCAGGTGCGCCAGGCACCAACTGGATAAAAGACATGCCCGTCAATACCGCGCCTACTTTTTCAGCCGCGAAAAGCATCTCTCCCGTATTCCCTGGGCCACTGTCCGTGCTCATGCCGCTTAGCCGAGGCGCGTAACGCGCAATCAGCGTCGGATTTGCCGTAAATCCACCCGAAGCAATCACCACGCCCTTGCGTGCCAAAAATTGGACACGCTCAAAGTCACTACTCTGCGCTGAGGAGGCGTTTTTAGCGACTGTCACAGAAGAAGTTCCATCAAGCGAGACATAGCCAAAGATGGCTGCCCGTTCGCTCTCGCCATGGCTGGCGAAATGCCAAGCAGACGTCTTCTGGCGTTGGGCCACAACGCCATTGACACGCCCCTGTGCATCCGTCAGTAGCGCAACAACGGGTGTGTTCGTCAGGATTGTTCCTCCGTGTTTCCAGACCGTCGCTGAAAGCGTACGAATATAGGCCTGCCCTCGGGGCAACAGTGGCTTGTGACCGCGTTGCCACTCAGCTCCCCAGGTCGTCTGCATCTGCGGGAGAAACCGCACGCCTAGCCCCTCAAGCCAATGTAGCGTGGGTAATGCCTGCTCTGTAAAGCGCCGTACAACCGCGGGCGTGTTGTAGCCGCCGCCCGAGGCCATCATCTGCTCATAGTGCCACTCGGGCGAGTCAGAAATGCCCATCTGCTTTTGGCGCTCAGGATCCGCCGCGTTAAACAGACCGCTCGCGCGAAGCGTATTGCCGCCAATCGTGGGCATTTTTTCTAGCACCAGCACAGACAATCCGCCTTCTGCAACGGTGGCTGCGGCCGAGAGTCCTGCGCCTCCCGCCCCGACCACGATAACATCGTAGGTTGTCGCAGCGGCAGCTGAGTGTACCGTCAGCACTAGCATCAACAACGCGGCAAGTAGCCACCTTGCCGCTCTTTTTGCAAAGTGAACTACCATGTTTTCTGCTCCCTGAGGCGCTCTATTTCTCTCAGAAAATCCGAGATTTCCACTGCGTTCTGAACATCTAATTTGGCAAAAATGGATGCTCGACGACTGCGAACCGTGTCCTCACTTAACGCCAGGACCTCGGCAATGTGGCGGTTCGGGAGTCCCTTGCCGATGAGCTCCGCTGTTCGTTTCTCTGCCTCAGTCAACGTCATCCAAATTTTGTTTAGACGGTCAAGATCACGCTGAAGCGCCCGACGTGTGGTGTGCAGGGCAGAGGCACGTTGCAACACCCGAACGAGCTCTTCTGCTTCAGGCGGCTTCACCAAAAAGTCTACAGCCCCGTCATGCACAGCTTGTACGGCCATTTTGATGTCACCGTGCGCGCTTAAAAACACCACGGGTAGATCATTGCCGACGTTTTTCAAACGCCGTTGCAACTCAAGCCCTGACATTTCCGGCATACGCACATCCAACAAGAGACATCCCTCTCGTTCTCGAGCATCGCTCTCTAAAAACGCGGCAGCGCTTGGGTAGCAAACAACCTCTAAACCAGCCATTTCCAGCATGAACCTCAAAGACTCGAGCACCACGGGATCATCGTCAACTAAACGAATCAATGGGGGTCGCTTTAGCATGTCGGCTCCTTGTTATTTTCTTGAGGCATGGCCAACGGCAGCACCAATTTGGCTATGATTCCCGAAGGTTGGTTTCGCTCGAACTTCAAATGTCCCCCATGGGCTTCAGCGATCGACGCTGCAATCGACAGCCCGAATCCCATCCCATCTTTCGAGGCACTGCGTGTGATACGGCCAAGCGCCTCAAACACCTCTTGGCTCACGGGCGGCGCGTGGTCAGCCACGGCAATGGCAATATCACCGTCATCACTAGGGACTGCAAACACCTCGAGCGGCGTGGCGTTTTCCATCGTCTCTTGCGCACGAGCGGCATTCTTCAAGAAATTCACAATCACGAGCTCCAGTTCGAGCATATTCCCTTGCACGCGCCACTCTGGCGAGATAGCCCTCACTGTCACACCAGGATGCGCGGCAGAGCTCCCTGCGTGTTGCACAGACTGTTGAATCAGCTCAGACACTGGCACGATCTCCCGATCTGCTCGCTCCTTTCTGCCAACCGCACGAACGCGTTCAACGATGTCAGCTGCGCGATGCGCTTCACGTTCAACTCGCTGCAAAACGTAGCGCATTTTTTCCTTATCCACTCTGTCGCTCTCGAGCATCATGCGAAGCCCAGAGATGAAATTAGAAATGATCGTGAGAGGCTGTTTGATTTCGTGCGCAAACATACTTGAGAGCTGTGACACCATCCCCGCTCGTTCGACCAAATCGAGCCGCTCTCGGCTTTCTTGTAGCGCTTCGGCCGCCTGTTGCCGTGCAGTTTCTTCGCGCTTCAGCTGTAGCGTACGTCTAGTAAGTAGTCTGTTGACTCGAGCAATATGCACCAAAAGCGCCAATAGTGCCGCAATAGCCAAGGAAATTTCGGTCTTCCAACGCTCAGCCAAGGCCATGAGCGAATTGTCTCGTAAGTACTGCCAAGGGCCAATTCTGAGATTTTTCAAAAGCTCTTGCACGGCCTTCATGCGGTTGTTAGAAACCCAGTCGTAGCCGAGTGAGTTTGGTGGTAGCGTCAAGAGCGCCACCGTTACTTCGCGCACAAGATTCGGTTGGGCACGCTCAGTCGAGGCAAAGACAAGATCAGGGTAAAGCGCCGTCGAGCGCATACAGCCATCGGGAGAATCAGGAAGCTGCCTACCCACGACTCTCAACTCCCCAGCCGCCAGCGTTCCGCTATGAACTGCTTGCTCCAGTTCGCAAGTCGACAAAACTCCGACTGCCACTTGGCCCGCCGCGACCAATGACACCACATCAGGAAAATTCCACTCCGTAAAGGTGACCTCAGAAAAGAAGTGCTCATAGTCGTAGCCTGACCTCTGAATCTCCCCCATCGCAATCTGCCAGCCTTCAAAGGACCAAGGTACAGTCGCGGCGGCACTTTTGCCTTTCAGATCAGCCAGTGTTTTTAGCGCAGAGTCACTTTTGACAACGAACACCGACCCCAGTGTCTCGCTGACCTGACTGTTGTGACTGCGACGCAGCGTTGCAATCTGCTCAAGCCCTGCTTCAGGCACCATCAACATGTTGCCGCTCGAAAGGATGAGAAAGTCGTTAGCGTTGAGTAGCGCTGGATTGGTCGCTGCTGAAGCAGGCAACTCCCTTGTAACAAAGCGATAGTGAGGCAGAACAGCTTTCAGTGCCTCGATGAGCGGTGTATAGGTGTAGATGTAAAAAGCTGGTGTAAAGGTATCGATCAAGCCAACCGTAACCGTCGGGCGTAAATCTGTTGCGTCCTCTGGCGCGTGCTCTTGAGCAGCAATGACCGATGCCCAGCTCGCAACCAGTAGCAGGATCATCCGTGTGAGAGCATGTTTGCATTGCATGGTGCATTGGCCTCATTAGCGCAACCACGTGGGCATATCAGAGCTGCCGCCACGTGTGGAGCCGAATTCAGATTTAGAGTCTGTCCAAGTATTGCCGAGCCAACACCTAGCGTCAAGCGGTGCCGCTCGTGGTACAAAGAAAAAAGCCTGTGTGTCTCTCATGCAACGCCATCGACTGCGCGCTAAAATGAGCGCCCCGCCTGTTGCAGCCATCTCTACTTATTCTGCTCTGCAACGCGGTGTCTTCACCAAACCTTTTAATAAGGATGCTTGAATCATGGCCGTTTATTCCATGACAGGCTACGCCGTAGCGAGTGCTGCCACGCTGTTGGGCACCGTTACGCTTGAGAGCCGCTCTGTTAATTCTCGCTTTCTCGATCTCACATTACGCCTCGCGGAAGATCTTCGCTTCACCGAACCGATGCTGCGCGAGACGCTGCAGAAAAACATTGCTCGCGGTAAGGTTGAAATTCGCGCCAATCTCGTGCCTGACGAAAACACGGCACCCGCCACGATTAACACAGCACTTCTTGAGCGTATTGCACGCCTGCAAAACACCGTGCTTGAGCACATGCCCAACGCAAGCGCGCTCTCCGTCTCTGATCTGATGCATATGCCTGGCGTGGTGGTCTCTGCTGCGCCCGACGAAGATAAGCTTGAAGCGGAAATCCACGCACTCATTCTCACGCTACTCGACGCATTTAAGGCCTCACGCGAGCGCGAAGGGCGTGCTTTGACCAACATCCTCTTAGCGAACTGTGACCAGATTGAAGCCCACGTGAACGCGCTTCAGGCTGAGTTGCCCACCATTCTCTCGCACCTGCAGAACAAACTCGAAGAGCGTCTCGAAGAGGCTCTGAGCGGACTGCTTGCCGAAAAGAGCGCGCTCACCAAAGATGAAGTGGCCGAGCGTATTCGTCAAGAAGTCACCCTCTATGCGGTACGCATGGATGTGGAAGAAGAAATGAACCGGCTACTCACGCACGTCGCTGAAGTTCGCCGCATTCTCAAAGCGGGCGGCGCCGTAGGCCGTCGTCTTGATTTCATCGTTCAGGAAATGAACCGTGAGGCCAATACCCTTGGCTCGAAAGCAAGCGCTATTGAAATGACGAACACCGCCCTAGCCCTGAAAGTCGTCATTGAACAGATGCGCGAACAAATTCAAAATCTCGAATAAGGAGCTTGGCAAATGGCAGAATCCAAAGTGACGCACGCTGGCCGCGTCTTTCTCGTCACAGCGCCCTCTGGCGCGGGGAAATCGTCGCTCGTTAACGCACTTCTGAAACTCGAGCCCACCATCAAGCTCTCAATTTCGCATACCACACGACAGCCGCGTCCAGGTGAAGAAAATGGCCGCGAGTACTACTTTGTGAGCGAAGCAGAGTTCCTCGCCATGAAGGATCGAGATGAATTTCTCGAAAGCGCACTCGTGCACGGCAACTACTATGGCACTAGCCTGATTTGGATCGAAAAACAGATCGCACAAGGCAACGACGTGCTGCTCGAAATCGATTGGCAAGGTGCACGTCAAGTGCGCGAACGTCTCAAGGGCACTATCGGGATCTTTATCCTGCCGCCCTCGATTGAAGCACTCGAGTGGCGTCTGCACCATCGCGGCACCGATAGCGAAACCACCATTACCCGTCGTCTACTTGGCGCAGGCGCTGAGATTGCGCACGCACCTGAATTCGAGTACGTTATAATCAATGAAGATTTCGATGTCGCGCTCTCGCAGCTCAGAGCTGTTGTCGTCGCGAGCCGCCTCGCCTTCAAACATCAGGCCGTACGCCACCGCGAACAATTCGTGAGCCTCGGTATTCCGCTCTGAGCCCGTCATGTGACGGACACCGTTTTCTCCCTAACCTTTTAAACATTGAAAAGAACATGGCCCGCATTACTGTTGAAGATTGCCTCAAGAAAGTCCCGAACCGCTTCCAGATGGTTCTCGCTGCGGCTTACCGTGCGCGTCAGATCGCTCAGGGCTACGCCCCCAAGGTCGACGCCAAAGACAAGCCTGCCGTTCTCGCGCTGCGTGAAATCGCCGCCGGAGAAGTCGGTTTGGAAATGCTGAAGAAAGTTCCGTAACCCATGCCTCAGCAAGGCAACGGACACCTCTTTCACTGAGGAATCGCAAAAGTCAGGCCCATTTTCCGGGAATGCTCCCGTTGGCCTGACTTTTTTGTTTTATGGCGCTTCTCATTTGAGGAGCGATTCGATCGGACTCACAGAGTATGACAGACACAACCGTGTACCCGGACGACATGTATGCCACAAAGGACGAGATGCCTAGCATCCGCCCGCAGAGCGGCTCCGTCACGAAGCGCGAAGCCGCCGCATCCAAGCCTGTCCCTGAAACGCCTACCTTTGAGGTACCTGCGCCGACATCGCTCCCCGATGCGGATTTGCCGCTTTTTACGCCCACGCAACCCGCTGCAATCGTCTCTGCTTCGCACCTTGTAGATCGATGTCGACAGTACATGAGTGCTGCGGACGTTGAGAAGATCCGCGAAGCCTACCGCTATGCCGACGCTGCGCACTTGGGACAATTCCGAAAATCGGGTGAGCCCTATATTACGCACCCGATCGCCGTGGCCAGTATTCTCGCCTCTTGGAAAATGGATGCGCTCACCATCCAAGCGGGGCTTATGCACGATGTGCTTGAAGATACGGGTACAAGCAAACAAGAGATGGCCGAAAAATTTGGCCTTGACGTGGCCGAGCTTGTCGACGGGGTGAGTAAACTCGATAAACTGCGCTTTTCTTCCGCTGAGGCTGCACAGGCTGAGAGCTTTCGAAAAATGCTCATGGCGATGTCGCGAGACGTACGCGTCATTCTTGTGAAGCTTGCTGACCGTCTGCATAACCTTCGCACGCTCGGGGTCATGCGAGCCGAAAAGCGCGCGCGCATTGCCAAAGAAACACTTGACATTTATGTGCCGCTTGCGCACCAGCTCGGCCTCAACAATGTCTTTCGCGAGTTGCAGGAACTCTCGTTCGCCAACCGCTACCCGCGCCGCTACGAAATTCTCTACCACAACGTGCTCAAGCAACGTACAGCACGACGTTCGGTGCTCGAAAAGATTCTCGCTGAAACCCGTACGCAGCTCGCCAAATACCATATCCGCTCACGCGTCATCGGTCGCGATAAGACCATTTACGGCATCTACAACAAGATGCGCACGCAGCACCAGTCCTTCTCTGACGCGCTCGACATCTATGGCTTTCGCGTGATTGTGCGCTCTCTCGAGGACTGCTACCTGACACTCTGCGCGCTGCACTCGCTCTTTAAACCCGTTCATCGCCGCTTCAAAGACTTCATTGCCATTCCTAAGATGAATGGCTACCAAAGTATTCACACGACGGTGATCGGTCCCAATGGCACGCCCATTGAGTATCAGATTCGCACCGAAGACATGCACCGCGTGGCTGAATACGGCATTCTCACGCAGTGGCTCTTTAAAAATGACGTCGACCCAAGCGACATGCAGTCACGCACCTCTGCGTGGCTTGCAAACTTGATGGAAATCCAACGCAACAGCGCAGACAGTAGCGAATTTTTGGAAAACATCAAGGTCGACCTCTTCCCCAATCGTCTCTACGCCTTTACGCCGCAGGGCAAGATTATCTCGTTGCCCAAAGGCTCAACACCGGTGGACTTTGCTTATCAGGTGCATACCGATGTGGGTAACCATGCCACGGGCTGCAAGATTAACGGTGAGCCCCGCCCCCTGAGCACACGCCTCTCGAATGGCGATATGGTGGAGATTCAAACGAATCCCAGCGCCTATCCCTCACCGGCATGGCTTGAAAGCGTGCGCTCAGGCAAAGCGCGCGCTGAAATTCGTCAATATCTGCGCACGCGACTGCCCGAAGAGTCCATTCACCTCGGGCAAGAGGCGCTCCGAAAAGAGGCCGACGCCAACCGCTTTAGCCTTGAAGCCGTTCCTGAGGCGATTTGGCAGAAACTGCGCGCTGAGCTTGAAGTGCCTGACGACAACAGTCTCTATACCTCAATTGGCCTTGGCAAAGATTTGCCTGCGGCGGTCCTGCACCGTCTTGTTAAGATGACGCACGAGCTCGATAGCGCCAATCCGCTTCATCCGCTGCCCGCGATCACCATTCGCGGCAACGAAGGTGTCGCCGTAGAACTCAGTAAAGACTGCCACCCCATTCCGGGTGATGCCATTCGTGGCTACAGCCGCACGGGGCATGGGCTCGTGATTCACCGCGCAGACTGCCCGCACTGCCGCCGCGGCATGAAGGCGGAGCCCTCACGCTGGCTTGACGTTGCTTGGGCCGAAGAGCAGAACCATGCTAACCATGCCGTGCCTGTTGACATCCTTGTGAGTGACCAAAACACTGCGCTCGCTGCCATCACCACGAGTATCGCAGAAGCCAATTCCTCCATCGTTGGGGTGGTCTTCTACGAGCGTGAAGCTCAACAGTACCTACGCTTGACGCTACAGGTACGCGACCGCGGGCATCTGATGTATGTCATCAAGATGATTAAGAAGAACCCTGCCGTGCTACAAGCCAAGCGCGTCTTTGAGGCGGGCGCGCCGCACAAGTAGCGCTGTGCGCCTCGGTCTCTCGGGGCGCAGAAGGCATGAAGCTGAAGGGAGCACTACACGCGTAGCGCTCCCTTTTCGTTTGTCTTCCTTTGCGCTATGCTGCGCTCATGGAGGGGATGGATGCGCTCAGCGCGCATCGCGCCCCACATATCAACATAGCCGGCACGGAGCGGAAGATGAACTTCAAGGAATGGCTGATGACCTTCAAAACCAGCGGGACCAGACGCTACGACAAGACGATCTACGGCTCCGCGATCAACCGCATTGCGCGTGCGCTCGACTTTCCACCCGTGTACACCTGTCTCGATCCCGTTGAATTTCAGCGCATTGACGAGGCCATCCGCGCGCACCCAGAATTCCAGGCGTTCAACAGCCGCGGACACCGCATGTACAGTTCTGCGTTGAGCGCCTATCGACGCTATCTTGAGTACATCGATTCGCACGACCTGCTGCTTGAGGACGCGGCAGAAATTGAAGCGCGCGTGCCCGACGCCACCGAGCGCGAGCAACTTGTGCGCGCCCGCATCGGCCAAGGTAGCTACCGCCGCAACGTGCTCGCACACTGGGACGGGCGCTGTGCGGTGACGGGCTACAACAACGCGCAGATGCTGCTTGCCTCGCACATTAAGCCTTGGCGCCACAGCACCGACACCGAGCGGCTCGACGGCGAGAACGGTCTACCGCTCTCGCCAACGCTCGACAGGGCGTTCGATCAGGGACTCATCAGCTTTCACCCGAGCACGGGCCGCATCATCATCTCTTCGGTCTTCTCTGGTCACGAGGTGCTCGGCATCACGGACGATATGTCACTCTGGCGCAAGCCGAGCCGCGCGATGCACGACTACCTCGAATACCACGCAGAGGTCGTGTTACTCGAAGCAACGACCTAGGTGGCACTAAGGCGCACATCGGAAGAGAAGATCTGCACTCGAATTCTGAAGTGCACTCTCCGCGCTATGGCCAGTTGAGGCGGCGTCAGTGCCTGAGGTCAAGTTGTTGCCACGCTCGCGCGTATCCGCCACGGGCTCAACCTTGAGGTTGTGGCGCGCACAAAAGGCGGCAGCCGCCTTCATGAGTTTGTAGCGCGCCTTGATACCTTGGTAGCCCGAGGCGCTCCCAGCCAGCATGTAGACGCCGCCCGCAAGCGCCACGGGCTCCTCTACGCCGGACTTCTCCTCACAGACGAAGGTCACCTGTCCCGAGGCGACACTTCGATAGGCGACAGCATCCGTCGCACTCATTGAAGTGATGCGCGCGATGCGCCCTGACTTCGCGCAGAAGTCGTTGGCGGCACGGACAGCGTCGCTCTGCTGGCCAGCGCCGCTCCAAGCGAGGTAATTGGTGGAAGAAATGGAGTACTGGCCTGCGCCAAGACTCACGGGCTCCGTGGTACTGCAGCCAGCAAGGATGAGGAGCGCCGCGGCGAGAAGCGCGGTCGCATTGGTTTTGCTGAACGTCATCGTTGAATCCTACAGTTGAACAGATGCTGCGGGCCCACAGCGAAAAAAGAGGCCAATCAAAATGAGCTCAACAGGATTCTACGCCAGTGAAAAAGTCGAGGAAAGATGTCCTAGGGGAAACGACAATCTCAAGTAAAATCAAATACCTTTAAGAAAACTAGTTTTTAAAAAATGGGGGATAGAGATTGGTATGCAGGAGGCGTAACACGCCCCTAGCAAATTTCGTTTTTCAGTACGGCTGCTCGTTGGTATAGGTGACTTCAAGAATTTCCAACGTTTCAACGCCTGCAGGATGCGTAGACGTCGCAGGCGTAGGGAGCTTTACCTCGTCGCCCTCGCGCGCCTTGAGAAAGACACGGGCAATGGGGCTAATCCAGCTCACGTCACCGTGGCTTGCGTCCGCCTCATCGATACCAACAATGCGGATCTTGTGCTCCTCTCCGTTTTCCTTGGCGTAAAGGACGGTCGCGCCAAAGAAAACCTGATCCGTGGGCGGACGGGCACCTGGGTCGACGACTTCCGCGCTCTCAATGCGCTTATTAAGAAAGCGGATACGGCGGTCAATCTCGCGCAGGCGACGCTTGCCGTAGAGGTAGTCGCCATTTTCTGAGCGGTCACCGTTGCTCGCGGCCCAGGCTACCACGTTGACCATTTCAGGGCGCTCGACGTTGACAAGACGCTCGCGCTCATCCAGAAGCCGCCGATAGCAGGCGGGCGTCATGTAGTTCTTCGTGTTGGGAGGTAACCCTGGGAGGGTCACCTCGTCATCATCGTCATCTTTGGCTGTCATGTTTTCTGTCCCGAAAGGAGCAAATCGGCACGCGCCTTTCACCCCCGAACTGTGCAATTCGTACATTTTACTGACGAGGGCGGCGCGCGTGCAATGTAGACGCAAAACCGCCTTGACAGTCTACGCTAGAGAGCTCTATACTGACTACATAGAGATCCTCATTTGATCCCCAAAGGCTACTCGATCAGCTAGCCTTTCGCAAACTGGAAAACGACCTTAATTGGTAGTCTTTCGGTTGCGTTTAGCTGATTACTTTGTCGAGTTTAGGTAACCGTACTCCTCTGCATTTAGGTTCATCTGGTGTTTCGCCAGAACTGATATTTGCTGACTGCATACGGCTGCGATCCCCGCTGGGGCGGGGTGCGTGCAGCCGACCCGCATCTCGCGGCCGAATGTCGCTCCCGCCGAACGCCGATTTCGAGCCGCGGGGCGCTCTCACTCAGCGGTCGGCGGGCGCGACAGTCGTCCGTTCGCTACAGGCATGTCGCCACACTAAAAGTAGATGCAGGGGAGTACGGTTCCTCTTTCTCCCAAGCCGCTACGCCTACGCCTTTGCTCTATAGCAAGGATGAGGTCATCCGAAGCAATGAAGGCTCTCATCTTGACCCTGGGAAAAAGAGCATGACGTCACTTGAACACCCAAATGCCGCCTCTGTCACCGCGATTGAGGAATGGATACGTCAGAAGGAGAGCGTACTCACCGAGTCCACGGCCGAGTTGTACGCAATATTCACTCGTCTCAATCCACTAGCAGAAGATGCAAGGCCAACACTCTGGAAAGCACTAAAGCGAAACTTCGCGGCACGCTCCATCACGCTTTGGAACGACTGTTGCAGCGCCTGCGCACTCGAACCACTTAATGCGTTGCGTACCTTAGTGGCGCTATACATTGAAAAGAATCCCACATTGCTCACCTTCCCGCTGCTGGCATTCATGCTGTTGCCCAAAGCGCGCCAAGGTGCATTTCAGGAGCTACGGGCACCGTTGCTCGAACTTCTTCGGGATCAACCGCTTTTAGAGTATTTTGTCACGCATGGGAGAGGTTCTCGCTTTCCCATGTGGATTCCTGACGTTCCAACGCAAACCGCTGCGTTGTGGCTCGCCGCGGGGACTCTAAAACACGGGGCACGGTCACCTGTTGCACTCATCGACTTCATCGCCAAGCACTCGGCTACACACTCTTCTGATTTTTTCGACAGCCTTACCCAAACGCTTCATACCTGTGCCTCGGTGAGTCTTAACTTCAGCGGGGTTGACCTTGCCGATGCCGCTCCGAGTATCCGATACATTGCCCACACACTGGATAAAAAAGTGCGCCCCGCTTGGCGCACCTTCTGCGACGATCTGCTGAGCTTATCGCTTTCGCACGGGGCAATCATCACTGCGCAGTATGACAACCAAGCGCCCTTTTCCTCGGACCAAAAGAGCGGCCTCATGGAAACGCTACAGCTGCTCGCTAGAGATGGTGAGCTTGAGGAACTCCTTACGGCGCTCTCTGACAAAAATGTGGCGCTTATGGGCGAGCTAAAGGCATACGAGGCGCTGGTAAAGAACCTGCCAAAGAATCTACATTGGGACAGCTTACCAAACTGCATTGCTAGAGCCTCTCTTCAAAGTGCGTTCACTAAGAGTTGTCTTGGCGGCATGCATCATGCCAAGGACGACAAGCCCAAACACTGGCCGGGACATCTGAATGACACAGCGCTCTCGGCACTCTCTGAAGTCGCCTCCTCCCACGCGTCACCTGAAACGACTCAAAAGGCCTTCCGAGAAGGATGGTTCGGTAGCACTGTGCTTGAGTTGAGTCAGAACGTTAAGGAAGTGATGTTAGGCAAGACAGCTAGCGACCCAACGCTCAACGTGCTCGAGCGGTTCTTCTTCGAACCTAAAGCTGGGCTGGAATCCGCTCAATCTGCAGAAATTTTTGCTCTGCTTGCTACACAGCCTGAGTTCAAGTGGGTGCAAACCACGAAAAGCTTCAAGTCGCTGATCAGCTCACCTGAGTGGCAAAAGCTCATGCCGTCTGTGCTCGGCTCAGAAGCGTGGAAGAAAGTTGGTGCAATGGCGCTCGTTAGGGATTTTCCTCGATCGCTCCTTGACGCGTTCCGCCTCGCTTCAACTCCTCTTGCGCTCGACTCGCTTTGGACTCTCTACCTGCAGCATGAGACCTCCGTCATGGAGTACGTCAGGAGTCCCTTCACAAGCTATCCTTATAAGGTGTTTGATCTGCTGAACGCAGCGCTCAGTGCCTGCCTTCGTGTCGGTATCTCCAAAACAGCTGAAAACAGAGGACTACGGAAGCTGCTCTCGCACTACCACAACTACGCCATCCTACGGACGGTGTTGGAGCTCGAGAGCGAGAAACCCACTGATCCCCTGAAGGCGGCCGAATGGGCAAGTGTGCTTTGGTCCAACATGCCTCCGTCCGTCGCTCGCACAAAGAATGCAACGGCCGCCGCAGGCGCCATTCTTCTTAAGACGCTCGCCCGAGTGGCTCCACCGCTGCGCGCACTCAAGACGGCAGGTGCTGCGGATTGGCATCAACTCGACGTGGCACTACGCAACACCAGCAACCTTCGAGCTGCTGATGCTGCTTGGTTAGAACTTGCGTTCGCGCTTGGAAAAAGCTCCCTTACGGCCCTTCTCGCCGTTGCCAAGATGCGCAACACCACTGCCGCGCAAGGACACCATTTCGACCGCTACTACAAGTGCTGGCATATTCCCAAAAAGCACGGTGGAAAACGCATCATCATGGAACCGAAGCTGCCACTCAAGTTGGTTCAGCGTGCGATTCTTGACAATGTACTTATGCCGCTCGGTGTGCATCCTGCTGCGCAAGGATTCGTTCCTAACCGCTCAATCGTCACCAACGCCGCCCCTCACGTCGGACGTCGCGTCGTGGTCAACACCGACATTCATCAGTGTTTTCCGAGTACGCAATGGAACGTGGTGAAAGCCGCGCTTTTGCGGGATCTCAGTGGGAAGTTCCGCGAAGACACCATCGATCTCATCGTCGACATCACAACGCAAGGCGGTGCGCTCCCAACTGGGGCCCCCACCTCGCCCATGATTCTCAACCGCGTCCTCTACCCGGCCGATTGCATCCTTGCGAAGCTTGCCGAGCAACGCGGCACGGCCTACACGCGCTACGCCGATGATCTCACATTTTCTGGCGAGGATGACGCCGTGAAGTTGCTTGCACCGACGGGTGCTGTTCTCAAGCGCATCGGCCTTGTGCTCGATCCACGCAAGACGAACATCTTCCGCCGTGGTCGCCGGCAGTGCTGCACAGGGCTTGTCGTCAACGAGCAAGTTTCTGTGCCTCGCATCATTCGCCGCAAGATTCGTGCCGCCGTACACGAGTTCGCTCGTACTGGGTGCGCTACTTGGAACGGAAAACCACAAAGCGCAGAAGCCCTCTTGGGTCGCATCCACTTCCTGCACATGGTCCATCCCGAAGAGGCCGATGCGCTTCTCAATAAGATGAAGAAGGACAAAACCGTAGCGGCTGAGATGAGCAAGCGCAAGGTTAAGCAGAAAAACACCGAGTTCCAAGGATAACTGTTATGGCTATAGCCTCTTCACTCATTGCGATTGATGCACACACAGCTATCGCCGCGGCCGACTTCCTCGATAGGCGCAAGCCCGATCTTGCCGCCAAGTTGCGTGCGCATTTTAAGCCTGAGTTTCTCTCGCAAGAGAGCTCGTATTACCAGTCCTACATCGAGGAACTTGAAAAACTTATCGCACAACCACATTTATTCTGCCTTCGTAGCGATCCGTTCTGCCTACTGCTACATGCAATTACGTTCAACGCTAGTAGCAGCCCCACACGCTGCCTGCTCAAGGATCCTGGCGCTGAAGGGCTGGATGCGGGATACATTCTCTGCGAGAAAAACACCAAGCAGAGGAAAATTAACCTTCGCTGGGTTGACTGCGTTACAGGCAGCCATGACCAACTCCCTGTACATCCATCCTGTGCATATCTCAGCGGTAGCCTACGTCGACAGATCGAAGTGCTCACCGCAGAGCAACCGACACTCTCGCTCTCAACTGACAATGATGGACTGCTACTTTTTACGAAATCCCAACCGTTGAGCATTAATGCGCGAAAAACCCTGCAATTTACACTCGTGCGCCGCATTGATGGCACCGTGCACCGTGCAGCGCTCGGTAAAGGCTGGTGTGACGAGCATGGCATACAACTCCCCGCTGGACAGCTCTTCGGATTACTCTCGGCAAGTCTGCAACGAAGTTACCTACATGCTTATGGCTCAGGAATCAGCATGCTCATTGAGCTAGAAACGCTTGCCGATACGGGTTGCTGCCGCGTTCGCATGCCTTATCTTGACAGCCTCAATTTGCCCTACCGCACCAAACTTCTCGTCACCAAGGCGCTCGCCAAACGCATTTCCGCCGAACTTTGGTGGTTTTCGAGCGCAAGCGAGGCATGGGGGCACATTGGCTTGCTCTAAACGTCAGAGATACACGTGTGCGAGCATGACCTGAGCAAGAGAAACGCCCAATTTCAGAGGCTCACGGGCAGTACGAGTCCCCACGGTGGTGTATTAGAGGCGCTCAGCCTATTGGTGACGAGCCAGATGACAGGATACTCGGGCGGCACCTTCGGATACTCCGTGTAGCCATCCGTGACAAAGATGAGTAGCGGCATCTGCGCGCGCTCCTGCATCTTCACCCATTCGAAAACCTCCACGGTACTTGAGCCGCCGCGGCCATGCACGGTGACATCGGACCCGTCTGGCATCTCCTCCAGCGCGTCGTAGTGCGTGACAGCAGCTACCCTCACATCCGCCTGGACAATCGTCAGTTCGCACCCCAACTGCTCCTTAAGGCGCTGGATTTCTCCATAGATTGCGCCGAGCAGACGGCTGTCCATGGAGCCCGATGTATCGACAGCAAGTACTACGGGCACGGGCACAAGGCCGCCCACACTCGGCAAACAGAGCCCCTGTGAGAGGTACTTCTTGGCGGGCGGCCACATCTGCCAAGTCACGCGGGCGCGCTCAAGCATGTGCATTGCAAGAAGCTCGCGCCAGTTAAGCACGGCACTATCAAGAACTAAAATCTTTTCGGCAAAATCACCCGTAAGCGTGCCGCGATTTTTGAGGGCATCGATGAGTGACTGACGCAAACCCTTAAACATGCCGCGCAACTGCTCCCGTCCGACGCCTGGGATCCCTGCAGCTAGCGTTTCCACCCAGTCAGGCAATCCGTCTAGCAGATCTCCAGGCAATGGCAAGTCAGTACACTGCGACGATATTCTGCCGTCGCTATCTCTACTCAGCAGTAGCTCGTAAATCTCCTCGGCTGTAAGCCCCCTGTACGCCTCCTCATAAAGCGCCTCACTAGGCAACGTGATGCCGAGCCGGTACAGAATGTCGTTGACGGCATAATCGCACGCGCAGTTCCAGAGCTTGGGCTTGCGCTCGCCCCGTCGCTGCGCATGCTCAAGTAACACATGCATTAACTCGTGCAGGAGCACACCTTGCAATTCTTCGAACTTGAGCGAATCAGCAAACGCTCGGTTGTAGACGATCTTCGTACCATCTGTAGCGAAGGTACTGATGCTTTCTGTCTCGAGCGGCATGATCTTGAGACCGAGCACCGCAGTGCTCAAATAGGGCTGAGACATAAGGATCGCGAGCCGCGCCTTGAGAACTCGCTCGTCTACGGTGTGCTGAGCAGCCTTTTCCACCCCCATGACCCTCTCCTTATTTAAAGAGATTGGCATGGGAGCGCATGAATTCGATCACCTCTGGGTTGGTGAAAAGGCGCGGATTCGCCGTCAGCGCATTTTTCAGAAGAATGATCGAAAACTCTATCGGCAAGCGAGAGAGCAATGCCACAATGAGCGCCACATGAGAGACCGCGTTGTCGCGAACACTCAGGTAGCCCACTAGCGACCAGAGGCGATCCATGCGAGTTGGGAGTGGTGCACCCTGCGGGTCTTTTTTGAGCGCCTCGATCTCCTCGCGCGTCACCGCGTCGCGTGCGAAGGTGAGGAACTCGTTTGCAGGTCCCTCTCCCACGATGCCCGAGGCAATATCGGTCACGGCTGTAATACTACCAAACGCTTTGATCGTGTCCGAGAGCATCTCCCAAGTGCGGGGGCTGGCGTAGGGGCCAGACTCCGCCTGTGTGAGCAACAAACTAGGGCGGTAGTTGAGAAAGCCGAGGATGCTCGACTCGATCCCGTGGGTCTGTGCCCAGAGCGTCCAGCTCCCGATGTCCTGCTCGAGCTCCAAATGCACAAAACGGTTAGCGAGTGCGCTCGAGAGGCGGAATGTGACCGCACGGTCAGCTGCGCGGTTGCCCGCTGCGATGATGCGCCAACCCTCGGGAAGACGGTACTCGCCCACCGCATGATCGAGCACGAGCTGATACATTCCAGCCTGCACGAGAGGCGGCGCAGCATTGAGTTCGTCGAGAAATAGGATACCGGGCGTATCGCCCTCCTTCGGCAGAAAGGCGGGCGGACACCAAACAGCCGTGCCATCCTTGAGCATTGGAATGCCACGCAGGTCAGTTGGATCGAGTAGCGTCGCACGCAGGTCGACGACCGGCAGATTCCGCTCCTCGGCCACCTGATGAACGATTGAACTCTTACCGATGCCGGGTGCTCCCCATAGAAACACCGCCCATTCCTGCTCAAGGAGCTTTCCAAGGACCTCTTTCAACCGCGTGGCCTGCATAGTACTTTCCTCATAGGTATGGCTGGGAACCTTCCTCCAGCCGGACAATCATATGATCCTATTTTACATGCAGAGTCTTACGTAGATCTGAATTTGATCCCGTTTTTTCCAAAATTCTCACGCTCGTGTGCGCTCTTTGGGAAGTGCCAGCGCCACAGCTCCCATGAGCGGCAAAAACGCTGAGAACTCAAACAAGCGCTCGATACCAACCCAGTCCGCCATAGCACCAAATGCGGCCGAGGCGATACCACCGAGACCAAAAGAGAAGCCGAAAAAGAGCCCAGAGATCATGCCCGTGCGCGAGGGTGCAAGCTCAAGCGCATAGACGAGAATCGCGGAGAAGGCTGAGCTGATAACAAAGCCCACAATGACAGCTAGCGCAACCACCCCTGCAAAAGGCGCCCACGGGAGCGCAACCGCAAAGGGCGCTGCGCCAAGAATTGACCATAGAATGACTGCGCGCCGCCCGATCCGGTCTCCAATTGGGCCGCCGAGCAACGTACCTGCAGCGCTCGCGCCCATGAATGCAAAGAGCGTGTACTGTGCTACGGTCATCGAGACAGCAAATTTCTCCATCACAAAAAATGTGAGGTAGTTGCCCAGTGAACTGATGTAGATCTGTTTAGAAAACATCAAAAGAAAAAGTAGCGCGAAGACCCACTTCATCTTTGAGAGCGGCTTCTCATCAACCTCAATCCCAGAGCGCCTGTGCCCGAGCACCATCGTGCCCGCACGCGTGCGGGTCACAACAAGCTGACTCACACGCAAAAGCAGTAGCACCGCAAAGAGCGCAACAAGCGCAAACCACGCGATACTCGATTGCCCCCGTGGCAGCACGATGAATGCCGCAGCGAGCGGCCCACAGGCAAAACCCGCATTGCCACCCACCTGAAAGAGCGACTGGGCAAAACCTTTGCGCCCGCCGCTGGCGGCCTGCACCACCTTGCTACCTTCCGGATGGAAGATCGCACTACCAAGTCCAGCGAGCGCCACCGCGAAAAGAATTCCTGCAAAACTACCCGCCTGCGAAAGCGCAAGAATCCCAAGAAGCGTCGCTAGCATTCCCACGGGCAATGAATACGGCCGAGGTCTTCTATCGGTCGAAAGCCCCACCAACGGCTGCAAAATCGAACTCGTGAGCTGCACGGTCAGTGTGATGAGCCCAACCTCGGTAAAGCTAAGCGCGTAGTTTTCCTTCAACAACGGCAGCGACGCTGGAATGATGGACTGAACCGTGTCGTTTAGAAAGTGAGAAAAACTCACCATCAGGAGCACATCGAGTGCGATACGAGAACCAGAAGTTAGGGAAGCCGAAGTCACGACGCCTCCACAAAGAGGAAAAAATATGGGCGGGAACAATGCGGCATTGTATCTGTCCTCTTCTGCCCAAGATGCAGGCAAGGCTAGAATTTCTTCTGCAACCTCCTCATGCCGCAAGGAACAACTCCATGACCGACGAACTGCTTGAGCACATCGCATGCTTTCGAATCTTTCTCGATCACTTACAGTTACCTGTAGCGATCATCGACACACACGGCCGCTATGTCTACTACAACCGAGAGAGCGCGGATATCGATGGCTGTAGCGTGTCAGATGCCTTAGGCAAACCTCTTCTAGACGTCTACCCATACCTCACAGAGAAAGACTCTACAATGCTCTCCTCGCTCAAGGAAGGCAGGATCTTTCAGAATCATCATCAGAACTATTTCAATTCTCGCGGCAAACTCATCAACTACACCCATACAACTACACCTCTCATCAACGCACGGGGAGAGGCAATCGGTGCCATCGAATTCGGTTTCGATGCCTCGGGTAACATCAAGCTCGCGCAACAACTTCTCGCGCTCACGAAATCCGCCATCAAGCGCCCCATAGAAAGAATCCCTGCCGAGCGCCGCATCATCACGCGCTCAAGCTCCATGCATAATCTCATCGCGCTATCCAAGCGTTATGCAGCAAGCGACATTCCTGTGATCATCTATGGGCCTAGCGGCTCGGGCAAAGAACTATTTGCACAGCTCATCGTCGAACACTCCACCCGCTGTGACAAACCTTTCGTTGTACTCAACTGCGGGGCGCTCACGGAAACGCTCGTCGAATCAACGCTATTCGGCACGGTCAAAGGCGCCTACACGGGCGCGGAAAACAACGAGGGGTATCTCGAGCTCGCCAACGGTGGAACGCTCTTTCTCGATGAGTTCAACTCAATGAGCCTCAACGTACAGCAGAAGCTGCTCAGATACCTGCAGACCAAGCAGTACACACGCGTGGGTGAAGTGCGCCCGCGTGTGAGTGACGCACGCATCCTTGTGGCAATGAACGAGAATCCCCTGAAACTCATCGCCGAAGGACGGCTGAGAGAAGACCTTTACTACCGACTCAACGTGGCTGTACTCACGTTACCTCCCCTCGATGAGCGCCCAGAGGACATCTTGCCGCTTGCTGAACACTTCATTGAAAAATACGCGGCTCTTTCCTCCCATACCATACATGGAATCGCTAACCCAGAAGCGTTGATGCGAAGCTGGCCGGGGAACGTACGAATGCTCGAAAATGAAATAGTTCGAAGCATCGTGATGCACGAGACTGATGGACCGCTCACTATCGCCCCCGACCCGTCCGTCGCCACCGAACAGCATGAACCCCAGAACTACCCAACAAGCGATCTCACGTTCAGGGGGACGATCGAGCCAATGACTTCCACGGTCAGCCCAAATGGGGATCGTGAGGTCACAGAAAACCCCTCTACTGATCCTGCAGCGCCCACCATGAGCCTTCCCAAGCAGCTCGAGGCGCTCGAACGTCGCCTTGTTATCGAGGCCTTGAACGCCACACGTGGAAACGCCTCTCAAGCGGCCGAACGCCTCGGCATTGCCCGTACAACGCTTCTCTACAAAATGGAAAAACTAGGCATCACAATCGGCGTTCGCACACCCTAAACCATATCGACGAATTTTCGACATTTCGTCATATTTTCATCATTTTGCTGGATATACGACATACCAAATAGCCGCTTTATGCAGTCCCATCTGGCACTCACTTCCTCTCATTACCTCTGGCAGAGGCGTTGAGGGGAAGAGCCTTAATTTCACCTCAGCTTGGCACGCGGTTTGCTCTCTTATTGGTAGGAAGCAGAGAAAAGCTTCTTCTGAAGATTTTCACTGCACGAGTAGTGTTTCAGAGTAAGGACTGAGAAAATGACCGACAGCACGATGAAAACATTTGAGGGACTGCGCGCGGCACTCCTCACGAAGGACCGCCGCTTCAAGGCAGAGGGCGGCAAACTCCTCTTTGAGGGCGTGAATCTTGAGGCACTCGCGCACAAGTACCAAACCCCCATCTACATTTTCTCGGAAAATGAGATCCTAAGAAACATTGCAGAAATTCAGCAAGCATTTGCGACCCACAAACACACGAAGATCTTCTATGCCTCAAAGGCCTGCTCAGTGATGGCGATACTGAAGATTATTCGCGACGCTGGTATCGGCATTGAAACGAATTCACTTTACGAACTCAAAAAGGCGATCGAGATCGGCTTTCCTGGTAAAGACATCGTCTTCAACGGCGTCGTCAAGACCCGCACGGACCTCGAGTACGCCATCGCGCATGAGCTCTACCTCATCAACGTTGACTCCGAGCTCGAGCTCGACATGATCGACGAGATCTCGCGCAAATTGGGCAAACACGTCAACGTATGCGTGCGCGTTGAACCGAGCGTGCCTTCGGCCACGCACCCTGGGCTCGTCACAGCCTTCCACGCCAAGGCGGGCATCGACCTCGAGCAGGCCGAAGGTGTCATCCGCCGCATTCTTAAGATGCCATATGTCACCGTCAAAGGCCTGCACATGCATGTGGGCGACCAAGTGCCCGAAAGTGAACCATTCGGCAAGGCCACGGCGGTGCTCGTTGGCGAATGCATGCGACTTGAGAAGCTGCTCGGCTACAGGTTTGAACTCATCAACGTTGGCGGCGGCATCCCCGTTCCCTACAAGTACGATGCCGAGAACGGCGAACCGCTACACGACAACATGTATGCTGGCATCACGAGCGAGGATTTCGCGCGCGCCGTCATCACTGAGGTAGAGAAGTGGCGCAACGACGTGGAGATCTGCCTAGAGCCTGGGCGCAAAATCCCGTCCTCCGCTGCGGTCATGCTCACGACCGTGCAATGCGAGAAGACAAAGACCAACTACGACCTCTCAGGTAACGTTGAGCGGCACGTCGACTGGAAGTTCTGTAATGCGGGTTACAACGTAATGGCCGACGCACAACACTACGGCTGGTTCTTCTATGTCTACAACGCAAGTCGCATCACCGAGCCACACGAGCACTACGTGAAGATCGCTGGGCCGCTCTGTGACGGTGGTGACTACTACCATCAGGGAATCAAGGGCGAGGAGTACTTGCTACCAGCATCGACCGCCTTAGGTGACATCCTCGTCTTCCTCGACGCAGGCGCCTACTCGATCGAAAGTCAGACGGTCTACAACAACCGACCGCGCACGGCCGTCGTACTCATCGACCGCGAGGGGCACGATCGCCTCATCCGCCGCGAGGACACCTACGAGGACATGGTGAAGTACGACATCTACTGATGGTGCGCATCACCAATGCAAAGACCGCGGGGCGCACGCCCCGCACCCTCCCATCAAAGGAGACCCAACATGACCAACAAAAACAACCTCTTGGGCATCCGCGACATCGTCTTCATGAACGTGATCGCAATCCTCTCGCTCAGACAAATTCCGAACGTCGCGCCCTATGGCGCCTCAAGCATGATCCTCTGGTTGCTCGCCGCAGCCTGCCTATTTTTCCCGCTCGCCATGGTGTGTGGTGAACTCTCCACAGGCTGGCCAAAGGATGGCGGCATCTTCGTTTGGGTCAAGGAGGCCTACGGCAAGCGCATCGGCTGGATTGTCGTGGTTTCGTTCCTATTTTCTTGCGTGCTCTTCTTCCCGCTTATGCTGCAGTTCGGTTTCACCGCACTTGGCTACATCATCAGCCCAGAGCTCGCCGAAAATAAGGTCTTCATCGGTGTGGGTTCCATGGTGATTTTTTGGATTCTCACCTTCATGAACGTGCTCGGCCTTAAGTGGACGAAGATCATCAACTCTGTATCTGCTTGGCTCGGCGTCTTCATCCCGAGCGCCATTCTCATTCTGCTTGGAATCGTCTGGGTCGCAACGGGACATCCAATGTCGACCGACTACGCAACAGCGTCCAACTGGATCCCCGATCTTGGTAAGTGGGATACGATCGTCTTCGTCTCTTCGATGATGTTCGCGTTCGCGGGGCTTGAAGTTGCCCCCATGATCGCAGGTCGCACTGAAAATCCTCAGCGAGACTTCCCTCGGGCTATGGCACTCTCGGCCGCTGTCATTGTCGGCATTTATATGCTTGGTACCGTAGCGCTCAACACCCTTGTGCCAGCAAGTAAAACAGACATCGTCGCAGGCATCATGCAAGCGATGCACAGTGCGGCAGAGACTCTTGGCATGCCTTGGCTACCCGCTGTCATGGCCATCTGTCTCTTCTTTGGAGCACTCGGTCAAATCAACTCTTGGTTGGTGGGACCAATCTACATGCTGCAAGAGGCCTCCAACGAAGAAAATATTTTGGGTGACAAAATATCGGAGCTACACCCGAAGTACGGAACACCTGCCTTCGCTCTCTATGTGCAGGCAGTACTCGTGAGCATCTTCTGCTTCTCGACATTCGTCTCGCCATCAGTTGCTGCCGCGTACTGGACGCTCACTGCGCTCACAACGCTTTGCTACTTCATCCCTTACCTCTGCATGTTCCCGTCTTACGTGCGATTGCGTCGCACCCAACCCGATGTGCCACGCTCCTTCCGTATCCCTGGGCGGGTTCTACCGTGGTTACTACCGCTACTCGGATGGCTATCGATCTTCTTTGCTGTGGTGCTCGTCTTCATTCCTCCTGCTGAACTCGATATGGGCGGCTACTGGCTCTACTTCGGCAAACTCGTGGGTGGTGTCGTGCTAGCCATCGGATCCGCCGAATGGTCTTACAAACGAGCCGTTGCGCGCCGCAAACAGACTGTACACGCGCATTGAACGAATAAACGAATGAAGGACAAACCATCATGTACAAACCAACATTGACTATTGACCTCAAGCGGTTGCGCGAGAACGCGACCATAGAGAAGCGCGAACTTGCCGCAGCTGGCGTCGAAGTCATGGCCGTCAACAAAGTCTTCGACGGCTGTGTAGAGACGGCGAGAGCCGTGCTTGAGGGCGGCATTGACGTCATCGCCGAGTCACGCGTCTACAACCTCATGAAAATCAAGACCGCGCTCGGGTGTCGCACAGCGCTCCTAAGAAGTCCCGTGCTCTCAGAAATCGAAGATGTGGTGCGCTACGCGGACGTCTCGCTCAACAGTGAACCAGTCGTGCTACGGGCGCTCTCCGCGGAGGCGCTTCGCCAAGGCAAAACGCACAGCGTCGTGCTCATGGTAGATATGGGAGATCTGCGTGAGGGTGTTTGGTTCGAGCGCTACGAGGAGATCCGCAGCGCGCTCGAACTCATCGATGCGCTACCAGGGCTCACACTCTATGCGCTTGGCACAAACTTCAATTGCTACGGCACCGTAATGCCCACCGTAAAGAACGGCGAGGACTTCGTCGCGCTCGCCGCGCGGCTTTCTGCAGAGACGGGCATTGCTATCCCACGACTCTCCGCAGGAAACTGCACGAGCTACCATCTGATCGATAAGGGTATCTGGCCTAAAGGACTCAATCATCTGAGAATCGGTGGCTTACACGAGTATGGGATCGAGTACGTGGACATGCATTATCTCGATCAATACCATCACTCGAGCAAGCCCGTCAAAAAGGCCTGCTCGCCTCTATACCGCCTCTCGGCAGAGATCATCGAACTCAATGCCAAACCCACAGTCCCCGTTGGCGAGCTCGGCGTCGATGCGTTTCTGCACACCAAGACGTTCGAAGATCGTGGTACGCGCCGCCGTGCGTTGCTCGCCTTCGGTCGCCAAGATGTCCCCGCAGAGAACTGTGTTCCTGAGAACGACTCAATCACGATTCTTGGGCAAACCTCGGACCATACACTCATCGATATTGAGGATTGTCAAACTCCTCTGAAGCTCGGAGACCTCGTGAGCTTTGAACTGGACTACACTGGCCTGCTCGCTGCGTGCACGACCAATGGCGTTGAAAAAATATTTACCCACTAGCCGCCACTCCACGGCGACTCACCGACGCCTCGCTACGAGCTTAGCGAGGCGCTCAGGAGTATGAGGTTCCGGACTAGCACTCACGCTGAGCACCTCTAGCCGCTGTGCGCGCTACGCCGGTCAAATCATCCAAAGCCAAGGATATAAAATGCCGGATCGAAATTCTGAAGACGTGCCGATAGCACTCGAGAAAACGCTTCTTCCTAGACACATCACGATGATCAGTCTTGGGGGTACCATTGGCGCAGGCCTTTTCATAGGTATTGCCGAGCCTCTAGCCAACGTAGGACCGTTGGGCGCCATGATCGCGTATTTTCTCGCCGGCATGGTCATGCTCGGCACGATGATGTGCTTAGGCGAACTATCGAGCGCACTACCCAACGCAGGTAGTTTTCAGTACTACCTCTACCGACTCTTCCCAAACCCATTTTGGAGTTACTTAGTCGGTTGGCTCTATTGGCTCAGTTGGGTCTTCGCCCTCGCTGCCGGTCTCATTGCCGCAGGCATGATCTCACACGACCTCTTTCCCACACTAGCCATCTGGCAGTTCTGCCTTCTCTATCTTTTCTCCCTTCTCTTTTTCAACTCCTTAAGCGCCAACGCCTTTGGCGAAACGGAATACTGGCTTGCTGGCGTAAAAGTCCTTGCCATTATCGCGTTCATCATTTCTGGGGGTATCCTCATCTGGCTACGCATGCGAGGCGGCTGGCAGCCAACGCTCTCCGTTAATGGCCTGCTCTTTCCCCACGGAGGCTGGGCAATTCTCACGAGCATGGCAGTCGTGACCTACTCATTTCAAGGGGCCGAACTGATTGGTAACGTTGCTGGCGAAACCTCACACCCAGAAAAAATGCTCCCGAAAATCATTCGTGGTGTGGGACTCAGAATCATCCTTTTTTATGTCGTGGCAGTCGGCGTGCTCGCTATTCTCAATCCGCTCGGTGTCACCCACTCCGATTCAGGCCCGTTCGTCGACGTCTTCAAAGAGCTCGGCGTACCTGCCACCGACACTCTCATGAAGCTCGTGATTCTCTCGGCGGCACTCTCTGCGGCAAACTCCGCTATCTATGCCTGTTCTCGGATGTTTTGGACGATGGCCAAGGAAGGAATGGCGCCAGCATACTTCGCGAAGCTCTCTAGCAACCATGTGCCACTGCGAGCGATCATGCTTTGCGGTGCACTCTCAATGACCTGCTTACTCTCGCGCTCGCTATCGGCTCAGCGCCTCTTTCTCTTTTTGATTTCCTCAACCGCGCAGGTCGGGTGCTTGGCATGGATTGTCATCGGCGTATGTCTGCTCAAGTACCGCGCACTCATCCGCGATGGCGTCCTTACTGAACCTAAGACTGGCTATCGGATGCCCACACCACGGCTGATAGCGTGGGCTGTAATACTCATCAATACGCTCATCATTTTGGGCGGCTGGTTTAGTAGCGATGGACTCAATATGCTACTAGCGGAAGGCTGTATCACGCTCATGCTGATCCTCTGCTACGGTCTTCTCATAAAAGAGCGTACCCATAGCAGCATCACAGAAGAAGACACACAATTTCCCGTCTAAGCACACTTGAGCCTTGCGGGCGCCAAGCCCGCGAGGCTTGGCTGATGGGGAGATTTGCGTCTGCGGCGCCTCGATCCGCCCTGTCAGCGATGGGAATGAAGAAGAAATTTTTGGGAAAAATAAAGGGACGTCAGCAAAAACGTCCCTTTGGAATTCGGCGGTGGTGGAGAGGAGGAGGATCGAACTCCCGACCTCTGCATTGCGAACGCAGCGCTCTCCCAGCTGAGCTACCCCCCCAACCGTTACCAAAAGCATTTCTGCTCTCGGTAGAACGCACATTTTGCACCTAACGCTAGAAGAGCGAAATACCCTATTTACGGTATTTTGCTTTCAGCGCCCCACACAGACGTACTGTAACCAACAGAAACGAGCCCACCTCTCTCGGAGCGCGGTGCAGACATCGCTCGGGCGTACAATCAAAGAACATTTCTCTTTTCAATCTTGATACCGACATGCAGATACCCGAACTTCAGAAACTTCCGGCGCTCACCTATGCGCCGAACGACGTCAAGCATCAAGCACCTTCAGCCACGCAAATCCTTGCTATCGCCGAGAAGGGCGAAGAGCCTACGGAAGATGCTCGTGCATTGCTAGCCGCGCACGCTGAACTCCTTGAGCAACTCTCTGCGCGCGAAATCTTTACAGGGAAAGCTGGACAACTCTACCGCCTTGATACGCTCGCCGATTATCCTGCGGGCGTCGTGCTCGTTGGCATTGGTAACGCTGCAGCCAGCGTCTCAGCCAAACTCGAAGCGCTCGAGAGCGCACTCAAAAAAGCGCTCCCACCCACCGAAGCGATCGCCCTCAATGCGCGTAGCTGGATTAGCAACCACGCCGATCTGCCGCGCTTAGTCAGCACGCTTCTTGAGAGCTTCATTCGTCAGCGCACCTTCAAGACGGTCGATGCGCCCGAAGAGCCTAAAGTCAAGCACATTCACCTGCTTGACACCGAGTACAGTGCCAAGCTCCACGCGCTCATCAAAGAAGGGCAAGCGGTCGCGCGTGCCGCACAGCTGATGCGCTACTGGGCCGATCTACCGAGCAACATCGCCACACCCTCTTTCCTCGCAGAGCAAGTCAAAGCGATGGCCAAAAAGCGCAAAGCGCTTGACGTGAGCATTTGGGGGCGTAAAGAAATTGAAAAGGCTGGGATGGGCGCATTCTTGGCCGTAGCGCAAGGTAGCGCAGTCGAACCGCGCTTTCTAGTCGTGCGCTACACGGGCGCAGCTGAAAAGGATGCTCCTGTGGCGCTCGTCGGCAAAGGCGTGACCTTTGACTCGGGTGGTATTTCGCTTAAACCCGCCGCCAACATGGGCGACATGATCTACGACATGTCGGGTGCTGCCGCCGTGCTAGCAACGGTGCTCGCAGCTGCGGAGTTTGAGCTCAAGCACAACGTGCTCGCCGTGGCAGCCTGCTGCGAAAACATGCCAAGCGGCACCGCGACGAAGCCTGGCGACATTGTCCGCTCCTATAGCGGCAAAACCATCGAAATTCAGAACACCGACGCCGAAGGGCGGTTGCTGCTCTGTGACGCGCTCTCCTGGGTGCAAGAGCAGAAACCCACAACCATCATCGACGTGGCCACCCTGACGGGCGCCTGTGTGGTGGCGCTGGGTAGCGCCTATAGCGGCGCTTTCACGCGACATTCAACACTGAGCGCAACGCTCTCGCAAGTGGGCAGTCGCATTGGCGACGAGATCTGGCCGATGCCGCTTGGTGAAAAGTATCTCAAGCTCATGCGCTCGCCCGTTGCTGATATCTGCAATCTCGCCACGGTGCGTGACGGTGGCGCCTGCTCGGCGGCGGCCTTCCTCTCGTTCTTTGTAGAGGAGAACGTGCAATGGGTACACCTAGATGTGGCAGGTACCGCCAACACGGGCGGCCGTGACCATGTGAGCACAGGACGTCCTGCACGTCTGCTCACCGCTTGGCTCTATAGCCTCGACTAATTTTTGGTGTACTATCCCACATGACTGCCGAGGGGCAGAAGGGGACCCAAGCGACGGCCCTTTCCCCCTCGAGCAGCTACCGCCACATGGGGTGAGCCCCCAACGCGGCGTGTCTGTATTCCTTCAGAGCCGTCCTAGTGTTATGCAGAAGATCGACTTCCACCACAACGTGCCAAACCGCATCATCTATGCCTGTCAAGTGGCCGCTACGGTCTATCGGCGCAACATGACGCTCGCCGTGTGGAGCACCAACGCCGAACGGCTCGCTCAATTCAATGCCCAGCTCTGGGAGCGTGATCCGCTCTCTTTCATTCCGCATCTGCCCGCAGAACATCCAAAGAGCGCGCAGACGCCGGTGCGTTTCTCCACCAATCTCAACGCGCTTGAGGGTGACGTGCTACTGCTGCTTGACGATGCGCTACCGCCCGCTTGGGAGCAGGCCTTTCAACGCTTCTCTCGCATTATCGACGTGGTCAGCACCGATGAAGCGGAGTTGCGTGCCTCACGGGCTCGTTACCTCGCCTATAAGCACGCAGGCGTCGAGCTCGCGGCGTACGATCGCCGCGCAACCTAGCACGTCCAACACCACATGACCGAGCGAGCTGAGCGACAGCACCCTGCCCACCCCTTTTCCTGATTGAGAGTCACATGGCAAACGACCGTAAAGAACCTATTATTGACAAGGACGTCTATACGCTCGAGGAGCGCGTCAAGCTCACTTGGCGCGATGTGCGCGAACTGAGTCTCGAAGAGCCCACACGCGTTGCGCCCACACTCGCTGCGCAGCCTCCTGCATCGGGCTCCGCAGCAAGCGCCACCGCGCCACAAACCGCGGGAAGCGCACAGAGCGCGGTGACTCAAGTGGCTGCTGTGACTGCGACAAACCCACAGAGCGCAGCAAGCGTCTCACCAGCGAGGGTGAATGCACCAACCAGCACAAGCAGTGCTCCCCAAACACCACCTGTGAAAAGCCCGCTCACAATTCCCGAAACGCCTCAGACGGTGGTGCGTCACGTGATTTTGACCGATGAGCAGGTTGCTGACCTCATTAAGCGGCTCTCGATTGAAATCGAAGCCCATGTCCGTCAGTCCATCAGCGAAACAATCGAACTCTCGCTCACCAATGCGATGACGCGTGTGCGAGCCGACGTGGACCGCTCGCTCACTAACCTCGTGAGTGAAGCCGTTAGTCGCGAGCTCAATAAGATTAATTGGCGCCAAAAAGGCTGAGCGCGGTGCACGCCCCGCTTGAGCGGCCACTCTCAATGAGCGGTTCGATATGACGCGCTTGCGGATTCGTGCGACAATGAAAGCTCTTTGAAACAAATTCTCGCGGGATAGGCGTTCGTGAAGGAAGCTTGCACTCATCGTTATTTGAGCGTGCCCTGCTCATGAGCTTATTCCGTGTCCGCCGCACGTGCGCCGCGCTAGAGCGCTGTGCACGCGACGGACAATCCGTTTACCTATCGTTTCTCTCTCTGGATAGAACTATGTCTGATACGAACAACTCGGAACTTGCGAAAAGCTATGACCCGAGCGAAATTGAAGCCCGTTGGTATCCCATTTGGGAAAAGCGGGGCTATTTCAAGGCTGGGCTTGATCCCAAAAAACCGAGCTTTGCCATCCAGCTGCCACCACCCAATATTACGGGCATCCTGCACATGGGTCATGCCTTTAACCAGACGGTGATGGACTCGCTCACTCGCTACTACCGCATGGCGGGCTACAACACGACATGGATTCCGGGTACTGACCACGCTGGTATTGCTACGCAGATTGTGGTCGAACGTCGACTTGAGAAAGAGGGCGTTGATATCAAGAGTCTGAGCCGTGAAGAATTTGTCGCTCGCGTTTGGGAGTGGCAGAAGTACTCGGGCGGCACCATTCTCTCGCAGATGCGCCGCTTGGGTGACAGCGTGGACTGGGATCGCCTCTACTTCACCATGAACGACAAGCTCTCGAAGGTCGTCATTGAAACTTTCGTTCAGCTCTACGAAGAAGGACTCATTTACCGCGGCAACCGCCTCGTCAACTGGGATCCAAAGTTGCAGAGCGCGGTCTCTGACCTCGAAGTCGAAAGCGAAGAAGCCGAAGGCTCGCTTTGGGAAATCCGCTACCCCGCTGCGGACGGCGGCGAAGGCGTGGTGGTGGCCACGACGCGTCCTGAAACGCTCTTTGGTGACCAAGCGGTTGCCGTCAATCCAGAAGACGAACGCTACACGGCCTTGGTCGGAAAAACGCTCAAGCTGCCGCTCACTGATCGTGAAATCCCGATTATTGCGGACAGCTACGTGGATCGCGAATTTGGCTCAGGCTGCGTGAAGATTACTCCAGCGCACGACTTCAACGACTTTGAAGTGGGTAAGCGTCATGACCTTCCGCTACTCAATGTGCTCACGAAGACCGCACACATGAACGAAAACGTGCCCGAAAAGTATCGTGGCATGGATCGCTATGAGTGCCGTAAGGCCGTGGTGGCAGATCTTGAGGCGCAAGGGTTGCTTGTCAGCGTGAAAAAGCACACGCACATGGTGCCGCGCGTGGCTCGCACGGGTGAAATCGTCGAACCGATGCTCTCTGAGCAGTGGTACATGGCCATGAGCAAGCCCGCTCCAGAAGGAAGTCGCTACCCAGGACGCTCGATTGGTGAAATCGGCCTCGAAGCAGTAGAAAGCGGTGAAGTGAACATCTTCCCGAAAGAGTGGCAAGGGGTTTATCGCCAGTGGCTTGAAAACATTCAGGACTGGTGCATTTCGCGCCAACTCCTTTGGGGTCATCAGATTCCGGCTTGGTACGACGAGGCGGGCAACGTGTATGTGGCACGCAGCGAAGAAGAAGCCCAGCAGAAGGCTGGCGCAGGCGTTAAGCTCACGCGCGACCCAGATGTGCTCGATACGTGGTACAGCTCTGCGCTCGTACCCTTCTCCACGCTGGGTTGGCCCGCACCCGAAGGCGATGAAAAGACCGCCTATGATCTCTATCTGCCGAGCACCGTGCTGGTGACGGGCTACGACATCATCTTCTTCTGGGTCGCCCGCATGGTCATGATGACCAAGCATTTCACGGGGCGCGCTCCCTTCAAGAACGTCTACATCCACGGTCTGGTGCGCGACGCAGAAGGCAAGAAAATGTCGAAGTCCGAAGGTAACACGCTCGACCCGCTCGACATTATTCAGGGCATTGACCTCGAAAGCCTTGTCGTCAAGAACACCACGGGTCTGCGTCAACCGGAAAAGGCTCCGAAGGTTGAAAAGAAACTGCGTAAAAACTATCCCGACGGGATCGCTGCGCACGGCGCGGATGCGTTGCGCTTTACGATGGCCGCCTACGCCACGCTCGGGCGCAATGTGAACTTTGACCTAAAGCGCGCCGAAGGGTATCGCAATTTCTGCACGAAGCTCTGGAACGCTACGCGCTTTGTGCTCATGAATGTCGAAGGTGAGGACTGCGGCACGGGTGCCAATGCTGGCAAGCCCATGACATTCTCCTTTGTCGACGAGTGGATTCGCGCTAGCCTCGATCGCACGATCGCAGAGGTCACACAGGCCTATGCCGACTATCGTCTCGACAATGCCGCCAACGCCATCTACTCGTTTGTCTGGAACGAGTACTGCGACTGGTATTTGGAGCTCGCCAAAGTTCAGCTCTCGGGCTCCGAGGAGCGCGCTCGTGCGACGCGCCACACGCTCGTGACAGTGCTTGAGACGGTGTTGCGCCTTGCGCACCCGATCATCCCCTTCATTACTGAAGAACTTTGGCAGAAGGTCTCGCTCGTTGCTGGCACGCGCGCCGCCGACGAAGAAACCTCCATCATGATTCAGTCCTACCCGAGTGCAGTGGCGCCGAGCGTAGAGACACCAGCTGAAGTGAAGATGGCAAGCCTCAAAGCGATGATCGAAGCCGTACGTAACCTGCGTGGCGAGATGAAGCTCTCGCCCTCAGAACGTATTCCACTCTACATTGCGGGGCCTGAAGCAGAAAGTCTCGAAGCCGCACCCTATTTGGTCTTCCTTGCACGCCTCTCGGGCGTTGAACACGTTGCAGACATCAACGCGGTGAATGCGGGCGCGATTGCCCCGGTCTCGATCGTTGGCGACTTCCGCCTCATGCTCAACGTTAAGATCGACGTCGAAGCCGAGCGCAATCGCCTCACCAAGGAAATCGCCGAGGTTGAAGTGCAGATCACGAAGGCGGAGCGCCAGCTCAGCAACGAGAGCTTTGTGGCACGTGCCCCAGCAGCGGTGGTCGAAGAGCAGCGTCGTCGCCTTGCCGCCAACACAGAGCACTTGGCTAAGCTCAAAGATCAGCTCGCTAAACTACCACCAGCCTAAGCGCAGCGCAGAGCGCACGTAACATGCGCTCTAAACACAAGCCGCAGAAGTTTGTCAAGCACTACTTCTGCGGCTTTTTTGTTCAGAGTCAGATACCTAGGCTTTCGCTTGCTGCGACATGCTGAGATAATGAAAGTGGATCTCACTCATCGCAGGGGGCGTTCGTCAACGCCAGCGTCTGCCTGAGGTGAGTGCGACGTTGTCACACTGACTCGAGGAGGAGAATCCCATGACCACAGTGGATACGATTGTTGAGGCGATAGAAAAAGGGCAGTCCCTTGCGTTCGGCTATCACGGCTTTGATCGCACCGTTAGCCCCTACCTTGTTGGCCTCACGCTCAATAATGAAGTCAAGATGCTCGCCTGGCAGACCGAAGGCGGCTCAAACTCTGGCGTCACCCTTAAACTGCGTTACTTCACCGTCGCCGATATGATCGGCCCAGAACAGACCGATACCCCTTACGTTGAACCCACTGCTGAACACAAAGCGCAATACGCAGACTTCTCCAAGGTCTACGCAGAGCGCTGAGAATGCGCTCACCGTAGCGCATTTTTCATGCCTAATGTCCTTCTGACAGAGGGCAAAACGAAAACCTGTGAAGCCGCCATCTCAATCTAAAGCGGCTTCACGAAGTGCAACGGGCGTATCGTTGCTGCGCACTTTGATTCATCTACAAAGCAAAAAGGCCCTGACGGGCCTTTTTGTTGGATGGAAAGCGTTCTGCATGAAACCCTTGCTGCTCAGCAGAGAATCGCCCCCACCACGAGTTCAAGTGAGCACTCTGTGCTTACTCGGGGTTCTTGGGATCGAGCCCGGTGAGATTATCAACGCCCGAGCTCTCTTCGATCACGAGGTTGGCTTCAGCACGAGAGCCCGTCCAGTACTCGGCATACGGAATACCGAGCTTATCCGGGTGGAACACGGGATTGAGGCCACGTGCCTTTTGCTCTTCGTAGTCCTTCAAGGCCTTCAGCGCCACACCTTGCAGCAGCAAAATCGCGATCACGTTCGACCACGCCATCATGCCGACGCCCACGTCCGCCATGCTCCAAATCACGGTCGAGCTACGCACCGCGCCAAAAGTCACAGTGACGATAAAGACCGCCTTGCAGAGCGTCATCAAGATGGGCTTTTTCAGGTAGCGGTTCAGATAGGCGACGTTCGTCTCGGCCATGTAGTAGTAGCCCAAGATCGTCGTAAAGGCAAAGAAGAAAATCGTAAAGCCAATGAAGGGGCTACCCCAACCTGGCATGACCTCATTGATAGCCATCTGCGTATACACAGGGCCCGCATCCACGCCAGGAAGGTTATTGAGAATGACCTTACCCGAGGCGTCGATCACATTAAAGGCGCCCGTCATGAGGATCATAAAGCCCGTGGCCGAGCACACAAAGAGCGTGTCGATGTAGACAGAAAAGGCCTGCACCAGCCCCTGCTTCGTGGGGTGAGATACTGCCGCGGCCGAGGAGGCGTGCGGCGCCGTACCCTGACCGGCTTCGTTCGAGTAGATGCCGCGCTTGACACCCCAACTAATGGCCGCGCCCATCATGCCACCCGTCAGCGAATCCATGCCAAAGGCCGAGCTAAAGATGAGCGAGATCACGTCGGGGATCTGTCGCCAGTTAAGGCCGATAATCACAATGGCCACAATGATGTAGGCCTGTGCCATAAAGGGCACCACAATCGTGGCGAAGTTAGCAATACGACGAAGGCCACCAACAATCACGAACGTAAGCACACTGCCAATGACCGCTGCGGTCACGACGTGCGGCATATTGAACGCTTCAAACCAAGCTGCCGCAATGGAGTTACTCTGCACGCCTGGGCAGAAAAAGACCGACGCGAGAATCGTGATAATGGCGAAGGCCCAAGCAAAGACTTTGCTACGCAAGCCACGCTCAATGTAGAAGGCGGGGCCACCACGATACTGCCCCTCGATGCGTTCCTTGTAGACCTGGCCTAAGGTGGATTCCACGAATGCGGACGATGCACCCAGGAATGCCATCATCCACATCCAGAACAGTGCGCCTGGACCACCATAGCAAATTGCCGTTGCCACCCCTGCGATGTTGCCCGTGCCTACACGGCCTGCCAACGTCAGGCTCAATGCCTGAAAGCTCGACAGACCAATTTCGCCTTCACGTTTTTGGAAGAGAAGACGCCACATTTCTGGAATCATGCGCAACTGCACGAATCGCGTGCGAATCGAGAACAGCAAGCCGGCGCACAGGCATAGTCCCACCAATACGGGAGACCAGATAATGCTGTTCAGAAAGTCAACAAACTGCAACATATTGAACCTGGTTGTGTGAGTAGTGTTTTAGGGATGGCGGGCGCCGCAGGGGGCAGTCACCCGCACGTCAGTAGCAAGGGCATGGGAAAAAGTGTACCTTCTGAAACAAAAAAAGTCCGAGTTCATCGGACTTTCTGTAATGGGGGCGATTTGGCGTTATGACAAATCAACCCCCTTAAGGCGAAACGCTTAGGCCTGAGCGCGCTTGGCGATAATGCCCTTCCAACGTTCAACCTGCATTTTCACCTGATTGGGCGCAGTACCGCCGAGGTGATTACGAGCCTTCACCGAGCCTTCAAGCGTGAGCACCGAGTAGACATCATCACCGATGACATCACTAAAGCCCTTGAGCACGTCAAGCGGCAGCTCTTCCAAGCCGCATTCACGGCTAGCGGCTTCACGCACCACCTGGCCCACGATATCGTGAGCGGTGCGGAACGGCAAACCATGACGCACCAAGTAGTCCGCCAAATCGGTTGCGGTGGGGAAGCCCGCTTGACACGCAGCGAGCATAGCACGCGGCTGCGGCTCAACACCAGCCATCATGTCGCAGAAGGCACGTAGCGTGTCTTTCACGGTGTCGATGGCATCAAAGACGGGTTCCTTGTCTTCTTGGAAGTCCTTGTTATAAGCAAGGGGCGTGCCCTTCATGACGGTGAGGAGCGAAATGAGATCCCCGTACACACGACCGGTTTTACCGCGCGCGGTTTCAGGCACGTCCGGGTTCTTTTTCTGCGGCATGATCGAGCTACCGGTCGTGAAGCGATCGGGAAGCTTGATAAAGCTAAAGCGCTGACTCATCCAGATGATGAGCTCTTCGGAGAGACGCGAAATGTGCATCATGATGATGGCAGCTGCGGAGCAGAACTCAAGCGCAAAGTCACGGTCAGAGACCGCATCGAGCGAGTTCTGAGCCACGGCTTCAAAGCCAAGAAGCTCGGCGGAGTATTCGCGATCAATCGGGTAGGTGGTCCCCGCCAAGGCTGCCGCGCCAAGCGGCGAGCGATTGAGGCGGTGGCGAAGGTCAAGCAGACGCTCGCGATCGCGCTCAAACATTTCCACATAGGCAAGCATATGGTGACCAAACGTCACGGGTTGGGCCACCTGAAGGTGTGTAAAGCCCGGCATGATCACATCAGCACCACGCTCGGCTTGGTGCACGAGCACATCCTGCAGATGCTCCAAGCGTGAAACGATCGTATCGAGTTCGCCACGCAGATAGAGGCGAATATCGGTGGCCACCTGGTCATTGCGCGAGCGACCCGTATGCAAGCGCTTGCCGGCGTCGCCGATCAAAGCGGTCAGGCGTGCTTCGACGTTGAGATGCACGTCTTCAAGCTCAAGCTGCCACTCAAACGTGCCCGCTTCGATTTCCGAGCGAATCTGCGCCATCCCGCGGCGGATGTCTTCCAAATCTTTTTCGCTGATGACGCCAACCTTAGCAAGCATCGCTGCGTGCGCTAGCGAGCCTTCGATATCGGCCATTGCCATGCGCTTATCGAAGTCGACACTCGCGGTGTAGCGCAGCACAAACGCGTCAACTGGTTCAGAAAAGCGCCCCGACCAGGCCTTTTTCTTAGCGTGTAGAGGATCGTTCGAGTTATCACTCATTGTCATGGGTTTTCTCCAAGAGGGGATTAGGAGGTTGAACAAAATCGTCTTATTCTAAACGCTCCTTGAGGCTAACGCCTCTCGTTTTAGTGAAAACCTCGACGTTCGGTCGCTCGACAAAGCGCAGTACCCAAGAGAATGGCGAGCCTCACTCGCGCAAGAGCCTGCGCCTTGCGCGCAAGTGAATCGACGCGTTCACGCCTTCAGCATGAGCCTCTACCAAGGTAGGCGCAACCCAGCATTGAGTTGCCAATTTTCTTGGAATACGCCACCCGTGGAGCGCTCAAGATCAACGTGCCAAGTATTGCCTCGGCCAAAGAGCCCTTCGAGCCCCAACCCATAGACCCAACGATGATCTTTGAAGTCGTTTCGGTAGGACGTGCCACCATTGAAAACAATGTCGGTATGCGCTAGCCATTCTTTTTCCCAAAAGAGCTTCGCGTACACCGTAAACGGCGCACCAGACGCCGTGGCAAAGCGCCCTTCTAACGTGCCTCCCACCATAGACAGCAGACTTTGATAGCGATCTGAGCTTGCCTTTAGGCCAGAAGAGCTCACCGAACTAGACGCGCCAAAACGGGTATATCCCAGCAGCACCGAGGGCTCGAGCACGACCTTCGTATTCAACGGGACCTGTTTGCCAGCATTCCAGGTGAGTCCCCAGTAGCGATTATCAATGTCCTTTGCCTTTACACGCTGTCCTTGGGTATCTGCCGTATCGTATTGACTATCGACGTATCCCACACGCAGAACCAAATCACTAAAAGCACGGCTCTCGCTCAAGGCACTCCAGTAGAGCGCGGCTTCAGTGGCGTTCCCTTTGACGGCGGCGGGAGAGGGCTGTTGCGAGTCAAAGTCTGTGTAGCTTAAGTAGCCGCCCACCAAGCTCTTTTCTCCCAGCGGCACATCGACGCCCACTTTGACGTGAGAAAAATTGATATCCCAAGCTTGCGCCGTGAGCCTTGGCTTGACACGCCACTCGGTCGCGCTCATCTTCACCCACGGTGTTGCGTGTTGATCTTGCGCTCGGAACGTATGTATATCGCCTAAACGCTCCCGCAACGTCTCTAGCGGTAGGAGTCCCGCTAAATACTGTAGCGCGGCAGTGCTCACCGCCCCCTTGGCAGTATCGGTAAAGTCGGGCATCACCCCACGGCGAGGTGCCAAGTACCAGTTATTGGGATTGTCATCGGCATTGATGTCGGTAATGATCGAGGGACTTGGCTCCTCCTCGTTCTCATCAGCGGTCGTTGCCGCAAGACTGCGCGCGCGCAGCATATTCCGCACTGGCGAGCGCGCAGCAGTCTCTGGTGTAGCCTCTTCCTCATCCTCCTCGGCACTGAGAGCTGCATACATGGCCTTGGCCTCTTCGGTCTTAACGACGTAATACCTCAGCTCACCCACCTCTACGGGTACCTCTTCTTTGAAGGTTGCTTGGAATGCGGTACTGCTCTGCCCGCCAACCGACTCAATGATCTTAATGGGCACCCCAGTGGCCGTGGCACCGGGGGCGTTTGCGACTAAAACCTGGTGCTCGCCACTACTAGCCTCTTCAATCACAAGAATCTGCCCGAGATTCGTTGCGGTGTTGACATTGAGGGCGATTCTGCCGCTCTCACCAGAAAGCGTTTTTGTTCGCAGAAATGCTTGCCCCAGTGACCCACGTCCATCTTCCCCAGCCGCTTCACGCAAATCTACCCAGCCGTGAGCGTTAAGCGTTAGCTGATCAACGAGAGAAGTCCCCCCAATCACCTTCCAAAGCGCGCCATTTTCGAGCTTGACATCCACGACACTGTCTGTCTCACGATCGCCATACAACAACATTTGCGCCACTTGGGTGCGGCTCGATAGGTGTAAATCTAATTTACCGCCCTCGTGAGCGACACCCACACCACTTAGCTGCGTGGCTATGGTTGGAGCGGCGTGAATGAGCGCATTTTGCCCAACACTCTCCATCAAATAGGTACCACCAGGCATCGAAAGCGTACCGCCGCCCAGAAAATCAAGGCGACTGCTTTCTGCATTGTTGGTGCTCCGAGCATAAAAGAGTGCCGACTCATTGTAAAAAGCACTTATGTCAGCGTTAACTCTGCCCGTTATCGTGAGCGCTGAGCTACTGCTTGTACCTGAGGCCCTAAGGTCAAAGCCATGCCAAAGCCGTCCAGTTACTTTGAGTGCCACATCGTTAAGATGCCCATCTGTGCTTCCTCCATCGGCGGAACTTATGTAGACTGGATACGGTATCCCCTCACCAGGGCTCATGTCAATAGAAAGCGATTCCCTCACTTCAAAACGTTGTTTGCTACCAGCATTGATTGTCTTAAGGTTAATGCCGTAGGGGCTTTCGGCGGCGTCGCTAATGATCTCATAGCTCGCCTTGTTCATCACGGTTGAGAACTCACCGCCCGCCTCATTGATGTAATTTGTCCCATGAAGGTACGTGGCTTTAGGCGCATTTATCTTGACACTCAGCTCATTTAACGTGCTGTCAAGGTCTTGGATAAAGGCAGTTCCAGCAGGTGTTTTCCCGTAAATCCCATCATAACTGTAAGAGGCCGAACCACTTGGATCTTCTGTAAACGTCAGAACTGTCTTACCACGTAGATCGAGCTTAGAATTGGCCGTGAGCATAATGCCATAGGCGGCCGTTTCACCCTCTGCCTCGTTCTTGGTTTCGATATCGACGCGAAATGTCGATCCTGGCAAATTTGCTAAAACCGCTTTGGCTCCTTCTGACGCTCGACCCTGACGCACAAATCCCGCAACACGTGCCCCATATAGAGAACCGCCTCCTTTTTGAGCCTGCACATAGACGGAGGCGTCCTTTTCAAACGTATAGATCGCATCCGACTGATAGTTTTTCGCCTCATTGTTGAGGCCATAGGCCTGCCCCTGCTCGACCAAAATCATTTTTACGTCGACAACATCCTTGGCCGTGTAATTCACGGAGCCACCACTACGGATGCCCTGTGCGTAGGTATTGATGTTGCTTGAGCTGTAGAGTTCTGCCGTGCTATAGAACAAAACATTGACAGGCTTGTGGGTTGTTACATTCAAAGTGACTGTCGGGTGGTCGGAAAGGAACACGATGGCACCGTGCCCAAGCGGTGCGCGAGCGTTTTTAAAGGACTGCAAATCAATATTGAGCGTGGTATCAAATTGCAGGCGACTCTCGTCATTCGTTGCCGCCGTATAGACATACAACCCGTAGTTATTGAGCGGGGCTTCTGTCTCATCAGGACGTTCCACAATCGTAAGGGAGGATCCGCGAACCGTAAACTGACTCGGCCCTGGTGGTCCACCCACTTCATCGCGCGGTGCAACATAAACCGCCGCATGGTTATAGCCGCCCCCCTCGCTTGAATAGCCCCGATACCCAACAAGATAGTCACCCGTGAACTCTCCGAGGTTACTATCGTTAATCCTAACGGGATTCCAAGCATTATTGGGCGAAAACGCACCACTGTAGCGATCTTGGTACTCGTAGGTAAACGCTACGGCGTGATGAGAAAAGGCAAGCAGAATGGCGGAAAGTAAGAGGCGATGAACGAAAGGAATCTGTGCACGTTGGCGAGGCTTGGTCATAGAGGCTCTATAGGGCGCTTTTCGGCAGTATGAGAACGCAGCCTTACATTGATTGAGATAATTAGGCGACATAGAACCTCTTTTCCTATCAAAAATTCAAACTCAACAACACATTGTTATTCCTAGAATTTATAAATAAATATTAGTTAATTTTTACTAACTTTGCACTAAATACTTTCAGAATAGATGAGCAAAGCTTAATTTAAATTGTCGAGGTATTTTGTATATTTTGAAAACGCCTGCCATGCCGAGCTCAAGAGCGACTTTAGGGAAACTACTTATGCAGATACTGCGTGAGAGGTCGTGCTCTAGCCTGACGTTTCGCCCACAAACTAGAGCGCCACACGAAAAACGTTCCATGAGCCCTTTGCAAAATCGCTCTGTTCGTGTAGAATTCATCTTCTTCGGGGTGTAGCGCAGTCTGGTAGCGCGTCTGCTTTGGGAGCAGAATGTCGGGAGTTCGAATCTCTTCACCCCGACCAGATTTCAGCATGCTCAATATTCGCCTGCCCGTAGCTCAGTCGGATAGAGCATCTGCCTTCTAAGCAGAGGGTCACAGGTTCGATTCCTGTCGGGCAGGCCAGAAGGTATTCAAGTTTTTGCTGGTGGGAATAGCTCAGTTGGTAGAGTCCCGGATTGTGATTCCGGTTGTCGTGGGTTCGAGTCCCATTTCCCACCCCAGCTTCATGACGAAGGGGATGATTCGCGTGGAATCATCCCCTTCGCTTATTGTCCACATAGCGCCAAGAGAATCTGGCGCTATCAAACGCATCGATTAGGCGTGGGTATGCGCCTCTAAAAACGATAGAAACCGCTCGCGCCACTCGCCAGGGTAGTCAAAAACGCCCAGATACTTCTTTCCTTCTGCACGCCAGACTTCACGAGTTTTTGGTGCAGCATGAAGCACATCACTCACCTCGCCCTCTGGCGTGCGTTTGTCTTTGGTAGGCAACACGAGCACAAGTGGCACACGCACTGCTGAGAGCGCGCTCACTGGATCTTCAACGCCTTTGGGGAGAAGCGCCCCACAGAGGTGCCCAACCCCTGGCCCGTAGCGGCGCAACATCCACGTGCGATGCCGCGCATAAAGCGACTCAAGAACAACACCCGCCACACGTTCTGGCCAATCACGAGCGAGTTTGACGGCGGCCTCAGCACCAACACCCTGCCCAAAAAGGAAAACATCGCCCTTAGCAACCGCTGGACGTTTCAGCGCTGCCTCAAGCACCGCCCGTGCGTCCTCGGAGAGTCCCTGAAGGGAGAGTCGCCCTGCACTCTCGCCCACGCCTCGATAATCAAACATCACCACGTTGTAGCCAGCGGCCACCAACCAAGAAATTTGCGGCAGATGGAAACTCATATTGTGCGTGCAGGCATGGCAATGCAGAATGCTCGCCCGAACGGGACGACCGTCCTCAGGCTGCGCGGGCAAAAACCACGCATTGATAGCACTACCATCTGGGGCCGTCGCGAGAAATGGCTCCCCCACCAAGCCAAAATGCTCAAAACGCCAATAGCGGCGTGCACTCACTTCAAAAAAGAGCCCCTCAACGGTGCGGGACAAAAAATCCATTAGCGCCATGTCATGCCTCCGGAACACGCTTCTTCATTTCTTCTGCCAAATAGGCATCTACCCATTTCTGCATCGCGATCAAGTCCTTGGTATAGCGAGCGGCGAACCAGTCCACAAACAGCTGCACGCGGCGCTTCTTCGCGGCCTCCGCAGAAATATAAAGACAGACACGGGCTTTAGGACGGCTCCATCCGAGCATCACTGGTACCGCTCGACCGCTTTTTGCCACTTCATAGAAATACGGCAACGCTAAATCTGGCACGATCCCCATGCCCATGACCAACGCGTCGCGCGCATCGACCTGACTGTTAAAGCGCGTGACCTGCGCCCACTCAAGCCGCTCCGAGCGCCCATCATGCTGCAGATGCTCAACGCTGCGACGTCCAGGGAGCTGAAGCAAAATGCCACTATGGTCGCGACAGGCCGCAGGATGCGTAGGGGCCCCGCGACGCTGCACGTAGTAGGGTGAGGCGCAGGAGTGAAACGAGATGGTGGCAATGTCGCGCACGATCGTGCCTTCTGGCGAGGGATCGTCCGTGAAGTAGCGCAACACAATATCGTTATTGAGCCCCTTCAAGGTCTGCATGAAGTTCTGATTCCCGTCGATCATGTCTTGCATCTCAAACTGAACAAGCGGATGCTCAGCCTGATACTGCACAATCGCAGGTGTAATGATGTTGTGCCGCGCCCCAGCTGTCGACGCGATACGAATGAGCCCCTCATCTTTATCCACGTCATCACTAAAGGCCGTCAGTAGCTGGTTCTGTAGCCCGAGCATACGCTGGGCGAGCTCACAGAACACCTCACCCTTAGGCGTGAGCTTCATCGGGCGACGGTCACGGTCAAAGAGCGGGCTACCGAGTTCCTCTTCTACGCTACGAAGCACACGAAAAACATTCGTGGGCTCCATGCCAAGTTCCTCGCCCGCAGCACGGGCGCTACCCGTGCGCACAATACAAAGAATGACACGGTAGCAGTCCAAGTGGTCAATTTTTTTCATTTCTACGTTTGCTCTCTATCCTCACAGTCTCCTCTGTGAGGGTGGGCCGCGAGGATTTCCTCGCAGCTCTTTGAGGATCTCCCATGACAGCGCTGCAAGAGGCTAGTGAGTGGCCAGCAGCGTCATTCATCGGAGCGCAACACACTCAGTGCAGCGTACGTTTCACGCATACAAGTGAGGTGTTTCACTTGACGCTAAAAGATTAGCCGCTTTTGTGCAAATGCTTGTGATCAATTTTGATCCTTTCAATTGTACTACCCACTCTTTACCCAATAGATGTACTGCCGAATAATTAGGGGCGTGTCGCTCATCCTGTGGTTGGGGCGAGCGGCACAACAAAGAGAGGGGCAACACCCCCAAATCACTGGTCGCAGACTAGCGAGCACCACCCGCTCGCTAGCCTGCCACTACTAGTGGGCAGAGCGGCGCTTCCGCCACACAAGGCGGCACTGACTGTATAACTCTGCTCCCAACAACACTATTGAGGAGCTAGACGGCATCGCCAGGGACCCTCGGGCGGGTACCGTCTTGAACAACACTATGGGTATTCTGTTTTGGATTGAGCTCGTGATCATGCTTGCCTGCATTTTCATTGGTGCTCGCTTCAACGGCGTGGGCCTCGGCATCTGGGGCGGCGTCGGTCTCTTCATTTTGAGCGTGTTCTTTGGTGTGACGCCGACTGCGCCTCCCGTTGATGTGCTTTTGATCATTTTGGGCGTTGTGACCGCAGCAGCCACGATGGATGCTGCGGGCGGCATTGACTTTTTGGTCTCTGTGGCTGAACGCATTATTCGCGCCAATCCGAAAAACATCACCATTTTGGCGCCGCTCGTGACGTGGCTCTTTACGTTCTTGGCGGGTACGGGACATGTGGTCTATCCGCTTCAGCCCGTGATTTACGAAGTGGCCATGAGCGCGGGAATTCGCCCAGAGCGTCCGATGGCGATTGCCACCATTGCCTCGCAGCAGTCGATTACCGCCTCGCCAGTGTCGGCTGCGACCGCAGCGCTGCTCGGCATGTTCGCTGCCTATAACTTCACGAACTTTGGCCTCACCGATATTCTCTTGATCTGCGTGCCTTCAACGCTCTGCGGTGTGATTGTCGCTGGCCTCATTTCGATGCGCCTCGGCAAAGACCTCGCTGACGATCCTGAATTCCAGGCTCGTGTTAAGGCGGGCCTTGTTAAGACCAACGCTGGCACGGAAAAGCGCGAAATTCCCGCCACTGGGAAGCGCTCCGCCATCGTCTTCCTCGTCTGTGTGGCCATCGCTGTGGCTGCTGGCCTCATTCCGAGTCTGCGCACGCTGCCTGGCGCAACGAAGCCCCTTGGGATGGCGACCGTGCTTGAAATCTTCATGCTCGTTAACGCGGCTGCGATTCTCGTGACGTGCCGTCCGCAGGTCGACAAGATTGTCGCCACGCCGACAATGCGTGCTGGTGTGGTTGCCATGATCGGTATTTTCGGCTTGGCTTGGCTCGGTGACTCGTTTGTGGGTGCACACAAGGCTGACCTGATTGCCACCGTGGGTGACATTGCGAAGGCGATGCCGTGGACCTTTGCCTTTGTGCTCTTCTTTGTGTCGGTACTGCTCTACTCGCAGGCTGCAACGGCTCGCGCCGTGATGCCGCTCGGTGCTGCGCTCGGCATTCCTTGCCAGACACTCATTGCGATGTTCCCTGCCGTCAACGGGTACTTCTTCATTCCGACCTACGGCTCGCTCGTGGCAGCTATTGCCTTTGACGGCTCTGGCACGACCCGTATCGGTAAGTACGTGCTCAACCACTCCTTCATGATCCCTGGGCTCGTTGCGACGATCATCGCTGTAGCGGTGGGGCTCGGTATCTCGAGCATCTTGTACTAATGACCGTTTGGGCGGCCGCCTCCGAGCTGAGCTTGGAACGAAACACATGCCGCCCTCACGCATCAACCTAGAAGCTAAACGAAAGGGACCTCCAGTGAGCGTCCCTTTCTTTACAAGGTAACATCCCAACGGAGGAGCTGAGATGGACAATCTTCACAACACCCCCCATTTTCACCGCATTGGCATCGTAGCTGGACTCGCACCCACGCGTGCCCGCGCGCTTATCGAGCGTCTCAAGAGAACGCTTCTGCGCGACTTCGGTCCCGCAGCGCTTGACGAATTTTGGGAAGCGCCCGAAGCTAAGATCGACGAAATCACTGCGTTGCGCGACGAAAAGATGATCGTGCTCGATGCGGCGCTCGAGTGCGAACGGCGCAAAGCAGAGCTACTGATTGTCGTCACCGACACCAAGACCGACTACGAGCGAGAGATCGCGGCGGAAACAACATTGCCGCTCTATTTCTGGCGAGCAAACAACCTCGACCAAGTCATCAATGACCTCTGCACGATGCAGCTCTCCTCTCGCATCCTCGGTTGCAAGATCGGCATGATCGGGGGTTTGGGGCCTGCGGCGACCGTCGATCTCTTCGACAAAATCGTGCGTAACACCCATGCCAGCACCGATCAGGAGCACTTCAAACTGGTGATCGAAGAGAATCCACAGATTCCTGATCGCACGGCCTGTCTGCTTGCGGGCGGCGAGGATCCAACGGTCTCGCTCTACCACGCTGCAAAGCGCCTTGAAGAGGCGGGCTGCAACGCCATCATTATTCCCTGCAACACGGCGCATGCTTTTGTGCCCACGCTCAAGCGTCGCATCAGCATCCCGTTCATCGATATGCAGGAGAGCACACTCGAAGCCATCCGCAGCAAGTTCCACGATGCACGCGTGGGGCTGCTCGCCACCTCTGGCACCATTGCCACGGGCATTTACTCGGCGAAAGCAGAGAAGATGGGCATTACGCTCGAAGTGCCCGATGAGTCGTACCAAAAGCTCGTCATGAGTGCTATCTACGGAGAAAAGGGCGCCAAGGCTGGCTACACCGATGGGCTCTGCCGCAAGGAGTTACTCACTGCGGCCGAGCACCTTGTGCGCGACAAGAACTGCACCGTGCTCATTCTCGGCTGCACAGAGCTACCACTCATTCTCGACGAGGCGGATGCATTCCCGCTTGCGGGCAAGACGGTTGCTTTTGTCGATCCGACCGCAACGCTCGCGCGCCGTGTGGTTGAATTTGCTGAGCTGCGTAACGCCGCGCGCGGCGTCCGTTAGCAAGCACCTTCAAGGGAGGGCTACACCTCCCCACCACCGCTACGCCTTGCAGCGCGAGTGCGCCTCGGTGGGACAACCTTTTCTAGACCTGTGCACGAAGCTAAGCCGCGCACAGGTCCTGTTCACCTCGGGAGCGTCTCAGTGTGCGGCGCTCTCGAGGGCTTTTTCCTCTCGGCTTGCGCGCGGCGCAAGTAGCGATACAAATGCGCCAGGAGCACCAGCGTACGAGATGAAAAGCGCGTCTTTCGCACGAGATGCCGCCACGTAAAAGAGCGAGCGCTCCGTGAGCTCAAGAAGTCGGCGTTCTTCTGCGTCGGACGACGTGTTGAGTGCAAGCGGCACCTGTCCGTCTGACGCACCCACAATAAAGACCACCTTGTACTCCAAGCCCTTGACACGGTGCATCGTCGCGAGCCGCACGCCTGGCACAGCGCGATCATCATGGAACTTGCGCGAGAGCCGCACAAGCGTGAGTCCCCGTGCCTCCAGCGCCTCCTCATAAGTAAGAAGCATCGCATTGGTGCGAGCCACAATGCAGATATCGCCGTCTGCCAAACGCAGGTCACGCTTGATTTCGCCAATACGCTCGAGCACCCAATCGACTTCGTCCTCTAAACTCTGCGCCCCATAGAGCGTTGGGACAAGACCATGACGGTTAGAGAGCGCGCCAGACTGTGTCTCTGCTCCCTCATCCATGTCGTCAAAACGCATCCCTTCGAGCACGGCATTGGCTGCACGACGAATTTCCTCCGTCGTACGGTAGGTGAGTTTGAGGCGCGCACTGCGTCGGCCACGCACATTGATGCCGCACGCGGCAAGCGAGCCATGTCGCGCATAAATACGCTGCTGCCCGTCGCCCACCAAAAAGATGCGTGGCTCCGCATTGGGTTCTCCCTCTGGGCGCGCAAGGTGTGCGAGTAGTCGCAGCGCCTCGTTGCCCAAGTCTTGCGTCTCATCGACCACAACCGCACGGTAATGCGTGATGCCCTTTTCGCTCTCGAGAATACGGATCGCCATGAAGCAAGCATCTTCAAAACTCATCAGCCCATGGCTACTCATTTGCGAGCGCATTTCGTCGAACACTGGCCAAATCGCCTTACGATCCTTGCGTGAGAGGGGTTTCCCACGCCCACGGCGAGAAGCGCGCAAATACTCGGCCTCAGTCAAAATCTCTTGCGGCAAAATCACACGCCGCCACTCTTCTTCGTAGAAGCGCTCGGATTCGCCAATCGAGAGCGGCATCAGTGATAGCGCGCTACGCCAACAGGCGTCGTAAGCGAAGTTGCCCGAAAAGGCAATGGTTTTGGTGACGTTGTTGCGCTTGAGGAAATTCACCACCCACGCATCGATGTTAGTGACCTCAATCCGACGCCTTTCATCAGGCGAGCAAAGCGTATCGAGTTGCACGCTGATATCGGTAGCCAAATTTTTCGTAAAGGTCGTAAAGAGGAGCATCTCCCCGTTGTGCCAATCAGGGCGGCGCACAAGGTTCACCGCTCGGTGCATCGCAACAACGGTTTTCCCCGTCCCTGCCGCTCCGCGCACAAGCATGGGGGTTTCAGCCTCACGCTCAACAAGACGGCGCTGTGTGGGATGCAAAAAGACACGCCATACTTCGAGCGAAGCGTCCATGACACGCATCATGTCCTCATCGCCCTCAATGACACGGAAACTTGCACGACTGCGCGGGCTCTTGAGCGCCACAAGGGGATCTGAGGTTTTCACTGGCTCGCCGTACTCGGCCTGTACCTCTTCGAGCGTGCCACCATCAGCTAACGTTTTCAGAGATCCCAACACGTCAAGCGGCATGTGATCACGCAGAAGTTCCAACTCCGCCACATCGTGTACACGAGCGAGTAGCGGCAGGCACTCGGGCGGCACACCAATGCTGCGCAGGGTCTGCTCGGGGATCTCGGCAAAGAGCGGCGCACGGTCGTCTGCGACGAGCATCGGGAACGCATCCTCGCGTACCGCCTCATAGACCTGCACGCTACCGCTTTCGGGGTTGATGCGGCAGACATGCGTTTGCGCCCAAGCACGCGCTTGCTCTTCGGAGCCCACCCAAAGCACATTGAAGAGCTGATCAGCAGGATGACTCACCACGAGCATGAGTGAGGCGCTCAACGCAAGCAAGTAGAGATCCTCTGAGCCCGCGACGGGCTCAAGCGGCACATTGCCCGCTTCTAGCACCGCATGCACTTTCGGCATAGCCAAACTCGCTTCGCGGCTTAGCGTTAGCGGTAATGCGCCGAGCTCTGCAAAAAACTGCGAATTGAAGCTGATCGTGATACTTTCTTTCTCATCCATGATCGATCGTCCTTATTGCGCAAGCGCTGTCACGAGTCGCGACTGCCAATCGGGTGCGGCAGTGCTGAGTACGAGTAAATTGTCTGTTTCGGGCACGTCGAGTGGCTCCTCGAGGTCCTCTTTGGCAAAGAGATAGATCTGCCGATTGCCAATGCGCCACTCAAGGCCCTGCCCCGCGCAGACCACCCGCTCCGAGAAACCGTCCACCAGGCCCAAGGGCGCGGGAAGCTCTTGCGCAAGAAGCGCTTCGGCGAGCGGCTGAATATGCGCGAAAAACTCCGCATCACTGGCGAGCTCTTCCATAATTTCCTCCCAGGCAACCGCAGCGCCCAAGAAGGGCGACACGCTCGGGGTAACCACACGCTTGGGCTCGTAGTGCATCGTAAAGACCGCATTTTCGTCGTTACTGCGAGTACAGATCCAGACGCGCTCTAAGAACTGCATTGCATTGGCGCTCTGCCAGAACGCGGCCCAGCGCGCATGCTGACGCTCGTCGCTCTTGAGGCGCGGATTTTTCTCCAAGCTAAACTCCCGATCATCGAGGCGGAGCGCCGCGCGGACGATGCAATCATCCGCAGGGCTAACCATGGCCAGCATCTGCATGGGGAGTCCCGCCTGCGAGCGGAACCAAGCGCGTTTGCCCGTGGGCATATCCACAAAAAGAGGCGCAGGGTTATCGTCGCGATTCTGTGCACTCACCTCGGGACCGTCGCTGACTGCACGCTGTGAAAGCAGTGCGAGATGCATCGCCTCACGCATAGACTCAGAAAAGCCCACGGGGTCCGCGAGCCAGCCGCGCAACCAGTCAAAGCTTGTTGCACGCTCACGTAAGAGACGCTCAGCGGCGAGCTCGGCAAAGTTGGGGGAAGCTTGCGCTGCGCAAAGCCCCTTCTTGACGAAATCCACAGCAAAGAGCGACTGCCAGTAGCGTGCTGCGCCCGCGCGGCCCTGCTCACGCATGAGCACGCGCCCGTAGCGCGGCGCATTCGCTGCGGCGTCGCTCTCGCCCTCCTCCTCAGCAAGATCCTGCCACGTAAGCGACCAAACGCGGTGACCTTCATTCAAAATAGCTTGCCGCTTTTCAGTATCTTCCGAGAGGCTCGAGGCATGGAATTCCCAGCCGTCCGTGAAGAGGTAACTCGTGAGCTGCGGGAACTTTGCCGAGAGTGCTTCCTGACGCGGGCGAATCACAAAGTCGGGGCGCGAGGCACGCACCTCGGAGCGAAAGTCTGGCTGCGGCTGCATCACCCAGGTAAAGCGCTCGCCGGGGTCCTTCCCAGTGAGGCGCTCTAGCGCCGCGCGAGCCGACGTAGAGAGTGGCGTCACAATTTCATAGTGCGTGGCACCATCTTTGGCCGCTAAGCTCGTAAAGGTTGTGCCCGGCATACGCGAGAGGCGCTTTACCATCAGCGCTTCGAGCACGCTCATATCGAGCGAGGGCATATCTGAGAGGCTACGCATCGGCTCAATTTGCTCGGGGCGGTAGCTTGCGACACGGCGCAAAATGACCTCAGCCTCTTTGCGAGAGATTTCCGCACGGCTTTCGCCGTCACGATACTGGTAGACACAGTGATAGCACCCGTCTCGATTCGGATCGCTCGCACAACGGCACGTGCTCACTGCACGCCAGGCTTCGCGGAACATGGACTGCATCACTTCGGGCTTACCCGTGAAGTGATCCATACGTCCCAAGTCTTTCAAGTAGCCCGAGCCGCCCGGAATGGTGTCGTAGATCACAATGTAGCGGTTACGCCCATTGGCCGAATCGGGTACCGGCTCGGTCTGTAGGGCAACTTCAAGATGATCAACCGCACCTTTGAAGTAGCGCTTGAGGCCCAAACGAATCGCAGCCATGAAAGAAGCGGTTCCGATCTCCGCCCCACTCTCATCGACCATATCGCAAACAGGGATTCGGATACGAATCGCCTCGCTTTGCATCTCACGGTAGAGAAAGAGCCCCTCAACCCATGGGCTATTTTTGGGGTCTTCTTCCTTGCCGTAGAAGGGGCAGTTGTAGTCATGCTGACGCTCGCCGGGGCGCGGGAAGGGCTTATGCACTTTGCCGCAGTGGCGGCAGACCTTATAGCCCACCTGTGGGAAATCCTGCCCTGCGACCTTAAATGGCGCAGCATTCGCACCGCCCAACATGGGGCCAAAGTTGATTTCACGAATCGTGACGCGCTTGAGGAACTCAAAGCCAAAGTTAAAGCGCTCATCCTTGACGCGCCACGCGTTGGCGATGTTCTTCTCATCGACATCAATGAGCACGTGCCGCGCAACAAACTCCGAGTGACGCTCTTCTTGATCATCAACGATACGGTCGCGCTTAGCGTCCGCCGTGGCCGTGATTTCGTGCACACGCATCAAGGTTTTGAGGCGCCCATTATCTGCAAAAAGGGGCGAGCCACAATGCGGACACGCCGTGGGCGGCTCACGCTCAAGAAGCACCTTCTCAGCGTGCGCACACTCGGGGCAGAAGCGCCACGTCTCCAAGCTATCGTCGGTGAGATGTAGCTGATCGACCTTGAGGATGTATTCCTTCGCATAAAAGAGGCTATTGGGGGCAAGTTCGCCCAAAGCGCTACGCATGGCGCGCGAAAAATCAAAGGACTCCACGGTTGCGCGCGGCACTGAATTCTCCGCGCCACCACCGCCCGTATCCCGCCGATCACGACGTTTCACAATCAACGAGTGTACCTGCACACCTTCTTCGGGGAAGGCATAGTTGGGGAGCAGCCCTTCGTCAGTCATGAAATTAAAGAAGGGCTTTTTGGTGAAGTTCTGCGAAATGAGGTTCATCATCGCGTGGCGTTGCGCTTCGACCTCCGATATTTCAAAATCTCGGTTCGGATCTTGCGGGCGCTTTTCAATGCGATCACGCACACGCTTTAAGCTCGCAACCGTACGCTGGTAGTTTTCAAACTGCGCCTGCGCGGTATCGAGCGACGCACGCATGCGACTCACCATGCCCGAGAGCCCCTCACTATTGGGCAGAAGGTACTCACGCAGCACTGCGCGTGCCTCTTCCGTGAGTTCACTCTGGCCATCCTGCTCAAAAAGCCGCATAAAGCCCGTTAAGAGTTCGTCTGCATGCTCATTCGCCCACTCAAAGAACTTCAGCGGGAAGAGCTCGGTGCGGTTTCCGCAGTAGTTAATGAGCACAGTACGCAGCGTCTCGGGGAGCTTCGGCGACGGGGTCGTGCTACTTACCCAGCGTCCAATGGCAAAGGCCATGAGCTGTCGCTCTAGCACCGAGACGGCGCGCAGGAAAACGCCTGGCGTAGAGACTTCGCCCTCGAGCATTTCCTTGGGATCCTGCCAGAAGTACTGGGCATGCGCACTCTTATCGACCATCGTGATCGCAATGGCGTTGCCGTCCTTACGGCCTGCACGCCCTATACGCTGCAGGTAGTTAGCCTGCTCGGGCGGCATTGAGCACAGTAGAACCGTTGAAAGATCCCCAATATCGATACCCATTTCGAGCGTCGACGTGGCCGAGAGCAGATTCACGCTCCAAGGGTAGTCAGTGGTGCCGAAATTATTTTCGATGCGCTTACGGGTCTCGCTATCGATGAGCGCCGTGTGCTCGCGCGCATTGATGCGAACGGGGGGCGCCAGGTAGACGTTGTTTTTCCCGGGAAGCTGGTCTTCGACCAAGGTGCCATGGCAGAAGCTCGAATGACAAGGCATCCCTGTCCAAATGCGCAGGTTCGCATGCTGCATCTGATCGTCCGTGGCGTAATAGCGACGTCCACAGCAGTTGCAGCGCCATGTACGAACATTTCTGCCCACGTGCCAAGGTAGCAGCGGCATGACCCAAGCACTGTTACCATCCTCACGATCGACCTTACGCAAAAAGCTTCGCTGCTCCAGCGCTTTGAGTGTCGCCACCAGCACATCTTCAGTCTGCGCGCCAATGAGCGGCTGATCCACCGTAAAGAGCTTTTCAATCCAGTAGGTAAACCACGTACGGCCGCGCTGCGTGAGCATGGGCACGTTGAAGTTATCTCGCTTAAAGGGCTTGAGTGTCGGCGCTGTCGGCGCACGACGACGTTGCCCAAAGCTCGGGAGCACAGGGCTCATATTGAAGGCCTTGTAGTCAACGCCATTTTGAATATAGCCACCAAAACTCAGCTCAAGCTGCTCAAAGCCCAAGCTCTTTAAGCCCTGCGCATCAAAGGCGCCAAGCATCTTCATGTGGTGCAAAAAGCCCGTGAGATAGCGCTCAACCGTCTCACGGCTCGACTCAAAGCCAAATTCATCACGTAGCACGCGCCTCAGCTCGTCCGCTGCACCCTTGATCGCAGCGGGGTTGGGGTACGCCTGCGCAAGCCCCGCACGGGTGAGTGTACGACCGTTTTCGCTTCGAAAACCAAACTCCATCAACGCTTCCCACGCCAAGCGTTCATAGACATCTTGATAGAGCGGCTCCCAAGTGTTTTTCGTCGAAAGAATCGCCTCAACACGGCTCACCCAAACCAGGCGCAAGCTCGTGGCTGCCGCCTCGACGTTCGTAGCATCCTGCTCTATCGGTTGCAGCACACGCTCTCTAAAGGAGGCGAGTGCCGCAGCATCAAACTCGGCCCAGCTATGCTTCCAAGCCTTATCGGGCGGCATGAAGGTTGCCAAAAACGCTGCCTTAGCCAGCGTCTCACGATCCGCGCTCGAGAGCTCATCGCGGAAAGCGCGTTCAATGAGTCGACGGAAGTAGTCAAACCAAAAGCTCGAAAGCCCCTTGATGAGCTGTCGCAGGAGCATGTCGTTAGCAATAGGCTGCGACTGAATGTAGTGCATGACCGCGTGGCGGCAGGTTGCCGTGTAGTCACGCGCGCCTAAAAAGCCCGCACGTTGTGCCGCGTCTTGCACCGAATCCGAAAAGGCGATGATTTTGTTGTCGCCATTAAAGCCACTCGCGTGCAAATGGTCAATCACCGCTGCAGAAAGCGACGAGGCGGCCGCACCAAAAATTCGCAAACTTCCCCGTGCAAAGCAGTGCGGGCACATATTGTCAAATTTTGTCTTTTTGCCCTCATCGGTATCGGACTCCTTCGTCATCTCGGGAATCCACACCAAAACCGCGTTGTGACTGCCGCAAGCGCAGGCGTAATCTTCACCCTTTTCGGTCTCCGCCCACTCGTGAGCCGCCGCGGACGTGAGCCGCCCGCAGTCGGGGCAGACGCGGTACATATCAGCACGGTGCTCATCAAAAAAGCGCCCATCCGTGACGGGATACATGAGAAGCGTGTCGCGATGCGCCGAGAACCAACTATCGTAGAAGAGGTTGAGATCGGGCTTGATACGACGGTCGCTCCCCCGCGGTCCCCCCTTCATCGTGGTGGCCCAAGCGGTGTTGTTGCACTCGCGGCAGCCAACCACCGGCAAATAGAGCGGACGCATTAGCGAGGGGAGTTCGCGCGAAAGCGCGAGTTTCGGGTGGCGGCTGACGCTTGCCACCGCGCGACTAAGCGTACGCACCCAAAGCTGAGAGCGAACGGTAAGGAAAGGCACCGGCCGGCCAAAACGTTCGTTGCGCGCCATGGCCACCATCGCAATGAGGCTATCGATGGTTGCGCGAGCAAGCGCCAAGCGCTCCTTCTCATCGAACATATCTTTGAGTTCAGGCACCTCACGCGCCCACTTCTGCGCGAGTTCCCCAAGGTCAGTGACGCCCTGCACATCGTGCACAAGCCGTCGGAACCCTTCAAGATGCGGGAGCGCTTGCCCAAGGCGATACATGGCCTCGTCACTAATTTCATCGTACCCATCAAAGCCCAACGACTCGTTGAACCAGAGCGGCATGATCATCGAGAAGTTGTTGCTCACATTGCTCGCACTTCTCTCATAGTCAAGCAAACTCAGATCTGGCCACTGCCCAATGGGGGCGAGCTCTCCAAAGCTAGCCAAATACTCCGAGGCGCTCAAACGATCCTCTTCGATCACGCTCTCGCTACCGATGTGGGTCGCAAAAACGCTAGACGCGTAGCGGCAAAGGGCGTCAACACTGCTCGGTCCACCAATCGTGGCGGAGGTGCCCACGCAGGCGAGCGTCGAGCCAAGATGAAGCCGATCACGCAAACGGCGAATCAAGCAAGCCAAGTCCGTGCCCTGCGCCCCATCAAACGTATGCAGCTCGTCAACGACCAAGTAGCGCAACACCTCGGGCCCATTTCCCCGCCAAAGCCCCTGATCCTCAGGGCGCATCAGCAGAAAGTCGAGCATTTTGTAGTTGGTAAGCAGAATATCTGGCGGATTCGCGCGTAGCGCCTCGCGGGCGGTGATGATCTCGATCGCTCCCTTACGCATGACCTTTTTGCCTTCACCCGCTTGACTCTCACCCGTATACATCCCCACGCGGAGCTTGGCCTCGGGGAGCTTTTGGATCAGCTTTTCAATACGTTTCGCTTGGTCTGAGGCCAGCGCATTCATCGGGTAGATGAGAATCGCCTTAATGCCAGGTGCGCGGTTTGCCAAGCAGTAGTCGAGAATCGGCAAGAGGAAGCACTCTGTCTTACCCGAGCCCGTCCCCGTTGCCACAATGGTGGACTGCGCATGCTGCCAAGCGAGTCGCTCAAAGGCACGCCGCTGATGCATGTAGGGCACGAACCCAGGGATCAGCCTCTCCATCGGCAGATGCGTAAAGGGCAGCGGCGCCTTCTCATCGGACTGACGAAACGGCAACTTCACCTCAATCCAAGGTCCCTTGACCAACGCGTCTTTTTCCGCAAGGTAGGCCTCAAGAATCGATCGGCCGTCCTCATCGATAAAGCCATCGGTCGCGATAGGGAATTCGCAGCGGATATAGGACTTAAGGCCCTCGACCACATCACGGGCAACCAAAGAAGGCAGCATGTCAGTTTTCCTTTTGCTTGTAAGCTTCAAAGACTCGCCAAGCGCGCGCGTAGTCTTCCTCGCGCTTCATCTTAAAGAACGGCGCCTGCCAGCGAATCGTGCGCTGCCGTGGACCGCCAGGAAGCGTGTCGTCCATGTAGGTCCAAGAGACTTCGCCAGACTCCATATCACGCACATCCTCAAAGCCCACACCGTTAAGGCGCACCGAGCCATTGATGGCAAAAATCTCACCCTCAGCTGGCTTAGTCGCCTTGCGTGGAAGACCCACACCGCGCAAGCCCAAACTGTTCGGCGTAAAAATGATTCGCCCCTTCTGATCATAGAAGGTGTCTTCATCGTAACTACGCATAATGCGGAAACCAAGGCTGTAACTTGTTTGCAGCTCTTCGAGCGTCAACCTCAGTGCAAGTGCCACAAGCACGTCGATCTCAAGGAGTGCCTGTCGACGCTCAAGATCCGTGCGTAGCGCGTTGCTACGGCGCCATGCAGGTGTCAACTCATGGAAGAAATCGCGGTTAAGCGCAGGCAAATCCACTGTCCAGCACTCAGCACGCATGTCTTCGGTGAAAGCATCCTTCCAGAGATCCGCGTAGTACGTCGTCAGCGCGTTAAGGCAGAGAGCACGAGTGCGCAATGCGCTTTCCCATGGACCGAAATCGGGGACAGGAATGCTTTTGAGCAAGTTGGGCTGCATATGCCCTTTATTCTGTTGTCGTATGTAGAAATCTGTCGGCAGAGCGGCTAGATAACCAGCAACAACAGTTAAAACCTTCGAGCAATCACGGAAGGCCATGGTCTGGAGAGTAAACACGTGGGACATCAAAGGAGGAAGTATCCCAGAAGTTAGCGTTCTTTCTCGGTCCATTTGTACCATTTCCCTCAGTGCCACTCGGTAGAACGCATCAATAGGTGTCCCTTGTTTGACTGAACCGTCTGGCCGCTTTTCATCCTTATCCCACTCTACCTTGGGCATACGCCGCAGATATTCGTCACGATCAACGTTCGGGAGATATTTGACGCGTGGGAGATAATCATCAGGTATATAGGTCAGATCCACGATAGACCACGCCTTATGATTTAAGCAAGGATTATCTGGGCACTTGAATAGCGGGGAACCAACGGCCACATGAGGACCGTTGAGTATGACATCTTCGACCTTGGTCGGGAAAACGGTAGCGTTTACACTCAATTCTCTTATCGTTCCATCGGTCTTTGCAGTGGATTCGTTCCAACACGAGGAAATACTCACCTGGGTATCCCCTAAACGCGTAGAAATGAGACCAAACTTTTCCAAAATCTGAAGCAGTTCTTTTGCGTGCAAACTCGGCAACTGAGGGGCTTGAGGGTCGCTGTCAAAAATCTTTGCAACTAGTCCCAACAATTCTGTTGTGTACAGGATTTTGCGACTTGGATGTCCAGCTACATTCCAACATCCATTCTTATCTCGTACTCCTTCGACTGAGGATTGATTAGGGATGTCACACAAGTCAATCGTGTTGGGAGAGAATAAATTATTGATGCTTGTGAACCTAATGTCACTTGTCCTCTGACCATAGATATTGATAGAGAAATTCAAACTGCTAGCAACATCTGGGAAAAGTCCTACTACATTTGAAAACTGATAGTGCTTACGGACACGCGTGTAGACCTCTTTGCGTAGTGCCAAACCATTAGTCTCCGTGTACACCGTTTCAGGGTGCAATAGTCCTTGTACACCATTTGGCGCAGCATTTCTCCAGACCGTCGGGAGGAACAGTTTAAATAAGTCTGTTCGATTGCCGGCCATCTCAGGGTAAGCATCTTCGGAATTAAAGAAATTCTGACTGCCTGCGGTGGCGCAATAGGCCTCCAGCCAGCTCTTGTAGGCCGCTGGGTGGCGCTCAAAGAACGTTCCACCCTCGTTGTCACGCTTACCAAGCACCACGTCTTGGATGCCTTTGGTCGAGTAATCCTTTTCGCGAATGCGATACCACGGATCCGCATCAGCCATGACGCCCGCCGAATCCCAGCTTGCCACCATCCAAGGCGGGTTGCCAAGCGTCAGATCAAAGCCTGGGGCCGAACCGTCTTGTGGCATGAAGATGTCTGCAAAGCGCAGCGGCCAGTGCATGAAGCGATGGGTTTTGGCGAGTTTCGCCACAACGCCAATAGCTGGGAAGCGCGCCGCGAGATCACGCACACGGCGCTCCCACCGCTCACTAATGCCAAGCGACTGCTCGTCGCTCTCGGCCTGTTCTGCTTCGACCTTCGTAAAGAGGTCGGTGTGCTGGACGTTTTGGGCAGATACATCCACCCCGGCCATGATCGCAAAGAGCTGATCAAGGTACTCGGTGCGTGTCGGGAGTTTGTACACTTCGGTGATCGGCCAGGCCCAGAGGGCGCACCAATAGTCCATCACAAGTTTGAGGCGCGCGAAGTACCCTGAGCTTGCTGAGCCGTCTCCGTAACGCGCTTCATCCATGAGCGCCATCTTCTGCTCATAGGTGAGGTTTGTTTTGGGCGTGTCCTTGCGACCATAGATGTCGTAGCAGTCCGTGGTTTGATCGTTGAGCTTGGCGAGTTCTGCAGCCCAGCGTTGCCAACCATCCTCCACCATCGCTGAAAGGAACACCAGTTTGCTCAATTCCCCTTCTTGCAGGGGCTTGGTGAATTCCTTGCGCCAGACTTTCAGTGCTGCCATTTTCTCAGGTTCAAGCGCAGCGACTTCCTTGTTGGTGTAATTCGCCATATCGGCGTTAGGTAAGAGGAAGTGCCAGATGCCGCCTGCGGGAAGGGGCTTTGCACCCACCTCTTCAATCGCGACGCGCCCTTTGCCCTTCTTTTTGAGAAGTTCCTCGGAGTCCACGCACTGACGGCGTGCGCCAAATAGCGAATTGCCGCTATGGAGCTGCAACCCAAACCACGGCACGTAGTGGTCGTTCGAGAGGGCATTGAGCCACAAGGAGACTTCCGCAAGCTCCACGGCCACGGGGTTTAAGTCAACGCCAAAGATGTTTCGATCTGCCAAGAACATCTTGACCTTCTGCAACTCCTCGCGGTACTCGTCTTGTGTCAAGAGCTTCGCGCCCGGCACCTTCATGGCGTACTTCATGTAGAGCTCCGCCACCTGATTGACACCTTCGTTTAAGAACGCGGCGCTCCCCATCGCAGGTTCACAGATGCGCCACGTGAGGATTTTCTCTGCGCGCGCTTTGTCGTCGGGGAGCTCGTCGAGCTGCTGCTTCACAAGCACATCGAGCGCCTCTTTCACCAAGCACTTGGTGAGCACTTCTGGGGTGTAGTAAGAAGCGGAATTTTCTCGGGCGGAGCCTGCCATACGATAGATGAAGGCGCCCTTTTCGTACTTCTTGAGCGTTTTGAGTCCCGTAACGGGATCCTCAACAAATACTTTCTCATCGTCGCTATAGCGATCGATCTCGGACTCGGGCACAAAGTACGCAGCTTCAAGCGGATCCACTTCGGCCACGTCCGCTTTCTTGACTTCGTAAAGCGTCTCATCTGCAAAGAATCCACGATAAGAGAGCAAGGCCTCATAGACCGCTCCCAGCTGGTTAAGCCCCAAGTGCGCATAGGAAATTCGGCCTCGCCGAGCGCCACGCTTGCCCTTTGCGGGGCGCGAAAGACTCATGAGTTCGATGACGCGCTGAAGCACCCAGTTGGGGAACTGTACTTCTTTGAGAAGCGGGAGCTTCTTCGCATCAAACAAGCTGCTTGGGAGGCGCTCGATCGTAAAGGCGCTGGCTGTGGCCATCGTATTGGTGATGGTGCCCGCGGGCGTGCCTTCTTCAAAGAATCTAAAGAGCCGATCAATGCTCTGGTGCAGGTATGTGCCGTTGCGCTCTGCCTCCCCCACCAAGGGAATGAGTTCAAGGTCACGTAGGCTCTCAAGCGAGTAGCCAGAGAGGTACGCCTCATCTTCAATGGGAACGTATTTGAGCTCGGGGCGCGACTCAATGAAAAAGAGAAACAGCAAGCGGTACATGTAACGCAAGCATTCGTCCGAGAGCTCATCCTCGCGCAGGCGCTTATCCCCGCTAAAGAACCCTTCTTTGCCTTCACGCGCCTTTTCGCGAAGCTGGCGCGCGGCTTCGTTACCCAAGAGTTCAATGGACTCACGCAGTGCGTACTTCAAGTCGGTTGAGACGCCATGCGCGTGGCGATGGCTGTTTTCATCGATCCGCTCAAGGTAGCACTGCCCTTCGATCTGCTCAAAGGCTTCTGAGCCCACTAAAAGCGCGGTGGCTTGCAGAACCGCCGCTTCTCGGCGCGCGAGAATCTCGGGCCAGCTGAAACGCATCACACGGCGCTGCCCGAATTTCGCACGGTCAATGAGCACCCATTGAGTAAGCCCAGCGAGAATCACCCAGCGCGGGGCGTGCGTTTCGCGAAACACCCCGGCAATGAGCTGCGTGAGCCAATTGCGGCGCGAGAGTTGCGCGACTTTCTGGGTGGTAGCCCAATTTTCTGTGAGCTGCAGGGGGCTGATGCAGAGCTCTAGCGGATCGGTTTCATCAGTGGCTGTGCTTGCTGCTCCTTCTGCATCGACCTCAGTGGGCTCGATGCCGCCCTCGCGGCTCGCATGCAAAATCCAAAGATACGGTTCCCCCGTCAAGCTCAGGCGCTCACCGAGCAAAGGGAGGCGCACGCCATTTTCGAGCTCACGATCTTCAGGGGCCATGGGGAGGCCCAGTGCCCCCATAAGCACGCCAATGGCCTCACGCTCGGCGGCAATACGTGCCGCGCCTGTGAGCGGCTCCGCCTCTTTGATGTCGCGTAGCACTTCACGTGCCACACCTTCGAGACGACTCCAAGGTGAGAGATAACGGGTGAGCTTAACGCCGCGCGCGGCGGCCGCCTCCTCCTCGCTTTTGCTCTCTGCTTCCTTGGCGTTTTCTGCCTTGACCCGCTCGGAGAGCGTGCTTGCAAGCTGCTCATCGAGAAAGTGCTGGCTATAAAACTCGTGCTCGTTCGTGATCCCGATCAGATTGGCCATGGTGCCCTCAGTCTTTTGTTCTCTTTGTTCGGTGCTTACTAACGTTGGCTCTGCGTAACGCATTTTCGCGGTGGGGGAGTCGCTTCGTGACGAGTCGTAGCTTCCACCCTCTGCGCTTTAGCCTTTAGCGCTTGGGCGAATCGAAGATCGCCACCAGCTGAATGTAGGCCGTATCCTCTGTGTCCACTGCGTACTCGAGGAAGCGCTGTGCCGCGTCGAACCGCCGTTCGATCTCTTCACTGCGTGCCTGACGGCGCTTTTGCTGCACCCCAGCAAGCTGCCCTTCTAAATCTTTTGCGAGCTGCTCGAAGTGCTTTTGCTTGAGCGCGGCAAGCTCTGCGAGGCCCGCCTCAAGCTTCGGGCGTGCAACCGCTTCGTAGTCGCGCTTGGCCTGCGATAGCGTCTGCTCGGCGAGCACTATCGCGCGCTTCAAAAGCGGCGCGTAGTTCGCGCTCACCACCACATCCTCGTCGCTACTAGGCAAGAGGTTGCTGAGATCCATATCAAGCGAGAGCGCAGCCATTAAGTCGAAGAACGACTTCACGCTCAGCTCTCCGTCCTTTTCGTGCACAACCACCCAGCGGTGAATCGGAATAAAGCCACGATGATTCGGATAGCCCCCTTGCATCAGCACCCAACGTTCACCCGCGGGCACCCCTGGCAAGTGAAGCACGGGCGCAGTGTGACGTCCAAAGAGCCCCAACGCATGGTCCTCTAGCCAGTTCATTACGGGGTGCAGCGGGGTGAGCATCGACTGGTGCGGCCATTTGTCACCCGCCGCACGCGCGCGCTTCATCTCTTCTTTGACCACGTTGATGTCGTCGGTAAGGTCAAAGCGATTGTCCTCGGGGAGTAACTCCGCGGGTAAATACTTGCACCGCGCCTCCAGTTCACGATTCATTCCCAAGAGAATACGGTGCTCGTCAGAGAGGTCCAACTGGTTGCGGTCATAAATCCCTTCGCTATTCATGTAGCGAAGCACCGCTTTGGCAAAGTGCATCTCATCTGGGAAAAGCGTGCGCGGACGATAAACCGCCGCCTCGTATTGCTTGTGCGAGAGCACCGGCGCAATGGCCTTGGGTCGAGCTGAGCCCTCTTCCTCAGCCGTTGCTGCATCAAAAAGACTAAAGAAATCGTCCCCTTCCGCATCGAACGAGGCGACATCACGCCCTTCAATCTGCTGCGCGGTTCGATCTTCCTGTTCTTCAGCGCTCAACATAAATTCCGCTGGATCGCTCAAATTCTCTTGAGCACGGCGATCCTTTTCTGCCAGGAGCTCCAGCACACGCGCGTCGCCCAAGCTCTTTTCACTTGCGCCCGTGGTCTGCATGTACCAAATCTCTGGCACCTCAGTCTGACCATAGCGGTCAATACGACCGTTGCGCTGCTGAAACGTCAGTAGCGACCAAGGAATGTCAAAGTGCACCATACGGTGCGCAAAGTGATGCAAATTAATACCTTCGCTCGCGACATCCGAGCAAAGTAATAGTCGCACGGGGGAATCGACGCGGTTAAATTCGTTGACGACCTCGGCAATTTCCGTATCTCGCATGCTTCCCTTGAGAACCTTCACCTCACGGCTCTTGAGCTGCGCACGCTTGGGGAGCTCTTGCGCCAAAAAGTCGAGCGTCTCAATCGATTCGGTAAAGATGACAAGTCGATCTTTGGGGTCGTTCTTATTCCAGCCGATGCTCGCGGCGTTGCCCTGTCCGAGCATTTCCGCTAAACGCCCGAGTTTCGAGAAGGCTTCTGGCCCCACGTGCTTCACAAGCACAAGGAGCGCTTCGAGCTTGGCAATGTCGTTAGCCACAAGCGCGGGCTTTTTCGAGGCACGCAGTCGCTCCAAGCGATGCACGATCACGGCCTCGCAGGCGGCAGGACTGGAAAAGAAGGCCTTCGTGAGCGTTGTCGCAAAGAGTTGCGCACCACGGCTCTCTTTCGCGTCCAGCGTATCAAAGCGTACCCCAGCGAGATAATCAAGCACCGCGTTTTCCTCAGCGCTTGCCGCCACACGCACAACGGAAATCTGACGGTCGGGGAATGTGCCCGAGACCTGATCATGCACGTCACTCTTAAAGCGTCGGATCACCAGTCCCTTTGAACTAAAGTCCTCAAGGCGATAGTCCTTGGGATTAGCGATGGCCGTTGGGTCAAGCATGTTCATGAGGCTTGCAAAGCTCTCCGCACGTCCGTCATGGGGCGTTGCCGAGAGCATGATCATCGTGTCCGAGCGAGATGCAAGGAGCTTTGCAAGTTTGGCGCGCAGGCTACTGGAGCCACGCTCTGCAACGTTATGCGCCTCGTCAATAATGATGATGTCCCAGTACGCATGCTCAAGGTAGTCACGGTACTCGGTGTCGTTTTTAAGGGTATCGATCGAGATAATCGAGCGGTCAAAGTAGTGAAATGGGTTGTGGCTCGAAGGAATTCGAGCGCGAACCCGTGCGAGCCCCGTACTGTCCAAACGCACCAGCGGAATCGAGAAACGGTTCCAGAACTCCTGCTGGAACTGCTCGAGCATCGCTTTGGTGGTCAACACAAGAATACGGCGACCGCGACCGCGCGCAATCAACTCACTCGTGAGAATCCCCGCTTCAAGCGTCTTACCGATACCAACCGCATCGGCAATGAGAATACGCGCACGCGGCTGCGAAAGTGCCTGCAGCGCGGGGTCAAACTGATAGGGCATCGGATCCATAGCTGCACGGTCTGCCGCCACGATGCGCTTAGGATCGGTCTTGGGCGTTGCGCGCAGAAGCGCTTCAATAAAGAGCTTCGACTTCTGAAACCCTGGCGAGCGATCCTCCACAAGCCGTGTCGCTTCTGGGGTCAGTAGCTCAATACGATCCTCGTACTCCGTGTAAAAGAGCGAGACGCGCCCGCGCACTATTTCCGAGACGCCTACACACTTAAGGCGGTCACCGGCATGCGCGCTCATCCCTACCTCGAGCACGCGCCACTCTGCATCGCGAATCACTACGTGCGAGCCTACCGGATAAGTTGTCGTAATCATCAGTCTGTCCTTTAGCACTTTCTAAGATGTGCGAATGGGCGCAACGTGCGCCCAGCTTCCCACGGTCGGTCTTCCTTTTGCTCTGAGCCTCTGCGCTCAGTGAGGTAGGATCGCGTGCGCCTTAATATTCGAGCCGCACCGCCCGCACCCCTGGGATCTCACCAATTGCATCCATCACCTCATCGGCTGTTCTTACTGTAAACGGCAGATAGAGCACGCCAGCGAGATCCTTACTCTGCACTTCAATCCCTAGGTTGGGTCCATCAGGCATCTTCTGCAACTGCAGCTGCTCAGTGAGTTTGTTAAATGCTTCATCGGCCATGTTCTCACCCACCGCGATGATGAGGTGCTTGGCCACACGAGCTCGGAACGTCTCCAAATCCATCGCATCAATCAGCGTGAGGCTGTTGCTCTTTTTGAATTCGCTCCAGCGAACCAGTACGCGCAAACACACCACGTGATCCACTTCGAAGAGCGCCTTGTACTTAGCCCACGTTTCCTCAAAGCAACGAACTTCCACGGTGCACGTACCGTCATCAATGGCTAAGACGCCAAACGCGCCATTTTTGCCTTGAACCATACGTGCCTGCGAGACGATCCCAGAAATCTTCACTTCCTTGCCGCCCTTGGCCGTACGCAGATCCGCGAGTTCACTGAGTGCGGTGGTGCCAAAGCGCTTTAGCTCCGTAGCGTAGTAATCCATCATATGACCAGAGAGCCAAAAGCCAAGCGCCGCTTTTTCTTCACGCAGCTGACGCGCGCCGCCCCACGGGGCCGCATCCACCATCGTGGCCACGGGGAGCGCCTCCTCTTCGCCAAAGAGGCTACTTTGCCCAGCACTCGCCACTGCGGCCTGCCCAGCGCTAATCGCGTTGGCCACGTTTGCAAAGAGTCGGCCACGGTTGCTGTCGAGGCTATCAAACGCGCCTACACGCACGAGCGACTCAAGGTGTCGCGCGGAGAGTCCTGGAGCACGCGCAGCCAAGTCGAAAATATCCTTGAAGGGGCCGCCCTCGACGCGGCTCTTCATGATCGTTTCGATCTGCTGCTGCCCCATGCCTTTGATGCCCCCAAGGCCAAAGCGGATATGCTCTGTGTCGGGCGCAGTAAAGAACCATTCACTCTCGTTGATATCAGGGGGCAGTACGGTGATGCCGTTGGCCTTAGCGTCGTCAATGAGCGCTTTCATCTTGTCGGCCTGATCCATCACCATACAAAGGTTGGCGGCCATAAACGCGGCCGTGTGGTGCACCTTGAGGTACGCTGTCTGATAGGCCACATAGGAGTAAGCCGCCGCATGCGACTTGTTAAAGCCGTAGCCCGCGAACTTTTCCATCAAGTCAAAAATCTCAGTAGCAACGGACTCTTTCACACCACGCTCAGCAGCGCCCTTGACGAAAACCTCGCGCTGCCGCTTCATCTCTTCGACGTTTTTCTTACCCATGGCGCGACGCAACAGGTCAGCGCCACCCAATGAGTAGCCGCCCACCACCTGTGCCACACGCATCACCTGTTCCTGATACACCATGATGCCGTAGGTTTCTCGCAGCACTGGCTCCATGCGCTCATCAAGATAGGTCACCTCTTCTTGGCCAAACTTACGTTTGATGAAGTCTGGAATCAGATCCATTGGCCCTGGACGATAGAGCGCGTTCAAGGCCACCAAATCCTCTAGGCAGTCAGGCTTTGCGTCACGCAGCAGCGCTCGCATCCCATCACTTTCAAACTGGAAGATCGCCGCCGTGTTGCCCTTTTGGAAGCACTCATACGTGGGTTCATCATCAATCGGGATGCGCTCAAGCTGAAAATCCGTGCCTGGGTTGAGCTTATCGATATAGTCCTTGGCTTTCTGAAGGATCGAGAGCGTTGTGAGGCCCAAAAAGTCGAACTTCACAAGGCCCACATTTTCGACGTCTTTTTTGTCGTACTGGCTAATGGTGTTCTCGGGGGAGCCGTCCGAGTTATAAAGCGGACAGAAGTCCGTGAGTTTGCCTGGCGCGATCAAAACGCCCCCCGCATGCATCCCGAGGTTTCGCGTAATGCCTTCCAAGGGACGCGCCAAGCGCATGAGCTCTTGGTACTGCTCGTCGCTCTCAATGGCCTCACGGAATTCCGGCACCGTCTCAAGCGTCTCCTCGAGCGTGACGTTTTTCCCTGGGATCGCTGGAATGAGTTTGGAGAGTCGATCGGCTTTACCAAAGGGAATATTGAGCACGCGTGCAACGTCTCGCACCACCGCCTTCGCACCCATCGTACCGAACGTTGCGATCTGACTCACCGCATCCGCCCCGTAAGTCGCCTTCACGTATTCAATCGTGCGGTCACGGTTGTACTGGCAGAAGTCCACGTCAAAGTCAGGCATGGAAACGCGCTCAGGGTTGAGGAATCGCTCAAAAAGCAAGTCGAACTTGAGCGGATCCAAATCGGTAATCCCAAGCGAATACGCCACGAGCGACCCTGCACCCGAGCCGCGTCCTGGACCCACCGGCACTCCGTGCGTTTTTGACCAATTGATAAAGTCCTGCACGATGAGGAAGTACCCCGGGAACTGCATCTTCTTGATGATGCCAAGCTCATAGTTGAGGCGCTCTTCGTAGGCGGGGCGCTTTTCAGCGCGAACTTTCTCATCGGGGTACAGGAAGGCCAATCGCTTATCAAGCCCCTCGTGCGAGAGCTGATCCATGTAGTCATCAAGACTCATACCAGCTGGCGTCGGGAACACCGGTAGCTGCGGCTTACTCAAAACGCCGTCAAGGCTACAGCGTTTGGCAATTTCCACGCTGTTGGCAAGCGCACTCGGAATGTCGGCAAATAGTTCGAGCATTTCCGCTTCGCTCTTGAGGTATTGCTCCTCGGTGTAACGTCGCGCACGATGCGCGTCCGAGAGCCCCACCCCTTCGGCAATGCAGACACGAACCTCATGCGCCTCGAAGTCTGCACGCTCCAAAAACTGCACCGGGTGCGTCGCCACCACGGGTAGCCCCGCCTCGGCGGCCAAATTCACCAAAAAGCGCACAATGGCTTCATCGGCAGGACGCCCCGCACGCTGTAGCTCCACGTAGAGGCGCCCAGGAAAACGCTCTGCCCAGGTGGCGAGTTCCATGGGACCCGTTTTTTCCATCCCAAGCGAAATCAGACGCCCGAGTCGTCCGTCTGGCCCCCCTGTGAGCGCAATCAACCCCTCGGTGGCACCAGGCTCCTCAAACCACTTGTCTTCGATCTGACCACGATACTCGTCCTTGGGTTCCAAAAAGGCACGCGTTAAGAGCTCACAGAGCGAGTGGTAGCCCGCATGATTCATGCAATAGAGCGCCATGCGGTAGGGGTTATCAGGAAAGCCTGGGTTTTTGATACGAATATCGCACCCGATGATGGGCTTCAGCCCCGCCTGCTGCGCATGGGTGTAGAACCGTAGTCCCCCAAAAATATTCATCAAGTCCGTGATGCCGAGCGCAACACCCCCATCCTCGGCCACTTTGTGAATGGCGGGATCGATTCTCGTCAGACCATCGGTGACGGAATATTCGGTATGCATGCGCAGGTGAACAAAACGGGGTTCGGACATAGTGACCTTTGAATTTGCGGTAGCCCGTAGTAGGAGCAGGCGTCAATGGGCGGGTGTCAAGAATTAGGGGATGCGCGCCTCGCTTCTCTGCGCTAGCACTGGGAAAGTGTCTCAACGCCAAGCGGCAGGCGCAATTCTCCATTTCATGGGAGAGATTAGCAAGGATTTAACTGTTTGGCAAAGATTTGATCCTCTGAATATTCGCGATCCACTGAGCACAGAGACAAAAGAGCCTCCTTTCTTCTAGTGAGAGGAGGCTCTGTTACGAGAGGTGAGCTCGCGCTTGGCTGCGCCGTTACTCGATCGTGCGCACCGTCATATCTTTGTCTGTGAGTACAAAAATGGGCTTAGCGGCGGGCGTCACAGCCACGGTCTTCATATCCGCATTGAGCAGCACCACCTTCATCCCTGCGTGCGCTTTCAAAAATGCGATGCTACGCTCCCAGCCCATACCAAAAAACGCGGTGCAAAGTGCATCGGCTTGAGCGCCGTCTTTATCGACAATCGAGACGCTCACCACGTCGGTTTTGACCGGTTGACCACTCTTGGGGTCAAGAATATGCCCGTAGCGCTTACCGTTTTCAATAAAGTAGCGCTCGTATGCGCCAGAGGTAATCACGCTCTCGTCACGCGCCAAAACATATCCAAAATACGCGTTACGATCCTCTTGGGGGTGCTGAAGGCCAATGCGCCAAGGCGTACCGTCTTGACGTTCACCAATGGCAACCACGTTACCGCCGAGGCTCAAAATGCCGCGCGTCAACCCCTCGCGTTTGAGTTCCTCCTGCATACGCTCACCGATATAGCCCTTGGCAATGCCGCCCAAATCAAGGCTCTGTCCTTCGCCCACTTGGACATAGTCCTGCCCATCATCGAGCTTACCGACCTGTACACGACGGTAGTCGATCGTTTTGACGGCGGCGCGAATCGCCTCGCTTGAGGGGACATGCTCACCACCGAAGCCAATTTTCCAGACGTTCACAAGCGCGCCAATCGTGGGCTCAAAAGCGCCATCGGAGAGTTTCGCAACGGCAAGCGAGCGGCGCACAAGATCCGCAATTTCCGCTGGCACAGGGATCTTTTCGCCCGCATGGTGATTCACGTCATTTAAGGGGCTGTCGCGATGCACGGTCAACAAATCGTCATACTCGGTCGCTAGCTCATCGGCACGGTCCGCCAAGCGGCGCGCCTCTTCGCTTGACTTACCAAAGGTTTTGATGTTAATGACCGTGCCCATATGTAGCGTATTGAGCGTGACCACATAACGCTCTTCACCATCACTCTGAACCGCTGTCACCTCAGCATTGCTCTTGGGCGCGCTCTCTTGAGCAGCCATGAGCTCACCCGAACTCAACACCAAAAGGGAAAGTCCCAACAGGACTGTCTTACGCAGCGAAAACATGCAAAACCTACCTAAACGTCAAAAAACAAAAAAGGGAGATTCCGAAAAACCTCCCTTCTCTCTGTCACCGTTGGGGCGCTACACGAACTTCGTAGCGTGAGCCGCCCCAGAGGGAAACAAATTACTTGGCCTTGGAAAGAGCGTCCTTGACCGCGGCACGGATGCCTTCGCTCGAGAGCGTAGCACCGGCGGCGTTTTCGACACCGTCAACACCGTTCTTGGCGACGATCTTCGGGAGCATTTCTTCCTGAGCAGCACCGATGATCATGTCGGTTTCACCGTGCTTGAGAACCTTGACTTCAGCGATCTTGCCGCCCTTGACGTCGACCTGAACCTGAATCTTGGAGGCACGACCCTGACCTTCGCCAGTGTAGGAACCGTCTTTGTAGGCAGCCTGAGCAGCACCAGCAGCAAGGAGAGCCGCGGCAGCAACAGCGATGAACTTCTTCATAATGATAACCTCAATAATTTGTCGTTATTTCCCGCTGGGCTCACGAGCAACCACTTTTGAAAAGTGAGTCTTGCGAGCGCCAGACAGTCGGCAGAAATCAATTCGTTTCTACCGCCCGCCAGATGCGTAAGAGACCTTAATGGCTCGCAGAACACATCGCCTGACGGAGCGTGGTTGATCTTACCACAACCACGCTACGCAACGGCAAACGGGTCCGTGACAAATTTTTTGTCTATGTAACGGACGCTCTTCAACGGGCAGCCATTACTTAGCAGCAGCCTTTTCAGCGGCAGCCTTGGCGTGCTTGGCCTTTTCATGGACCTTGCCTTCAGCCTTCTTGGCATGAGCCTCGGCCTTCTTGGCGTGAGCCTTCACGGCCTGCTTGGCAGCAGGCGCAGCGCTCTGCGCTTCAGCCTGAACCTGAGCGGCGTCGCTCGCGGCGGTATTGAGGTCAGCAGCGTGCACAGAACCCATAGCGAAAAGGGAAGCAGCCATCAGGAGGAAAACGTTTTTCATAGCAGAAATGCCTTTATTTCAAAAAATTGATAGGAAGCGCGTTTCTTCTCTGCCGTCCTATCTAAAAGCCGCCCTCGGGGAAGTTTTCTTTACATGACCCCGAGATGGCAGGGGTCTGTTCAACAGGCGCTAAGCCCTTGTGGGAGAGGCACTCAAGCCGCATTCCCGTTGAACTGAGGCGTATGCTAGCACTAGGGTTAACCCTGAGAGAGTAACGAATTCTAAATTTCGTTTCCGCTCGCTTCCGCCGTTGCTATGCCGTAACAAACTAGGCCTTATTTGACGCAATTTTGACGTTCGGTTGTGCCAATACCATAAGTGCGGTATAGGCACAACCACTTGATTAGACAGAGTTTTTACCGCCAGCGACATCCGCGCCGAGCGGCGCTCTGCGATAGGAGGCATGGACGCACTCGAGTGCGCCCCTCTGCCTCACAAAAACGGTTCAGCGCGCTAAGGCTCTTGTGCATGGATGAATTGCGAGAGCGACTCCTCACGGAAGTGCTCCACTTCAACGAGCGAGCCGCTAGGGCCGCGCACGCGCCTCTGATCGGCGCAAGGCGCGTCTGAGAGCCACGCACAGTCTGGTGCTGCCACGGGACCCACTGCCTTCACGCCAAGCCACTCGGCTAGCATGAGCGAGAGGTAACGGCCACTACGCGCGGCATGCACATCGGCGCTCTGCTCAATACGGCTGCCGACCATCACAAAAGGAACACGGAAAATATCCACCGTATCCGTGCGGTGCTTAAGCGCCCAACCTTCGCTCGTTTTCATGAACCCCAAACCATGGTCTGCCGTATAGATAAGGCTCCAGTCACCGCCGCTTTGCTTAGCGAGCAGATCCGCAACGCGTGCAAGCAGCGCATCCGTTCGTCGCAGACTCTCGATGTAGCAGGAGAGTTCTTGGCTCATGAAGTATTCATGGTAAGCGCCATCGGTGCGGTTGCAGGCCACGGGGTGCGAGCCCCAGAGATGCAGCACGATGAAGCGCCGTTTCCCGTCGGGTTTCACCAACTCAGCAAGCGGCTCTAGAAGCGATGTATCATCACGCGCCACACTGGGATGCTCCTCCGTAAACCACACCGTATCGGCAAACCCAGCCGCTAGGCTAATGACGGAGTCATCTTTGCCACGACGGTGTTGGTTTGAGAGCCATGCGGTCTCATAGCCCGCGAGCTTAGCCAGACTCATGATGTTGTCACCAGCCATCGCCCGTCCCTCACCCGCAGGTGCATAAAGTTCAAGCGAGAGCGATGGGACAGTTGCAAACGAAGCTGAAATAAAATCCGTCCAACGGATGGAAGGCTGACTGCTCATCCAGGGCGTGTTCTGCCAGGGGCCGCCGTAGTGTTGCATGAAATCACGTCGTACGCTCTCGCCCATCACGAACACGCACGTGCGGCAAGCCGCTCGCCCTGCCACCTCACGTATTTCCGCCTCATTAAGCGGCCGCACCTGCCAGTGCACCGTCCGGTTGAAAATGCTCTCCTCAGGCGCCGCATACTTCGCGCCTTGCCAAGCGCGTAGCGCATCACGCGCAATCACCACTTCATTGATGCGCACCATATGGAGCCCCCAATTGTGCTTGACTGTGGCTCGCACAAGCGAGGCACCATTGATGGCGATGAGTGCCGCAATCGCACCCACCGCCCAAGGGCGGCGCGCAAGGTAATCAATACGCCCTTGGCGTGAAAACCATACCAGTGCTGCCGCCAGTAGCAAACTCAGGGCGTAAAACACGGGGACCGCACGCGGCAGAAGCGCAAAAAATTCTTTGGCTTCAGCGGGATTGGTGTTGATGAGCGCGGCCACCGCATTGGCATCGACCACGCCATAGGAAAGTCCCACCGCGCCATAGAGTAGCGCGAGCACTAGCCAAAGACCCAAGTAGAGCATCAAACCGGCGCGCTTCAAGTAGAAGTGCACGAGCACCGCAATAGCTACACCACTTGCCGCATCTCGCAGCACATAGCCCGAAGGGGCGTAGCCGAGCATATAGCGAACGGTTAGGAAGAAAAGGTAAACGAGTACTGGATAGGCAAGTCCTCGCAATAGCGCGCGAGGACTGAATCGATACGACATGGGTCGGTGACTCCGCTCGGTCTAAGTTGAGTAGTCTAAGAGTGAAGAAGATGGAGACGGTCTATGGACCTTTGCGCAGCGCACTGCGGCTCAAACGTAGGGCGGCACGCGGCCGCCCTTTTGATAAAAAATATTTTGCCTTTGCACGCGGATGCGCGCTCAAAGTGCTGTGAGCGCGCATCCTGCGGTGAGGCTTACTTACCCCAAGCGTCACGCAGACCAACCGCGAGGTTGAAGACAGGCTTCTCAGTGCGATGGTCGACGCGGTCGGCCACAAAGTAGCCGTTACGCTCGAACTGGAACTTCGTATCGGGCGCAGCGGCAGCAGCTGCGGGTTCCACAAAGCCCGCGAGCACTTCCTTGCTGTTGGGGGTGAGACGATCGAGGAAGTTTCCTTCGCCCTCGTCGGGGTGCGGCACATTGAAGAGTCGGTCATAGACACGAATTTCCGCGGGCACTGCGCTCGTGGCGTCAAGCCAATGAATCGTGGCCTTGGTCTTAACCGTCATGCTACCTTCGGAGCCCGAGCGAGTTTCAGGCAGGTAGCGAGCATGCACCGCAATGACTCGGCCGTTTTCATCCTTATCCACCGAGGTGGGCACCACCACATACCCATAGCGCAGGCGCACAGGCTTGGCTTCGGAGCCATCGGCAGGAATGGTCAGACGGCGATAGCCCTTGGGCGGAACTTCCGCAAAGTCCTCTTCTTCAATCCAAAGCTCTCTAGAGAAGGTGATCTTGCGAGACCCCATTTCAGGATAGAGCGGATGGTTCTGCGCCTCCATCTCTTCGACCTGTCCTTCAGGATAGTTGTCGATGATGAGCTTGAGCGGACGCATCACGGCAACGCGCCGTTCAGCACGCGCCTCCAAATCTTCGCGCAGACACTGCTCGAGCACAGAATAGTCGATCCAGCCACCCGCCACACGCGAGACACCGCAACGCTCAGCAAAGAGCTGCAAGCTCTCTGGGGTAAAGCCGCGGCGGCGCAAACCGACGATTGTCGGCATACGCGGATCGTCCCAGCCATCGACGTGGTGCTCACGCACAAGCTGGATGAGCTTACGCTTGCTCACCACCACATACGTGAGGTTAAGGCGATTGAACTCGTACTGATGCGAGAGCAGGAAGAAATTCGGGCGAACCACGTCAAGCCCGACCTGCATGATCGGGGTAAAGTTCTCGGGGAACTCCAAAATAAGCGCAAAGAGCTCTTCAACCTCGGCGGTAAAGCTAGAGGGCACCACGCCGCCAAACCCTTCGAGAATGGCACGAGCCTTCACTTCTGGCAAGCTCTGCCCAAGCTTATGTAACGCGCCCATAACACGCTCGATAAAGCCAAGGGCACGATCATCCTCACCCGCGGCCATCTTGCGCAAAATCACCAGCGCCTCTTCGTACTGCGGCGTGCGCAGCACAGGAATGATGCGCTCGAGCGCCCAATCGTAGAACGCACGCTGATCCTCAAATTCAAGGGTGCAGATCGAGTGGGTGATGTTTTCAAGCGAGTCCTCAATCGGATGCGCAAAGGTGTACATCGGATAGACGCACCACTTATTACCCGTCGCGTGATGCTCGGCAAAGCGAATACGGTAGATCGCAGGGTCACGCAGATTGATGTTGGGGCTCGCCATGTCGATCTTGGCACGCAACACCATGCTGCCTTCCGCGTGCTTGCCGTCGCGCATTTCGTGAAAGAGGCGGAGATTTTCCTCAACGCTACGATCACGATAGGGAGAGTTGCGACCAGGCTCACGCAGCGTGCCACGGCTCTCTCGCATCTCATCTGCGCTCTGCTCGTCCACATAGGCATAGCCCGTCTTGATCAGATGCTCGGCAAAGGCATACATGTAGTCGAAGTACGAGCTCGCAAAATAGAGATTCGACTCCTTGCCGTACTGCCAATCAAAGCCAAGCCAGCGCACGCTATCCTTGATGCCGTCGACGTATTCCTGATCCTCTTTTTCCGGATTGGTGTCGTCAAAACGCATGTGACACGCGCCACCATAAGCCTTTGCTAAACCGAAATTCAGGCAGATGCTCTTGGCGTGACCAATATGAAGGTAGCCATTGGGCTCCGGCGGGAAACGCGTACGAATCTTTGCAGTATCAGGCTCTCCCTTAAGTTGCTCGCTATAAGGAGCGGGATGCCCACACCAAAGACGCGGCGTATTGGCACCACGAGCCAAATCGTCCTCAATGATATTTCGAATAAAGTTGGTCGTCTGAGGGGTATCAGGCGCAGTAGCTTCAGAGCTCATCTGTCTATTCCAAAACGCAGGATGTTTCTTGGGTAAGAGCTTGGCGCAACAGGCGCTGCACTTGCAAGCCGTACCGTTTTATCTAGTTAACCACACAAAGGGCTGTGGGACGCCGCACAGGGGTGGGAGGCGAGCAAAGAGAATGCTCTGCCATCGCCATCAAGCGTCCCCCAATGGATAGCCCTGAGGCAGTATGTCGAATTATTCTACCAAATTCACCGTTTTTCCTTATGGCATCGCTCATTACGCGCCAACCGGGTAATGAGCGAGCTTGTATCCAGTCGCCCGCCACCCGCGGCCTGCACCTCGGCGTAGAACTGATCGACGAGCGCCGTCAACGCTAGGCTTGAGCCATTGCGGCGCGCCTCTTCAAGCGCAAAGCCAAGGTCTTTGCGCATCCAGTCGACAGCAAAGCCAAAATCAAACTTTCCTTCGAGCATCGTCTTCGAGCGATTGACCATCTGCCAAGAGCCCGCCGCACCAAGCGCAAGCGCAGGCATCACCCGCTCCATGGGTAGTCCCGCATTCTGCCCAAACGCAATCCCTTCAGAGAGGGCCTGCACAATGCCAGCAATGCAAATCTGATTAATCATCTTGACGCGCTGCCCGTTGCCCGCTGCGCCAAAGTGCGCGCAAGAGACTGAGTACGCGGCAAGCACCGCTCGGGCGGCTTCAAAAAGCGCCTCCTCGCCACCACAGAAGACGGTGAGTTTTCCATTTTCCGCACCAGCCTGTCCACCCGAAACCGGCGCATCGAGAAAGCCGCAACCCACGTTCGCGCAGACTTGCGCAAGTTCTTCCGCCAGCAACGCGCTCGTCGTGGTGTGATCAATGAGCGTCGCGGTGGGCTTCATCCCTGCGAGAATTCCCGCTTCGCCATACACCACGCTACGCACGTCATTGTCGTTGCCGACACACATCATGACCCAGTCTGCACCCAGAGCGGCAGCGCGCGGCGTCTCTGCAGCGCGCCCTCCAAATTCCGCCACCCAACGGGCGCTCTTTTCGCTCGTACGGTTATAGACCGTCACCTCGTAGCCCGCGCGGGCCAAGTGCCCCGCCATCGGGTAGCCCATGACGCCGAGCCCCACAAATGCCACTTTAATTGCCATAAATAAACTCCTCCCAGAAGGTAAAGACTGCTAGCTTGATGCCTCGTGCTCCTCGTAAATCCCTGAAAAGGGCGCACTGACATGCTCGCCCCATTCGTAGAGCTCCTCAAGCAAAGCCATAACCGCTTCACTATCTTCGGTATTGTTGTCTTGGAGCTGATCGAGCTCTTCTTGGAACTTGTTGAGATTGCGCACACCCTTGACGTGCCCCATGATGCGAGCGCCACAGAAATCACGCCAAAAATCTGCCTCCTCAGGTGTTAAGCTCTCTGGCCAATTCCGACCACGATACCTAAAGAGCATCTCTGCGTAAATGGGGTTATCAAAGCGAATGGCGTCTCGCGCGACAAAACTCGTGAGCTCTTCTGGTGTCGCCTCACGTACCCGCTTCATACGCTGCCGGTCCTCTGTGGACGGAAAGCCCGCGGAGTAGAGCTGGCAGTCCACATCTGTAGGGGTGGGCAAGGGCGCCCTTTCCGACGCTTCCATCAGCGCGCCTTGTAGGAGCTTAAGGTTTTCGGAAACTTTGGCCGCATTGAGAAGTGCGGCAGCTTTATCGATACCAAAGCGCGCTGCACGCTCTTCGGAGAGCACCCCAAGCGAGCCGCACACAAAGGGGGAGGCATTGACCTGAAGTCGATAAATGGGCAGCGGTGAACGCCCCTCGGCTTTAAGCTTATCAAGCGTTTCTCGATTGGGCAGGAGCCGTTCTCGCCACTCCTCGGCGCTCAACTTGCTTAACTCCGTGGGATCTTGGGAGAGGTCCCAGACAAAGACCTCGTTTTTCTTCTGGCGATTGTACGCAAGCATGGTGACGAGCTTCATGAAACCGCGCTTCTGACCAAAGCGCGGATCCACCCAAAGCACAGGGCCCGCGGCAAGCGCAGCTTCGACTTTGCTCTTTTCTCGATTTTCAAGCGCCCACTTCCATAGGCGGGGTTCCGTCTGAGCGATGACCTTCGCTAGCCCCATCGTGGCCTCTACGTCTGAGAGTGCATCATGCGCATGCTCATGCGTGATGTGGTTCGCTTTAGAGAGGTATTCCAACTTAAAGCAAACCCCCTCTTTGCCTTCTGCGCCTGCCACTCCTTGGGCTGCGAGTTCCTGCCAAAGCGGCCACTTCATCGCGCTGCCGCGTAACGCCCACACCGCACAAGCGAGCGGATAAATGTCCCAGCGTGAGCACCCGTCACGCCACTGGTGGGAGTAGGCATCCAAGAAATTGCGCCAAAAGAGAAAACGACAGACATCGTCGTCAAAGCGCATCGTGTTGTAGCCCAAGCTAATGGTGCCCGGCGTGTTAAAGCGCTCCCAAACCTCCGAGGCGAACTCACTCTCTACCACGCCTTTTTGATCACAGCGCTGCGGGGTAATCCCCGTAATTAACACACTCTTTGCGGAGGGTAAATAGTCGAGCGGCGGCTTACAGTAAATAATCTCCCCCTCTCCGAGCGGCTCGAAATCAAGCGTGGTACGGCATCCCGCAAACTGCGCGGGGCGATCCGTTGCTGGATCGAGTCCGAACGTCTCAAAGTCGTACCAATAAAAGGATTTCTCGTTTTGTTTCTGCTCTTGCATGTCGTCTCTCAATAGGGTGGTCGCGCCGAATTAAGCCAAAATCACGTCGTACTGCTCCTGCGAGTAACCCGACTCAAGCTCAAGGAGCACGGGCTTTTCCACACAACTCTGCAGGAGCATGAGTGCGGGAGCCTCCTCTTCCATAAAGAGATCCACGACCGAGCGGCTCGCCACAATACGAAACTCTTTCGTCTCACGGTATTGCTTGGAGAGTCGCACGATCTCTCGCATGATGGCGTAGCAGACCGTGCGCGCCGTGCGCACCTCGCCACGCCCTTCACACATTGGGCACGGTTCGCAGAGCACGTGCGCAAGTGACTCACGTGTGCGCTTGCGCGTCATCTCCACGAGGCCGAGCTCGGTGAAATTACTCACCGTCATCTTGGTGCGATCCGAAGCAATCGCACGCTTGAGCTCATTGAGAACCGCCTCACGATGTTCATCGGTAGCCATATCAATGAAATCGATAATGATGATGCCCCCGAGGTTACGTAGTCGTAGCTGTCGGGCAATCGTCTGCGCAGCTTCCAAATTGGTCTTAAAGACCGTATCGCTAAAATCACGCTTGCCAACGTAGCCGCCCGTATTGACGTCGATCGTGGTCATGGCTTCTGTTTGGTCAAATACCAAATAACCTCCGCTTTTGAGATCAACTCGGCGCTTGAGCGCACGCTCTATCTCATCCTCAACCCCATAAAGATCAAAGAGCGGCAACTCCCCTTCGTAGAGCTTCAAGCGCTCTAGCGCAGCAGGTACAAAGCGCTCTGCGAACTCCTGCAGCACCTTGTAGTCCTCGGGGCTATCGACTTCCACCGTCGCGGTGTTGCCGTGCAACATGTCGCGCAAGACGCGCTGCGGCAAAAAGAGATCTTGATAAAGCAATGCAGGCGCGGTCTTTTTCTTCGCGAACTCCCGAATATTTCCCCAGAGTCGCCCTAAATAGGCCATGTCGTCCTTAAATTCCTGCTCCGTTGCGCCTTCTTCGGCAGAGGTGCGGATAATGTAGCCCCCCTTTTCTTCTTCGGGACGCAGCGCGAGCATCATGGCGCGTAGCGACTCACGCTGCTCTTCGCTCTCGATTCGCTGCGAGACGCCGATATGACTGTCACCAGGCAAATACACCAGTTTGCGGCCCGCAAGTGAAATCACCGTGGTCAGGCGTGCGCCCTTCGTGCCGATGGGGTCTTTACTGACCTGCACCATGACGCACTGCCCTTCATGCAGAATGCGCTCGATCGGTAGCACCTCACCATTTTCTGGATGCGCCTCAGGCATATCGGAGACATGCAAAAATGCTGTTCTCTCGAGCCCAATGTCCACAAACGCGCTCTGCATGCCAGGAAGCACGCGCACAATTTTGCCCCAATAGACGTTGCCGACAAGGCCACGTGCCTTGACGCGCTCCACAAATAGGTCTTGCAGAACGCCATCAGCAAGAATCGCCACCCGTGTTTCACGCGGGGAGCAGTTAATCAGAATATTTTCCACAAGCTTTCGTCCTTGAGCGAAGGTTGCACTGACTCGTTGTTATTAAGGCTCATTGTAGCCGTAGAGCACAACGCTTCACAATGAAGAGAAAACACCCGCTCCCAGCACAACACTGAAAACGGGTGAAGAGAAAAGGAGATGTGCGCCTCGCGCTTTACTGCGCGACGCTACTGGCTTGCGCAAGCTTCGCGCGCTCACGCGCTTGGCGGAACACGTGTAGCGCCATCGCAATGCCGATGAGCAAAATGCCGATCCCTGCCACCATCAGCGCCGAGGGGAGTCGCTCTCGCCAGATGTGCGCATAGGTGACAGCAAAAATCGTCTCAAAAATGATCATCTGCCCACCGAGCGCAGGCGGCAGGCGCTGGCTCATCAGATTCCAAAAAACAATGCCCACCCAAGAGCAAACAATCCCTAGCACTAAGCAGATGAGCAAAAACCGCTCTGGGGTCTCTCCCAAAAGTCCCGTCTGCTCGGGTGCGTGCCACCAGAAAAAGGCGAGCATCAGAAGTGAGGCAGGAAAGAGCGCGAGCCCCTGCGCCGTAGACCAAGCACGCGGGCTACGCTCTGGGTTATCCAAGAGCCACTGGGCGTTTTTGAGCGGATACCACGTCCAGACAATCAGCGAGCCAACGGCGTAGACCACGCCAATCCAAAACTCCATCCCCGTCACGCGTCCCGAGCCCACCAAATAGGCAAACTCGGTCCAGTTGAGACAGGCCATGCCAGCAGCGATCATCACAAGCGGCGCGATCAGTGCGCGCCATGGCACATGGTTGCCTGGGTCCTTCGCCTGCGCATTACCGATAATCGCGCAGAGTATCGGGATCATCGCCGTAAAGGCACCCGCAATCGGGGCACCTGCATGCTGCACTGCTTCACTCAAGAGCCAGTAGTAGAAGATGTTGCCGATGACGCCAAGCAAAATGGCTTGCCACCAGTCAGAGAGCCGATAGTGGCGAAGCTCCTTGAGCTGAGCAATGCCGAGCACACAACTCAGTACTCCAAAAATCACATAACGGCAAGTGGCTAACACTGCCGGATCGTACGTCGGCAACAGGAGCGGCGCAATGTACACCATCCCCCAGATCATGCAGGCGGCAATCCCAAATATCACTCCAAGAATCATGAAAACCGGTCTTAGCACCCGACGAGTCGAATAGCTAACCCTCCTCTGCTAGTTTCTTTGTATTTGCTCTGCATATCGCGCCCCGTCTCAAACATAGTCTGCACGACCTGATCAAGACTCACGTAATGAGAGCCGTCGCCACGCATGGACATGCGGGCGGCATTAATGGCCTTCACCGCAGCAATGGCATTGCGCTCAATACAGGGAATTTGCACTTGACCCGCCACAGGGTCACAAGTGAGCCCTAAATTGTGCTCCATACCAATCTCAGCGGCATTTTCCACTTGGTCTGGTGTACCGCCAAGCACAGCGGTCAATCCCGCTGCTGCCATCGAACACGCAACGCCAACCTCCCCTTGGCAGCCCACTTCAGCGCCCGAGATCGATGCGTTACGCTTGAAAATCATGCCGACAGCACCAGCCGTAAGCAAAAACTCACGCACGCGCTCGGGACGGCTCCCTGGGACATGCTTGAGATAGTACTCGATCACCGCAGGAATCACGCCGGCTGCCCCATTGGTAGGCGCCGTCACAACGCGTCCCCCCGAAGCATTTTCTTCAGCCACAGCAATCGCATAAGCGTTCACCCAATCCAGCACCACCAACGGGTCGTCTGGGTGCGCTAGGAGCGCCTCGCGCATTTTGCGCGCACGCCGTGCGATCTTCATGGGGCCAGGCATGACGCCGCTCTGACGGAATCCGCGCTCTAAGCACGCGTTCATCACCGCCCAGATATGGTCGAGTTTGGCGTCAATCTCTTCATCGGTAAAGCTCACGCGTGCATTCTCACGAATGATCTCTGCAATGCTCTTGCCGCTTTCGCGCACACGCGCCATGAGCTCGTGACTGTTGTTAAAGGGGTACGGCAGAGGCGTCTTGCACGACGTTTCTTGTGCCTGCTCTGGCTCCTCAGGAGAGAGTTCTTTTGCTGGTACCACAAACCCGCCGCCAATCGAGTAATAGCGACGGCTATAGAGCGGAATATCGCGGCGCAGCGCCGTTATTTCCATCGCATTGGTGTGGTAGCTCGGTACATGATCGGGATTAAAAGCAATGTCCCAAGCTGGATCAAACGCAACCTCGTGCTTGCCAGCGAGCATCAAACGGTGCGTTGCACGCACCTGCTCGATCGCGGGCGCAACCAAATCAGGGTCAAGCGTCTCTGGCGCCTTCCCCATCAACCCCATAATCGTCGCAGTATCGGTTCCGTGCCCCCGACCTGTCGCCGCCAAACTTCCCATGAGCTCCACTTTGATGGCGCTCACCCCCTCGAGTAGCCCCTTTTGCTCTAGCGTATCCACAAACGCCTTAGCGGCTCGCAACGGTCCCACCGTGTGCGAGGAAGAAGGGCCAATGCCGAGCCGGAACATGTCAAAAACACAGATGTCCATAGCCACGCTCTAATCGAGAAAAAACGCCAACAAAAAAAGGGAGCTAACGCACATCAGGCGCTTGCTCCCCGCTTGCGCGCACGCCACGATGCGCTAGAGTGCACTCACTTTTTCCTGTGCACCCACACGACGGGCGTTGCTGAACTGAATGTTGTAAAGATTAGCATATGCGCCGTTTCTTGCAAGCAACTCTGCGTGGTTGCCTACTTCTACGATCTCGCCCTCTTTCATGACCACAATGCGGTCGGCATGCTCAATCGTCGAGAGCCGGTGAGCAACGACAAACGTCGTGCGACCACGCATCAAGTGATTAATCGACTCTTGGATGTGCTTTTCGCTTTCCGTATCGAGTGCGCTCGTGGCTTCATCAAGGAGCAACACCGGCGCATTTTTTAGAATGGCACGCGCAATCGAGATGCGCTGGCGCTGCCCGCCCGAGAGCGAGCTGCCATCAGCACCCACAGGGGTATCTAGCCCTTGAGGGAGCGAACGGATAAAGTCTCCGAGTGCCGCAGCTTCCGCTGCGCGCTCAATATCCTCGCGAGAAACCCGATCGGCGCAGCCATAGGCAATGTTGCCTGCGATCGTGTCATCAAAAATAATCACCTCTTGGCTGACGAGCGACATCTGCGCACGCAGGCTACGTAGTGTCAACTCGCTCTGCGGCACTCCATCAAAATAGATCTCCCCGCGGCTTGCAATCAAAAAGCGCGGCAGTAAGTTGATGATCGTGGATTTCCCTGATCCCGAGGTACCCACGAGCGCCACAACTTCGCCGGGCTTGACATCAATTGAGAAATCCTTCACTGCCCATTTCTCAGACTTCGGATACTGGTAACCGACATGCTCAAGGCGAATCGCACCCGTGTAGTTTTCAAGCGTACGCTCCCCAGGATCCTTCTCGGGCTCAATATCAATCATCGTAAAGAGACTTTCGGCCGCAGCAGTCATCGCTGCCGTGGTGCCATTTAGTCCAGAGAGGTGGCGAATCGGGCTCATCAGAAGCAATAGCGCCGAGAGAAATGTCGTGAACTCACCGATGGTGATTTCACCGCGCTGCGCTTGCAGTAGCGCAAACACAATCACCACTGAGACGCCCGTCATGGAAATTAATTGCGTGAGCGGCGTGCCCGCAGCGTTGACTTTATTGGCCTTGAGGTTAAGGCGGGCGAGCTCGTTATTGACCTCCGCAAAACGGCGGTTCTCGTAGTCACGTGAATCGTAAATCTTCACCACACGTGAGCCGTGGTACGCCTCTTGGATCACGGTAATGAGCGAGCCAAAATACGTCTGAGTCTTCTTGGTGATGCTCTTAATGCGGCGATTCACCCACCGCAGCACCAGCGCCAAAAGTGGCGCAATCACAAAGGTCACGAGCGTGAGGAGCCAGTTGTGATAGATCAGCACACAAATGAGGCAGAAAATCTGAATCGAGTCACGGATGATCGTCGTCATAATGCCCGCGGCGCCACCCAATGCCACAGAGGCCTCATTGATGAACTTGGCCTGCACACTACCGCAACGGTTTTCCTGATAGGACCAATCGCCCCAGTTGAGCACGCGCGAGAACATCTCAATACGAATCGACTTGAGCACGCTCTGCGAAACCTTGGCGAGCCAGTACGAGGAGAGAAACTGCGAGCCGCCATAGAGCACGGAAATGCCAATCAACGCAAAAGGTGCCCAATAAACCACCGCGGGATTCTTATCGTAAAACCCCATATCCGTGAGTTTGCCGAGCATCATCGCAATGAGCGATGACGCGCCACCTGCTGCCGCCATAGCAAGCGCAGCCAAGATAAGGTAGTGCTTGTAGGGAGGGAGGTAGCCAAAGAGCCGCATCAAATACGGGTTACTCAAAAGGGGCAGTTTTTTGACCATAGGTTGCTGTAAGTTTCAAACCAAAAGACGGCATTTCAAAGGATGCCTCATCATACAGGCTATTGCGCCCGTTGTGCAGGGGGCTCTATCGTCCAAATGGCGCTAAACCGTAACCGCGTGTACGTGCACACAGTTGGTAGAATACCTGCAGACTCGTTTTTACTATTCTGCGGAGCTCACATGTCCACGATCCTCTGTCGACTTCCCAATCACGTTGGCGACTGCTGCATGACACTACCAGCGTTACGCCTTCTTGAGGCCAGTGGCTTTACACCAATGCTAGCAGGCAAGCGTTGGGCAGAAGACTTAATGAGCGGCATGGGTTGGCGCTTTGACCCCATCGAAGGGCATGTGAGCGAAGATCTCACTCGGATTCGCTACCTCAGCCGACATGTGGGCGCAGAACCGCGCGGTCTACTTTTCCCAAATTCTTTTAGCTCGGCCCTCCTTTTCACCATTGGGCGGATCAAGAGCACTGGGCTAGCCACGGACGGACGGCGTTTTCTGCTCGAGCACGCCATCCCCGAGCCCGGTCCGATGCATGAAGTAGAGCGCTTCTTTACACTCGCTTGCGAAGCCATCAAAGCTTGGGGTGGCACACCTGCTTGGGAGAATGTGCCCGAGGAGCTTGGCCTCAAAGTCCTCGCTCGCCACGAAGCCGCCGCTCGCAACCTCATTGCAGAACATAAAATTCCTCAGCGCTTTGCGCTCCTTGCGCCTGTCGCACGCGGCTTGCATCACGGACAGGTCAAAGCGTGGAGCCACTTTAATGAGCTATGCGGCCCGCTACGCGACATGGGAATCGAGCCGATCGTCTTCCCCTCGCAGCACGAGGTGGAAGAAACGAAAGCCGCCTGCCCTGATGCGCGGATTCTGACGCCGACCACGCTCGGCAACTACGCAGCGCTCGCAAAACAGGCTGCACTAGTGATTGCAAACGACTCGGGCGTAAGCCATGTGGCCGCTGCCGTCGGCGCACGCCAAATCACCCTCATTGGCGTCACCGACATCGATCGCACCCGCCCGTGGAATCCGCACGCCACCGTGCTCGGTAACGCGAAAACTGGCTGGCCAACGGTTGCTGAAGTCATCGGTACGATGCATAAACTGCTCTCAGAATGATGCACAATAGGGGGCACGAAAATCGCGACGCCCCATGGCAACCCCCCAACAGCAAAGGCTCACCGCACGTGTGAGCCTTTAGTTTTAGGGGCGCTCCTTAGCACGAGCCAACTCGGCGAGCTTAATGTACTTGGCCATCGTGTAGTTGGCGTACTGATGGCAGAGCATCCAACCGAGCGTGCCGTCCAAAAAGCCGCGCTTAAGTACATACATCTTGAAAAACGCAAGCCACGGACGCATAACCACGTCAAAGACAGGCTTGGCACGTTTTCCCGATTCAAAGTACTTTTGCGCCCCAACCGTGGAATAGAGCACCATCTTGCGCTCGTAATGCTCCCAGTTGCGATAGGTGTAATGCTTCATGGTGCCCGAAAGCTGTGCTTGAGCAACGCTTACCACGGTCTTTTGGTGCACCAAGCCCTCGACTTTGGTTCCTGCTCGAGGCACCAATCTCAGCACGCGATCAGGTGAAAGGGGACCATGCCGAACCTCTTGGCCGGCAAAATGGTTGATCCTCGTGACCCAATAGGCTCGATCGGCAGGCTTTTTCACGATCGCTTCAATTTCACGAGAGAGCGCTGGTGTCACCCGCTCATCGGCGTCAATCATGAAAACCCAATCCTCTCGACAGGCCGCAATACCGAAGCTTTGCTGCGCACCGAAATCTCCAGTAAGCGCTCGCTGTAGCACACGCGTTTTTGGTAAGGCTTCTGCGATGGCCTTTGTATCATCCGTGCTGAAATCATCGATCACAACCACTTCGTCAGCGAAAGCGCTGCAGCTTGCAATACACGCAGCAATATTTGCTGCCTCGTTTTTTGCAAGAATCATGACGGAGCAACCCATACGTCACCCTTTTTCTCTCAGTGTTGTTCGAGCATTTCGTTTGCGAGCGCACGCGTCTTCTCGGTAATCGAAGCGCCAGCAAGCATACGGGCAATCTCTTCGACACGCTCAGGGCCATGAAGAACCCGCAACGTGCTGAGCGTCGTTGTCCCCGTGTAGTGCTTCTCGACGCGCCAGTGCTGGTTCCCACACGAGGCCACCTGCGGCAGATGCGTCACGCAGAGCACCTGGCGTTCTGTCCCCAAGCGCTTCAACATCCGCCCCACAACCTCGGCCACCGCTCCGCCAATACCGCTATCGACTTCGTCAAAGATGAGCGTCGGCACGGGCGCGACCTGTGCCGTAATCACCGCAATGGCCAAACTGATACGCGCAAGCTCCCCACCTGAGGCAACCTTGATGAGGGGGCGGGTCTGAACACCAGCATGCCCAGCAATCAAAAATTCCACACGCTCCACGCCCAACTCATTTGGCGCCGTGGGCTGCAGAGCAACTTCAAAACGCGCCCCCTGCATCGCTAGCGTCTGCATCTGCTCGGTGACTTCCTGTCCTAGGCGCTCAGCAACCTCTTTGCGCGCACGGCTGAGCTGCTCAGACTCCTTGAGGTAGAGGGCTTTTAGTTGCTCGACTTCGCGCCTGAGCGCCGCTTCATCCGCAGTCTGCGTGAGCGCTTTTAGCTCCGCTCGCGACGTGTCCAGTAGCGCAGGCAACTCGTCGGGTTCACACTTAAACTTGCGCGAGAGGTCATAGTACTGACTCACTCGACGGTCGAGCTCTGCGTAGGCCTGCTCATCCATGTCATTGCGATCAAGGTAGTGCGAGATATCATGCGCGGTTTCCTCCACGAGCTCAATGGCGGAGGAAAGCGTATCGGCAATGTCAGCGAGCCGCTCGTCATAGCGCGAGAGCGAGGAGAGTTTGCCGTGCAAGCTTGAGAGCTGCACACTCGCCGCATCCTCCCCTTCGGTGAGGTTTTGTAGCGCCATATTGAGTCCCTCGGCAATCGCCACCGAGTGCGTCATGCGCATGTGCTGCGCATTGAGCTCGTCCCATTCGTTTGCCTTGGGCATGAGCTGTTCAAGGTCATCGATAATCCACCGCAAGCGTTCGGCTTTCTCTGCGGTACGTTCCGCATTGACGGTGATTTCATCCAAACGCTTTGCTGCGCTCTGCCAAGCGCTCCAAGCACGAGAGACTGCGGCAAGCAGTTCGCCGTGTCCACCATGATCATCTAAGAGCTTGAGCTGAAAGAGCGGCTTCAGTAGCGACTGGTGCGCATGCTGGCCATGAATATCCACCAGCATCTCACCGAGCGTTTTGAGCTGTGTGACCGTGACCGCAATGCCGTTAATCCAAGCTTTCGTGCGTCCTTTGTCATCGACCGAGCGCCTCAGCATGAGCGTATTGCCGTCCTCGAGCTGATTATCAGCGAGCCAGCGCGAGACTTCTGCGGTTGGAGAAAACTCTCCCACAATCTGCGCTCGCTCACACCCCTCGCGTACCACTCCTTCATCAGCACGGCCCCCGAGCAAAATCTCTAGCGCGTCGATCAAAATCGACTTCCCCGCACCCGTCTCCCCGGTCAAAACGGTAAAACCCCGACGCACGTCGAGGTTAAGGGCTTCAACAATCACAAAATCTCGTAGGCTTAAGCTCAAGAGCATATCGATGGTCTCCGCGGATGATAGCGAGGCAGGCGATCGCCCGCCCCCCTATATCCAAGCGTTTAATGGGCGGGCAGCGCGTCCGCCTCTTCGGTCGGCATGAAGTTCCACTTTAACTTGTGGCGTAACAACTCATAGTAATCCCAAGAGAGCGGATGCAGTAGCACAAGGCGCTTCTTAGAGTTGCGGATAAGTAAACGGTCACCCGCCTGCACATCAAAAAATTCCTGCATATCAAAGTAAGCTACCGCATCGCGCACCTTGATGACTTCAATGTCAATGCGCACATCCGCTGGCAACACAATGGGGCGGCTTGAGAGCGTATGCGCCGCCACGGGCACAAGGCAGAGCCCAGCTAAACTCGGATGCATGATAGGGCCGCCCGCAGCTAAGTTATAGGCAGTAGAGCCCGTGGCCGAGGAGCAGATAATTCCGTCGGCGAGTTGCGCTGACATCTGCTGACCATTGACATAGATGACAAACTCCACCATGCCACCCGCGCGGCCATGCGTGATACCGATGTCGTTGACAGCGACATTACTCGCGACAACCTCCCCACCACGCACGATGTCCGCCTCAAGAAAACGGCGTTCATCTCGGGTGCACTCCCCACGCAGAATACGCGGGAGCATTTCACGCATGTCCTCCAGCACGATGTCCGTGATAAAGCCCAAGCGCCCAGCATTGACCCCAATAATCGGCGTGGCGCTACCAGCCATATGGCGTGCCACCCCCAGCATCGAGCCGTCACCGCCGAGCACCACGGCGAGCTCAGCGCGCCGTCCGAGCTCTGCCCGACTAAAGTGCTCGTAGCATGTGCGTCCCCCTAAAAGGCGTGCGCTGTTCTCACAGAGCAGGATCTCCGCGCCTTGGTGCTCGAGAATATCAATCGCTTCCAAGAGCGGTGCAGCATCGGTTTCGGTGGGTTTAACTAGGAGAGCAACTTTCTGAAATACGTTCGGCATGGAGAAACTCCGCCAGCGGCGTGTGGATTGTTCGGTGAGTGAACCCGTGCGTGTAACGCTCGGGGCGAGTCTTCAACGAGCGCGGCAATGCGCGCTCAGCTCTGGGGGGCATCGCCCTTTGCCCCCCTCTCAAAAGAGCAGCGTGCGCGTGCGTTACTCTTCGATGATCGCTGCGCCCATGGCGTGGAAGCCCGCATCCACGTAGATCACATCACCCGTGATGCCGCTTGCCATATCTGAGAGCAGGAATGCGCAGGTATTGCCTACCTCTTCGATCGTGACCGTACGACCAAGCGGCGCGGCCTTCTCCATCACATGTAAGAGCTTGCTGAAGTCCTGAATGCCACTCGCAGCCAACGTACGAATCGGACCCGAGGAGACAGCATTCGCACGAATACCGTCTTTACCCAAGCTCGAGGCGAGGTAGCGCGTACCCGCTTCTAGTGCAGCCTTGGCAATACCCATGGTGTTGTAGTTCGGCACCACACGCTCGCTCCCCAAATAGGTGAGCGTAAGCACGCTTGCAGCGCGCCCCTTCATCATCGGCAAAAAGGCCTTGGCAATCGCGGGGAAGGAGTACGCAGAGATATCAAGCGCCGTCTGGAACGCTTCGCGCGAGAGCCCTTCCAAAAAGTCGCCAGCAATCGCCTCACGCGGGGCAAAACCGATCGAGTGCACGAGTCCATCCAACCCATCCCACTTCTCACTGAGCGAGGCAACGGCTGCCGCGATCTGCTCGTCGCTGCCTACATCCATGGGTAAAACAATGTCGCTGCCAAACTCAGCAGCCAAGGCCGCCACGCGATCCTTGTACTTTTCTGTTGCAAACGTAAAGGCGAGTTCAGCGCCCTCACGTTGACAGGCCTGAGCAATACCATAGGCAATGGAACGGTTGGAGATCACGCCCGTGATCAAAATCTTCTTACCAGAGAGGAAACCCATGTCAGTTCTCACGTGAAATCAAATAAAACTAAAAACGCGACAAAACGCTTGAAGCCATCAAAAATTCGTGCGCTCAAGCGCATAGTTGACGCATTGTGCCGCATGAGCATACCGCAGCCGCACCGAGCACTGGGCGTGCATCATCCATGAGGATGAAGGGCAGCGCGACGAGCGCGTGCCCCTATTTTAGAGGGATAGAAAGACTCTGTCCCACCTTCAAGCGGCTAGAACGTAAGCCACTAGCGCGTCGAATCGCCGCCACACTCGTGCCATAACGGCGCGCAATGCTTGAGAGCGTATCACCGCGGCGTACCACATAGGGGCTCGTTGCCTCGGGCATGAGGCGCTCTGTTGAGCTCGGGGCAAGCTTTGTGGAGGCCTTTTCTGTGTCGGATCGCAAGCTCACACTATCCTTAGACCAATCGGCTCCCGCGTTTAGGGGAATCTCTAGCGCCTCCCCAACACGCACACGGGTGCTACGCCCCTTGCCGTTGGCTTGCTGAATCGCTAAGACGCTCACCCCATAATGCCGAGCGATCCCGCCCATGGTCTCTCCTCGGCGGACGATGTGCGCAGCCCCTGCTGCCCCATCGTCGGCAGCACGCTTTGCCGACTTGCCCTTTGTTTTACGGTTAACCGCAGGCGTGCGTGTTTCCTGCGTATTAGGAATTTCGATTTTTTGCCCAACGTGCAAATGCGCGTTCGAGAGGCGATTGGCTCGCTGCAGCTGGCTCACCGAGGCACCCGTCTGACGGGAAATCTCCATGAGCGTATCGCCACGCTTGACCACCCAGAACTTCGGCACCTCAATGCTCTCACCCTCGGTGGGAACGCGAACGCGCTGCCCCGCTTGAATCCGTGAGGAGAGCTTAGGATTGGCAGCACGCAGTTCATCAAGCGAAATATCATAACGATTGGCGATACTCGTGAGCGATTCGCCTGAGCGAACGCTATGCAGACGGACTTTGCCCTCTGCCTCACTAGCGGCTTTAGCAGGGGCCTCAGCCACTTGAATTGGCGTACGGGAAACATTGGGCACCGTCAGAATCAAGCGTTGCCCACGCGCCAAGCGCCCAGAGCGCAAGCGGTTCGTGCGGATAATCGACTTAGTATCAATGTGCCAACGCGCAGCAATCGAGTCGAGCGTATCGCCTCGACGCACGCGGTACGTTACCCGTCGCCAAGTGGTTTCTGGAGTAAGCGTTAGCGACGCATCTGCAGCCGCAATCGTAATGTCCTCTTGATCCGCCCCAGCCTTCACGAGCAACGTAGAGTTCGCCATGACTTTGCGTCCGCGCGGAATCGCATTCACCTCACGCAGCTCTGCCTCCGTCATGCCAGTCTTCTTCGCCACTGAGGCAAGCGTATCGGAGGGGCCCATCACATAGGTGGTCCAATGCGAGAGCTTCTGCCCACTGTCCATCCAGCTTGCTAGATTGTCGACAAAGCTGTCAACGCGCTCTGCGGGCAGATGCATAAGGTTGTCATGCGCGGCGACGATCACTGGAAGTTTAAAGCTCGGGTTAAGCGCGCGAAACTCCCCCTCATCCATGCGGGCTAGCTGCGCGGCAATACTTGTGTCAATGTCACGCGGCTTGGTAATGGTGACAAAGTAGGGTTCATTGCCCACATCGGGCAGAGTGACGCCGTACTTTTCTGGATTTGAAACGATTAGCTTGATGGCTTCAAGCTTGGGCACGTAGTTGGCCGTCTCATTCGGCATTCTCAGACTGACATAGTCTGTGGGGGCATTTTGCGCTTGTGCACGTTTGATAGCGCGCTGCACGCTCCCTTCACCCCAGTTGTAGGCCGCGAGCGCCAAGTGCCAATCATTAAAGAGCCCGTAGAGATACTGGAAATAGTCGAGCGCCGCACGGGTGCTCTCCAAAATATCTTTTCGCTCATCGCGCCAGCGGTTCTGTGCCAAATCATAGGTTTTGCCCGTGGCTGGCATGAACTGCCAAAGGCCGCTGGCTTTCGCCTTGGAAAGCGCTTCTGGCTGAAAGGCACTCTCCACAAAAGGCAGTAGCGCGAGTTCCGTAGGTAGCCCTCGTGCTTCCACATCCTCGATGACTTGATAGAGGTAGCGCCCTGAACGGTTGAACATGCGATCAAGATAGTCTGCGTGATCTTGAGCGTAGTACTTCACCCACTTGTCAACGAGCGGCGAGCCCGTAGGCGGCATCTTGTAGCCACGGCGAATACGCTCCCAAACATCCGCTGGGATTGTGTCATCCGTGCTAGCGTCCGTTGTACTCGTGCGTGCCATGCTACTTTGTAGGGCCGAGCTATCCGCATCTTGGCCAATGCTTGCGGCGCGGGCTTGCGGCACCCACGGTGAAGCGCCATGGGGTGGCGCGAGCCAAAGCCCTAGGCAAAACAGGGGAATTACGCAGACTTTTTTCATACCTGGAGTGTGTTTCGTTTAGACTGCTATAGTATTGGCGAAAGAGTTCGCTTCATTGTATGACGGAATAAGACCGCCATAATACCCACTTTGTAAAACAATCCGACCGGCGTGCGACAATTTTTTGCCACAACACCGCTCGGCGGAAAACCGTTTTTGCCATGTCTTCACCCTTGTCCTTCAGTCGTTTCCTCGCTAGCCCCCCAGGACAGCTACTGTGCCAGTGGGAGCGAGAACACTATGCTCGGGAAACGGAAGATGTCTTTGGGTACGACGCGCTGCAGGTCGGCCTGCCCGACCTCGATACGCTACACAAAAACCGCATCGCCCGTCATTGGATTACCACAAGTAGCCTCAAACACGCAGGCAATATCGGGCCAGACAGACGTTGTGTTGTCGCGCAGCCCACCGCCCTGCCGTTTGCCGCCGAGAGCTTCGACTTAGTGACACTGCCACATACACTCGATAAAACGCGCGAGCCTCAACAGGTGCTTCGTGAAGCGGCACGCGTACTCTGTCCAGAAGGGCGCTTGATCATCACAGCCTTTAATCCGCTCTCACTCTGGTGGCTACGGCAAAAGACGGTCGCCTTAGGCGCCAAACCCTATCTGCCCACACAAGTAAGCCCCATTCACCCCACGCGCCTCAAGGATTGGCTTGGGCTTTTGGGGCTACAGATTGAGCGTGGCTACTGGGGACTCTATCGCCCCGCCTGTTGCACAACGGCAGCCTTTCAACACTGGGACTGGCTTGACAAAGCGGGAGACCGCTGGGCGCCGCACTGTGCAAACTTTTACATGCTGAGCGCCGTCAAGCGCCTCCCAGGAGTGAAACTCGTGGGTCGCATCGACCCACTCAAACGGGCTGCAGGACTGATTGCCAACACATCGCGTTGCCCTACCAATACTTGATGCCAGAGGAAAACTCATGACAAGTTCCACAACGAAACGCCAAATGACCCTGGAAATTTGGACGGATGGTGCCTGTAAAGGCAACCCTGGCATTGGAGGCTGGGGGGCCTTTTTGCGATATGGACCTCACACGAAGGAGCTCTTCGGCGGAGAAAAGAGCACGACGAATAACCGCATGGAGCTGAGTGCCGTCATCAACGCGCTCAAGTGTCTTGAGCGCCCCTGTGTTATCCATCTACACGTTGACAGCAACTACGTCAAAGACGGCATCACCAAGTGGATTCATAGCTGGAAACGCGCTGGGTGGCGCACCGCCTCAAAGCAGCCCGTCAAAAATGACGATCTCTGGCGTGAGCTTGACGCGCTAGTGCAAAAGCACGAGATCGAATGGTTCTGGGTCAAGGGCCATGCTGGGGAGGCAGGTAACGAAAAGGCGGACGAGCTCGCCAATAAAGGCTGCATCAGTATGGGCTGGGTGCCTGACGGACAGTAATATCCCCTATTTTAGGGATTACCTGATCTCACCTTTGCATTTTTGAAAAATTTCTGTACAATACACAGTCTCAAGCGCGGTTAGCTCAGTGGTAGAGCACTGCCTTCACACGGCAGGGGTCACTGGTTCGAAACCAGTATCGCGCACCAGAATTCTGAGAGCAGAGCATCACAAAAATTGAGCTCTGCTCTTTTTTTTCGTACTGACGAGCTGTGCACAAGAAGCGCACCAGAGCCACTTTGTTTAGAATGTTGGCACTTTTCACTACGTGCGGATCCTGCGCCATGCGAAGCAAACTCCTTAAGCTCCTTCAGATCCTTTGGCTTCTTATTGTGGTGGGCACTTGGCTCGGCACGCTCCTCTACCGTCTGAGCCTCGGTTCTGCGCTCGTCACCGTCGCCTGCTTCGGCGTACTCATGGGGGCGTTCACCCTACTCTGCCGCAGACCTTACTTTGGACTCTCCGCTGCCACGCTCGTGCTGCTCTTTTTCACGGGGCTCAGCAAATTCAAGGAGTTCTTCTGGAAGGAAAAGCTCTTCTTTACCGACTTTCGACTCTTTTTAGATCCGAGCAATGCGGAGACCGTGCTGCACTATCCGCTAGCACTGCTTGCGTTTGTGCTCGTCACGCTAGTACTTCTGGTAATCGGTGTTGCCACATTCCGCGCTGCACGCCCCTATCCACGGGTACGCATTCCAGCAGCCGCCATGGTGGCGCTTGGCGCCGCCCTCTGCGTTGGAGCCATTAGTGCCTACCAGCACACCTGGCTCAGCATGCTTCCCAAGGGACAAAATGTGCCTGCCAACCTTGTGATGAGCATCTCTATTTCCTATCAAAATCCTGCCGAGAGCATCACAGCCGATTCGAGCGCCTTTGTGGAGGCCCGCAAGTCCTTACCGCCCTCAGTGGTGGCAGCGGCTGCGCAAAAGCTACCGCTCCCAGATATTGTAATTCTTCTGCAGGAGTCCACCTTCAATCCTGCGCTTGTGAAGGACGTCGCGAGCGGTATGCCTACGCTTGGGATGTTTGCACCGCGCAACCGCCAAGTAGAAGGACTACTACGCGTGCATACCTATGGTGGCGGCACGTGGCGTAGTGAATTTGCCGCACTCACTGGCATCAGTAGCGATGATTTTGGAGCCGCTGCGGGCGCCATCTACTACAGCGCCGTCTTTCACCTGCGCGAGGCGCTCTTTTCAGAACTCAACCGCTATGGCTATGAGACGTATGTGCTCACGCCCTTTAATCCAGCGAGCTACAACGCCGAAAGCGCTTACCGCGCCATGGGCGTCAAGCAAATCCGCCAGCCTCAAAACTACGGCTACCCAGCGCCCTTTAACAAAAACCTCTGGCACATCAGCACCGCTGAGATGATGCACTACACTAAGACGCTGCTCGAGACAGAGAATTCGGCTGGCCGCCCCAAGGCAGTGTTTGTTCTCACGATGAGCGAGCATGGGCCCTACGATAAGGCGGAACCTAACGCCCCTGCCCTCGTGGGCGAAGCGGGCGCGGATGTCTCTCACTTGGCCAACTACACCGCGCGACTGCTCAATTCTGATGCGGCCATCACGGATTTCGAAGACTGGACACGCTCTGATCCGAAGAAGCGCCGCCTCTTCGTGCGCTTTGGCGACCACCAGCCCGCGATCAGCTATCACAATGGGTACCGTACGACGCTACAGAATCCATCGACCCTCACATATTTCGCCCTCACCGATTCGCAGCTAAGCGAAACGCAGGCCTATCCCGTCATGGATATCGTCTACCTCCCTGGCCTCATTCTTGAGCGCCTGAAGGGAACGCCTTCGGCTTTTTTCGCTGCCAACATCGATGCGCGTCGCCTGCTTAACGGAGCCTATAGTGACGAGCAACATAGCGCATTGTTGCAAAGCTACCGAGCCTATGTCTTTAAAGAGCTCGGTGCGGCAGCCAAATAGACCGAAAGAAAAAAGACGCTTACATCAGGGCGGCGCTGCCAAGCGCGCAGTACATTGCTCAGCGGGGCACGCGCCGCGCAACCCCTAAGGTTGACATCGTAGGCGCGCCCACTTCCGCGCTTCTGCTCCTATCATTAAAGAATCGCAGGGCTGTGCGTTGCAGCTCTGCTCATGATTTGGAGCTTCACTATGCAACCCACTGTCCCTACTGAAGACATCATTCGGTGGCGTCGCCACATTCATCAGCACCCTGAGCTGAGCCACCACGAAACGCAAACCACCAAATACATTATTGGCGAACTCTCAAGTATTGAAGGGCTGACTATCGAGCGTCCCACCCCCACTGGGCTCGTGGCCATTCTCAAGGGGGAGGCCGGTAACGGCCCCACAATCGCGCTACGAGCGGATATCGATGCACTACCCGTTCAAGAAGAAAACGACATGGCCTGCGCAAGCGTTAACGCTGGCGTATCCCACGTCTGTGGCCACGATACGCACTCGGCGATGTTGATGGGAGCGGCGAAAGCGCTTGCTGCGCGCCGCCATGAGCTTGCAGGTACCGTGAAATTCATCTTTCAGCCCGCTGAAGAAGTCGCCCCCGGCGGGGCTCAACTGGTGGTTGCCGCTGGCGTTCTTGATGATGTTGAAGCTTGCTTTGGGCTGCACGTCATGAATGACCCCATCGGACTCATTCGCGTCTTTGAACATGAAGCGATTACCACAAGCTTGGACGACGTCGAAATCATCATCAATGGACGCGGCTCACATGGCTCGATGCCACAGCACTCCATTGACCCGATGCTCGTAGGTTCACACCTTGTCGTAGCGCTGCACTCCATCGTTGCCCGCAATGTCGCTCCTGGCACCTTTGCCGTAGTCTCCCCAACGGTGTTTCACTGTGGCAAAGCCCCGAACGTCATCTCGGACTCTGCAGAAATTTGGGCGAACCTACGTACGCGTGACGAGCAGACCCGCACGCTTCTGAAGCGGCGCATCGAGGAAATCACCGCAGGCATTGCTCAGACCTTTGGCGCAGAAGCAAAACTCACTTGGCGCGACGGCCCCGCAGCGATTCGTCAATCTCTGCCGCTGGTGATGAAAGCGAAAGACGCGCTCATTGAGGCATTTGGCACTGAGGCCGTTGCAGCTGGGAACCCCATGAGCGTCTCGGAAGACTTCTCAGAGTACTCCAAAGTCTGCCCGACAGCTTTCTTTACGCTTGGCGGGGGCACCGCTGCCGATGGTTACCCCTATGCCAATCACCATCCGAAATTTAATGTCGATGAACGCGCGCTTGAGCGCGGCGCTCAGCTCGAGGTGGCGCTCGCGCTCGCCTTCTTAGCAAAGCGCTAGGCGTGTTTTGCCGCAGGAGCGCAGCACTACACACATGCCTGCAACAGAAAGGGGACGATCAGCCAATCGACCTCGCCCCCTTTCTTAAGTTCTGCTTTTGTTTACCGCCCTCCTTCTCGCCCAAAACTGGCTTGCTGGAAGACGACATCCCAAGATTATTTCTTCCCGAAGATAGCGCTCCAAGCCGCTTTCGCTACGCCAAGACCCGCATCCACCGTCATGTCCGCCACTTTCTTGGTGACCTCCACATAGTTGAGCCTCACCACCGCTGGCGTTCCTTCGAGACACACCTTACCTGAATCGTTCGTGTACACGTGGTAGTCGATGAGCGCATTGAAGCCATGCTTTTTGCACCAAATCTCCGCCTGCATCTTCACAATATCGAAGTTGCTATCCTGAAACTGTGCCACATCACTCGAACGCTGCTCAACGACGTAGTCCGAGTCGTTGTCGGCGGTAATCAAAAATTGAAATTCCTCAAACATTAGGCTCTCTCCTCAAAAGGCCTCTGGGCGGCTGGGGAGGCCGCCGACATTCGCATGCCGAGCAGAGTTCAGGCAGTGCAACTGGGCCCAACCGTCAAACTCTAGCCTTTCGGATCGGTATGGCCGCAATCTTCGCAAATGCCGTAGAGCACAAGCGAGTGATCTACGAGCTGATAGCCGTAGCGCTTGGCCACAGCGAGCTGCGCGCGTTCGATATCTGGATCAACAAACTCCACGACTTTGCCGCAACCGAGGCAGACAAGGTGATCGTGGTGCGTACCTTCTTCAAGCTCATAGAGCGCACGATCGCTGTCAAAGTGATGCCGAACCAAAATATTGGCCTGCTCAAACTGCGTGAGAACGCGATATACCGTCGCAAGTCCGATATCGTAGCCTTGAGAAGACAGCTCCTTAAAGACATCTTCCGCTGAGAGATGGCGGCGTTCGCCCCCCTCTTCGGCACACTTCTGAAAGAGTTCAAGAATCCTCAGTCGGGGGGTGGTCGCCTTCAGGCCTACGCTCTTGAGCTCAGCCTGCTTGTTGTTTTCAGTCACGTCCATGGCCTCATCGTAAGGAAGAGCATCCTCGCATGACGGCACACCGTAGGGGGCCGAAACACGCAGGGCTCAAATGAAAGGGTGCTGTGAGATGGCGCCGCCTAGGGCTCTGGCACCAAAGCACAACATCAAAGGGCAAATTGTTGTCCTGCAGATTCTTTGATTCTAAAGGGTTTGCCTAGCTCTCGGAAGATTTATTTTGCTGATAGTGAGTAGCAAAACATTTGCAAGATGCAAAGCTCTCGCAAAAAGCTCTCTTGCCTCCCTATAATCTAACGAGGCTGACGTGCACGCACGGGCTAGACTCGGAAACTTTCCGATAAGACCCGTCAGCCGAGCGCAAACTCTCCATTACAATGGGGGGGCAAATGACCGTCAAACCATCCACCGTCGCTCACAAAGCAAATGCCTCTACACTCGCTGTGACGCATTTCCTTTGTTTGGGTACGGCAAACCCGGGCTGTTCGTCCTCAGAGATGAGGCACTTCTCCCCGGACTAAGGGCAATAGATTTATGAAGAAACTCCTCCTGGCCACCGTCGGTGTGGCGGCAGTCGGCTTGCTTAGCGGCTGCAGCGTTTGGGACAATCCTGCAAAGCTTGTCCCGAGTTTTCTGCAGCCATACCGTGCACCGGTGCATCAGGGCAACCTGATTACCGATGAGATGGTCAATCAACTCGAAAAAGGCATGAGCCAAGGTCAGGTTCAGTTCCTGCTCGGCATCCCGCTCGTCATGGATCAGTTCCACCCTTATCGCTGGGACTACGTCTACTACCTCTTACCCACCAAAGGTGACCGTCAGCTGCGTCAGCTCACGGTCTACTTTGACAAGGAAGGCCGTGTGGACCACTGGACAAGTAGTGCCATGCCTGATGAAAAGACGGTTGACACACTCATCCTGAACGGCAACAAATAACTGAATCGATTTCTTCACCCAACGTGCGTGCCACGAGGCTGCTCTGCTTATCACTGGCTCTGTGAAGCGGAGCTCTTTTCGAAGGCCACACGAAGAGCGAAGGGAGACATGCTGCTATGACTACACAGATGGAACGACTGAAAGCGCTCGTGGTACAGCTGATCGCCCGCCTCGAGCATGAAAAAAGCGAAAACCGCCGGCTCACCTCGCAGCTCACCGCGCGCGAGGCGGAACTTGCACAGACGCGCAGACGTCTCGAAGAGATGCGTTCTCGCGCTGAGTCAATCGTCAAGAGCCTGAGCCGCCAAGGCTCGGACTAAGCGGCGTTTCCTACTGAATACGAAGGGAGTCAGACATGTCAGAACTCTGCGTCAAAATCTACGGCCGTCAGTACCGCCTTGTGGTAAGCCCCGGTGAAGAGGAGCTCCTCAAGCAGTGCGCACAAGCGGTCGACAAACAGATGACGGCACTACACGAATCCGGCAAAGTGATGAACGGGGATCAAATTGCCTCGCTGACCGCGCTTGAAATCGCCTACCAAAGTGTGCAGGCTGAGACCAAGGCAAACCAAAAAATTGCTGAGCTCTCGGCTCGCGTGGCTGAACTCGAAGCGGCTCTCGCTGCACGTCCTGATGATATCCTCACCCCTGTGGTCAGCACACAGAGTGAGGCAGAATTACTTCGCGAAATTGATCAACTTTCTGAGCTTTGCGAAAACGCTATCTTTTCCGATATGCACAAGGGAAGCGTCATCTAGCAGTATTTAGAAAAAGTTTACGCGGATTCCTGCAAAATTTGAAAACGACTGTGGCAGAAGGCTTTACAGAAAGATAAAAAAAGCACTATTCACAGAGGTCAAAAAATCCGCTACAATGAAGTCAAACCTGCAGCGGATGCTCACGGGCTCCAATGTTCCTAGAACCAATGCTAAAACCATTAGGTTGGTGTACTCGGTTGCCGATAGAGTGTTGAACACGCGATGTCCGACCCATTCCGCGCCGGAGCCGACCGCCCTGAACTCTCGGTTCAGGTAACGTAGCCCCGCACCGTTGCAGGCATTTCCTTGGGCAGCTGTTCGAATAAGAATGGTTGCCCTTTCCTTTTTGAGGAACGCTCACATGGACAAGAAGGACGCTCTTCAGAGGCTCGCAGGCGCGGCCCGAATTTGGTTGATGAAAACGGAACCGGGCGAGTGCTCGATTGATGATGCGCTCAATGCACCGAATCAAGCGGTCTCTTGGTTTGGCATTCGCAACTACCAAGCCCGCAACTTTATCCGCGACGATATGCGCATTGGCGATGCCGTGCTTTTTTACCACTCGAGCTGCCCAGAGCCCGGTATTGTTGGGCTAGCTCGCATTGCCTCAGCTCCCTACCCCGATGAGCTGCAGTTTGACGAGAAGAGCGAATACTTTGACGCAAAAAGCAAACGCGAAAACCCTCGTTGGCTCACCATTGATGTGCAGGCTCTTCTAAAATGTCCCGTAATTCCCATTGCCGAGTTGCGCAAGCATGAAGCGCTCAACAACATGCGCATTCTCGCCAAAGGGAATCGGCTGTCCATCACGCCCGTTACCCCCGAGGAGTTCGACTTCATCACCGGGCAATTGATGTAGACACTCCCCGCAACACTCAATTCCTCTATTTCAAAATGGATATTACCCTTGTACTTTCGCTGGCCGCACTTGGGCTCTGCACGGGTTTTTTGGCAGGGCTACTCGGCATTGGCGGCGGGATGGTACTCACCCCGTTTTTCACGCTCTTGCTTGGCCATGTCGGCGGCATTCCCCCGGAGCATGTCGTACACGTCGCGATCGCCACCTCGATGTCCACCATCATGTTCACATCGCTCTCGAGTATCCGCGCGCATGCGAGTCGTGGCGGGGTACTTTGGAAAGTGGCTTTCGCCATTGCGCCTGGCATTTTGCTGGGTGGCATTCTCGGCGCACAAATCACTGGCATGCTCTCCACGTTCTGGGTAGCCATCATCTTCACGTGCTTCGTGGGCTATAGCGCCACCAAAATGTTCTTGGGCAAAGGGCAGGGACGCGTAGGACAGCTTCCTGGTCCCGCGGGCTTAGTTGGCGCAGGCACAGTCATCGGCATTATTTCGGCGCTGGTTGGAGCGGGCGGCGGCTTTATCAGCGTACCGTTTCTCAATTACTGTAACGTCAAAATCCATCAGGCCATCGGTACGTCCGCTGCGCTCGGTTTTCCCATTGCTGTCGCAGGCACCATTGGTTACGTAATCAGCGGCTGGAATGTGCCAGGTTTGCCACAACTCCCCGTCATGCTCGGCTATGTACACATCCCAGGCTTACTCTGTGTTGCTGCCACCAGTATCCTCTCTGCTCCCTTTGGTGCTGCCGTCGCCCACCGCACCGATACCAAGCGGCTCAAGAAGATTTTTGCTTGCCTGCTCTTTACGCTCGCAGGTTACATGGCCTATAAGGCCATCATGTCGCTCTAAATATATACGGGATTTTTTTGTCGACAATTTGTCGACAAAATTCACCCAATTTAGGGCAATTAGCAGAAATACCTAATAGCAAGAGAGATAAGCCAAATAATCGTTTCTTTTCCGCCCGAGGATTCCCCTCGGGCGTTTTTTTGTACGTATAGTATGCCTCATCAGCCCTCGCAATCCCCCCTCGCGCAGGACTGACGACAGAATTCCAAAACTTCCTTTCCGCTAGAGAATTTCAGCGGGAAACCAGACAAAAGAGACTTGATTATGCTGAAGAAAATTGCCTTTACCGCCCTCTTTGCCGCCACCGCTTTTGCCTCTGCTGTGGGTAGCCTGCAAGCCAAAGACCTCAAGGTAGCCACCAACCCGACATTTCCCCCCTTTGAATTCGTAAATTCTCAGACGAAAGAATTTACGGGTTTTGAAATGGATTTGATTAAAGCCATTGGTAAACAAGCTGGCTATAACGTCGTGATTCAAAATATGGGATTTGATGGTATTATTCCCGCCATCCTCGCAGGTAATGTTGATGTTGGCGCGTCGGGTTTCTCCATCACGCCAGAACGGGCCAAGAAGGTGCTCTTTACGGAACCGTTCTATGAATCGGGGCTGACGATCCTCATCAACAAGTCCTCCGCCGACAAAATCCATGGCTTCAAGGATCTGAAAGGCAAGAAGATTGCTGTGCAGATTGGTACCACCGCTGCCGCCAAGGCTAAGGAAATTGAAGGCGCTCAGATCGTCACGTTTAACCACGCTGGTGAAGCCATCCTTGAGCTCTCCAACGGTGGCGCTGATGCGGTCATTAACGACAAGCCTGTGACGGACTACATCCTCGTGCAACAGCCGCAGCTTGCCAAGAAGACTGTGCATCTGCCGGAGCTTCTCTCGGCAGATCCCATGGGCATCGTGGTTGCAAAGGACAACACGGCTCTGCAAGGTGAACTGAATAAGGCTATGGCTGAGCTCAAGAAGAATGGCACGTATGCTGAACTCTACAAGAAGTGGTTCGGCGCGCACGCCCACTAAGCTCGTGGCTTAACAAATTGGTTTTCTAGCCCGGATGTTTTACCTCATCAAAAGTTGACTGCCGTCAAAAACAGTTTTGGGCTTACATAGCGAGATTCCGCCCTTTGGAATCTCGCTTCTTTTTTAGTGGGTGCTACGCTCCCACTCAGAGTAGTCCCAAGGCGCTCATCACGAGCGGCGCAGAAATCGACGCCGCAAGCGTCGACAGCAACAGCGACGTGGCGCTCGCCGCTTCAAGACTCTTGAATTGCTCCGCCATGAGACAGACATTCACACCAACGGGTAGTGCCGCCAGCAACACCGCAGCCTGCATACTCACTAGCGGCAACTCCATCGCGCGTCCCAACCCATAGACGAGTAGCGGCTGCGCGAGCAGTTTGAGCACGCTGATGGCACTACTTTGACGAAGCGTTTCGGAGAGCGAAAATTGCGTAAGGCTCACGCCCACAGCAAAAAGCGCCACGGGCGAAGCCGCATCGGCGAGCAGAGAAATGGTTTTGCCGAGCGCTGCAGGCATGCTGAGCGTACTGATGCTCCAGAGGAAACCCGCAATAATGCCCACCACGATCGGATTTTTGAGTGTTTGCCAAATCCCGCGCGTAATCGTCTGACGCAGGCTCGGGCTTTTTGCGCGTCCAAGCTCAATGGCCACCGTCACCAGCGTCCACATCAAAAAACCGTTGAGTGAAAAAATCACCGCAACACTCGGGAGCGCTCCCTCACCCAAAAGCGCAATCGTAAGCGGGATGCCGAGCTGCACGTTGTTGCTAAACACGGTGGCCATGCCAAAGAGCGTTTGACCATCCGCATCCAACCTAAAAAACCGCGCAGCCAATAGACGCGAAACCGCAAAAAGAATGAAGCACGAACCAAAAAAGGCAATCGCAATACGCCAATCAGGCGTAGGCATCTGCGTGATATTGCTCATCACTCGAAAGAGCAGTAGCGGTAGCGCCACCGTAAAGGCGAACTTCGAGAGCGCCTGTCCCACTTGCGCCGAAATGAGTCGGCAGCGAGCAAAACCATAACCCAAGCCGACGATGAGAAAGAGTGGCAATGAGAGAAGAAAGTTTTCCAAAAATACCTGCATGATTTGCCCGCCTCAAGTCCCGCTTATTCGTGCGCACCACTCGGATAGCTAGTTCGCGGAAACTTCTGCTCATTGTGACACAAGTATTTTTCTGAACGCCATGCAAAATAGGCGCCCCTGAAAAAGGACGCCTACCATATTTGAGTGACGAAGCGAGCGTGTAACCGCCCACTCAGCACGAACCGCGACTAGCTACCACCATCCATAATCGCTTCTAAGCGCCGAGGCTCAGATGCTAGAGAGGGATCTTCTGAGAGTGCGACCATCAGTTTGAGTCGATTCTGCGCAGCGGATGCCTCAGCACCGCGCACCGCACCATGCACCTTAGCATCTCCTACACTTCCAGGATAGGCATAGGTTTCAAATGGACGGCCTGCAGCGGTACGAGTTGCAATCACAACAGCGACACCGTTAGCTCTCGCACGAGCAATTCCAGCAATCATGGCTGGCGGTAGGTTGCCTCGCCCATACCCTTCGAGAACAATACCATCAACCCCTTGTGACAGAGCAAAATCAACATACTCAGAGCCCATACCCGTTTGAGCACTAACCACATCCACACGGGCCTTGAGCGACTCGGGATGGAAGATTTGCCTCCCAAGTGGTGCTCTACGGAAAACCACCCGATCTGGCTCACAATAGCCCACAGGTCCCCACCAAGGAGAGTCGAACGTATCACAGTTTGCTGAATGCGTTTTCCGAACTTGCGCTGCAGCATGAATGAGATTATTAAGTACGACAAAAACACCTTTTCCTCGAGCGACATCCGAGGCAGCGACCTGAACCGCACAGTAAATGTTGGCTGGACCATCTGCAGAAATATCTGAAGCCCCTCGCATAGCGCCGACAACGCAAATGGGTTTATCACTGTCATGCAATAGGTCAAGAAGGTAGGCGGTCTCCTCAAGCGTATCCGTGCCGTGCGTCACCACTGCCCCCACCACATCCGGCTCATCGAGTGCTTTCGCAATCACCTTACTGAGCTCGAACATCCTCTGCGGTGACATATTGCAACTCGCCACATTAGAAAACTCCCTAACCTCAATTTGAGCAAGCTTCTCGAGTCCTGGGACGGCTCTTGCAAGATCTTCACCACTGACAGCTGGCACAAGACCACCCTTGCCTTCGTCATATTTCATGGCAATCGTGCCACCTGTCGTAAACACAACCACTTTTTTCATATTTCACCTTTCTTACCGCCCTAATGTCTCCAACCTCACCATAATGTTGAGCGACATTGATCGGTTGCTCATTGGTTTCTCTGTTTAAAAAACTGTCAATAGCACCGTAATACAGAGCGACACGAAGCACCCAAAAAGGATGGAAGGTCGCTGGAATGCATTGGCTGTCTTAAGATCCGAGCCAGGAACGACTGGAATCACCGTCGCCAACGCCGCTACTGGACCACCAGTCAAAAAGTACTGGATGAGAGCTGCGCCAGAAGCTGCTGCAAAAGCCGCTGCAAACGGGTCAGCGCCCGTTTTGAGGACAACTTGAAGGAATGGGACGAGTACTGCCACAGAAGCGGCATAACTCTGGCACAAGAAAGCTGTCACAAAAGCCACTGCGAACATGACAAGAACTGGCGAGAATGAAAGCACCGGAGAGGCAAGGCCTGAAATGGTATCCACCAACCCAATCTGACGGATGACCGTCGACATAAACAAAAATCCAATGGTAGCAACCAGTGGAGTAGCAATAAGGCTCACACCTTCCAGCATCTGGTGCTCAGCTTGCTTGAAATTCGTCGCAGAAAGAATCATCGTGGTCAGTGCCGCGGCGACACCTACGAGGAAAATCGGCAACCCGATGATAAACCCGATCAACAAGATCAAAAATGGAGTGAATGCCTTGAGACTAGTCGTGGAATACTCCTTGGCTTTGATTTCTGCGATGATGCTAGCCCGATCTGCTGCGCTAATCTTGATACCGCGGCGCTTCATATCAGCGAGTGCACGCATATAGCTACAAGCAAAAATCGACAAAGACGCTACTAAACCCAACACATTAAAAAGACCGTATCCCACGCCAGCCGTCGCCAAGATAGCTACCTGCGTGGGATGTGTAAAGCCTGCAAGATTCCCAATATGTCCTGCATGCGCCTGAATGCCAGCTACTTTGTTCGGGTCAACGCCAAGGCGGATAGCCGCGGGACCAGTGATCACAGCAGTAATCACTGGCTGTGTAAATCCCGTTAACGCCCCAATTACCCCTGCAGCGATGCCCCCTGCCGTACAGACACCTGGCCCACCACCAATCTTGTCCCCGATTAAAACGATATCCCGCACAATAACGTCTAGGAAACCTGTCGCCTTCATGATGCCAATAAAAAGCAAAATCCCAGTCATATCAGCAATGACGGGATTTAGACCTGAGATGATCATCTTGGCTAGCGTTACGGGTTCCTGTCCCGTAATGGGAAAACCTGCAGCAAGTGCGGAAATCGCTGCGCCAACAATGGCAGTCAGATAAATCGGCGTTTTACCTGTGATCATGACGAGTAGCGTCAACAACATCAAACACTGCGCGAATATGTGAGTTGTCATGCCCGTTCTCCTTTTTAATGAGGTCTTTGGGAGCACAACCTTTTCTATAGAGGATGCACACTCAAGTTGTAAAAGTAAATTTGACATCTTTTGCCAAATTCCATAGATAACACTACAACTTAATGAATTACTTGTCTATAGTTGTAAACTCTTAGGGATAAAAAACTAGGGAAATCCCTAATCTTAGGCTTACATCTTACGTGAATTGACCGGCATGGTCACAAGGCCTTGCATCTCATTAGTCTTTTCGGTTGGGAGGATTGAATCGCGCGCATTTTGGATATGCAGAATCATTGCCGCTTTCGCTTGCTCTGGGTTGCCCGAAAGGATGGCATTCACAATCCAGTAGTGTTCATCCTTAAGAATCGATATATGCCGCTCTTTATGCGTCTCAAACACCTTCGTAATGAGAAACATGCTCCTTTTGAGGTGTTTAGTCATCGTCATGAGCGCTTCAACGTAGAAGTTATTGTGAGTGGCTTGAGCAATAGCTAAATGAAAGGCCATGTCGCGATCCATATCGCTCTCCTCGAAAGGATCGGCACCAGATGTGTTTACAAGATAATCCTCATGAACCCGACGATAGGCATTCAAAATACGAGTTTTATCTTCAGCGGTCGCGCGTAGCGCTGCAAGTGCAGCGATGTTACCTTCAAGGACGGTGCGGAATTCGTAACACTGCATCAGTTCTCGCCAATCCTCACTCGTCTTATCGTCTGGGGGAAGCAGGGGCTGAGGGATTCGAACGATGAAGGAGCCAGCGCCGCGCCGAGATTGGATGACTCCATCCTCGCGTAGGCGAGCCAGCGCATCACGCACGATGGGGCGGGAAACACCATAATGCTTAGCCAATCGCTCTTCACTCGGCAAACGACAATTGACTAGAAACTCTCCCGCACCAATGCGGTTAAGTAAATCGTTATAAACAGTGTTTCCCAGAGAGGGCGCATGATTAGGCATGAAGAAACCTTTCGGTGAGGAAAAAGGGGCTGGTCAGCTTCTTACAAATGTTGGCAACAACTTCCATTGTAGCCCAGCCCTCTTTTGGTGCGGGTTCTTCATGCCAAACGCTACATCATGGTGCGCGTTGAGAAACAGGCGGGCGTAGGAAAAGATAAAGCCCGAGAATCATCACAGGGAGCGTGAGCCACTGGCCGCGCGATAGGTCAAGGGCCTGCAGGCCAAGAAACGCGTCGGGTTCACGGAAAAATTCCACAATAAAGCGCGCAATGCCGTAACCCAAGCAAAAGCCCCCTGCCACGCGACCAGGCGCTTGGGGTTTACGCGACAATACCCAAAGGAAAACAAAAAGTGCAAGCCCTTCAAGACCCGCCTCATAGAGCTGCGAGGGATGACGCGGAATGCCGCCATCGGCTGCTTGCGGGAAAATCATTGCCCAGGGAAGGCTCGGATCCGCTGGGCGTCCCCACAGCTCGCCATTAATGAAATTGCCGATTCGCCCGAAGAAAAGGCCGAGCGGCACAAGCGGCGCCACAAAGTCGGCAATCGTCCAAAAGGACATTTTTTTAGCAAACGCGTAAAGCGTCATGACAACGATCACGCCAAGAAGCCCGCCATGCGCACTCATGCCACCGTGCCACATCGCGAGAATCTCACTCGGATGAGCAAAATAATAGCTAGGCTGATAAAACAAGCAGTACCCCAAGCGCCCGCCAAGAATCACCCCAAAGACCCCGTAGAAGAGGAGATTATCAAGGTCATCCTGCGTGATGCCTCGCCAAGTTTCTCGCGTTCTCACACGCCCAAGCAGCCAAAAGCAGAGGAATCCCACCAGGTACATAAGGCCGTACCAACGAACAGCGAGTGGGCCGATCGAGAGGGCGATAGGATTGAATTCAGGATGAACCAACATAATGCGCGACGCTCACAGAGGCAAAAGATTTGGCACTGAGGCCTGACTAAAATCGCTATCATGCCATAAGCGCCCACCGCTGTCGCCCTGAAGCTAGCAGATGGAACCTTTTGCTACAAAACCTGCCGCGCCTCACAGCGCGCGGCTCGCACAGCGGCCGCCTCTGATGCCACACCATTTTCAAGGAGTTCACTCGAGATGACCGTCGCCATGATCGTACCGTTAACCGCGTCCAACTACCTGAAGCAATTCAGAGAAAAGCGTCCGCTTGTACACTGCCTCACCAATGATGTAGTGCAGGAGATCACGGCCAATGTGCTACTTGCTGCAGGCGCCTCTCCTGCCATGGTCATTGCGCGCGAAGAGGCTACCGACTTTGTCAAAATCGCCTCCGCGCTACTCGTTAACGTGGGTACGGTCACAAGCGAGCGTGCCGAAGTCATGCTCTCCGCTGCCCAAGCCGCCAACGAGTGTGGTGTGCCGTGGGTTCTCGACCCTGTTGCTGCGGGGCTCTTGCCATGGCGTGATGCACTCATCAAGCGCTTTTTAGAACTTCGCCCAACTGCTGTGCGTGCGAACGCAAGCGAAATCTTAGCGATCATGGGCATGAGCGCTGGTGGCAAAGGAGTCGACAGCCTCGATAGCAGCGATGCGGCGCTCGAGGCCGCACAACGCCTAGCACGTGAATACGGGGTTATTGCCACCGTCACCGGCGAGACGGACTACGCGACCGATGGGGAAAACACCATTGCCGTGCAGGGAGGCTCCGCACTCAGCACCCTCGTGGTCGGCACAGGCTGCTCGCTCTCCGCACTCGTTGCGGGTTTTCTCGCCGTACACCCCACCGTAGAGGCCGCGGCAAGCGCCTGCTTCCTTGCAAAACTCGCCGCAAGCTACGCACGCATGCGCACGGCCAACCCTGGGTCCTTCCGCATGTACTACCTCGATGCACTACACGAAATGCAACCCGACAATATGCTCCTCAGAGGATCTGTCAATGCAAAAAATTGACCTCACTGCTTATCTCGTCCTAGACCCCGTGCTCTGCGAGCCGCTCGGTATGGTTGAGACCGCAGAGCGCGCCGTGCAAGGTGGCGCCACCGTCGTACAACTGCGTGCACCCACTTGGAAAAAGCGCGCCTTGGTCGAGTGCGGGCGAGCATTACACAAAGCACTTGCCGCGCATGGTGTCCCGCTCATTGTCAACGACCACGTGGACGTCGCCCTCGCCATTGGAGCCGAGGGGGTGCACGTCGGTCAGCACGATATGGCGCCAGCTGATGTTCGAGCGCTCATGGGTAGCAAAGCCATCGTAGGCCTATCAGTCTCGACGCTCGCCGAATGCGAGTCCGCACATCATGAACCCGTCGACTACTTGGGCGTGGGCCCCGTTTGGGCCACCACAACCAAACCCGATGCCGCTGCCGCTCTAGGGCTTGAGGGACTCAGCAAGCTCCTCGCTGCAGTGCGTCTGCCCCATGTTGTCATTGGTGGCATCAATGCCGAGCGCTTACCGAGCGTGAAGCGTGCTGGGGCTCAAGGCTTTGCCGTCGTCAGTGCCGTCTGCGGCAAGCCATCACCCGAAGCCGCAATGCGCTCGCTCTGTACGCTCTGGAAGAACGCGTAAAGGTCGCCTTATGTCCAAAAGTAAGCTCGAACGACTGATCCTGCCGCCAGATGATGCTGCTCGCATCGTGCTCTCGGAAGTGCTCGAGTGTGAAGTCCGCCCCAAGGACTGGAGCACAGCCTTTGCTGATACTGTCAGTCGCGATGCGCAGCAGATTGCTGGCGATAAAGCCACACCTCAAGCTTGGCTCGCGCAGCGCGCAAAGCTGCTACTCATGCGCCTTAAGCAGAAAGATCACTTCGCGCTAGAGAGCGCTCATAACCGCGATTGGCTTGGTCGACTCCTCTTTCTTGCAACGCTGCTACTTGCCGTACTCGGCTATTGTGCGGGTGCGATGAGCGACAAGCTTTCCTCGTCGGGGAGCTATATCAATTTGCTTGCCCCACCGCTTATGGGGCTTTTGCTCTGGAACGTGCTCGTGTACGCGGCGCTTCTCGCTCAGGCGGTGCTACGTGCGCTCAACGTTCGCTTTGAGCTTCCCCTTCAAAAGGCGCTACTGCGCATCAGTTCACTCTTTGGCGCCGCAAGACTTCCAGGACGCGCGATCCAAGGCGCCTTCTTTCGAGCCTTTCTCCCTTATCGCACCAAGAGTCTTTCACATCGCGTGCGCCGAGCTTGCCACATCGCTGCGCTCGCCTTTGCCGTGGGGATTCTCACTAGCATTGCGATTCGCGGCATAGGTAGTGCCTTCGTTGTGCACTGGGAAAGTACGTGGTTTGCGGGACGCGCCGATATCGTCACGCCCTTGATTCACACGCTCTACGGGCTCATTCCCGTCGAGCTCCCGAGTACCGCGCCGCTACCCGACGTGCAAGGCGTGGCGGCGCTCGAACTAACGGCGCCATCCCTTGCGACCGCTTCAGCAGGCAGCGGCGGCGCAGCGCCTTGGCTATGGCGCCTAATTCAAACCGTTTTTTGGTGGGTGCTTCTGCCTCGCACGCTCTTGATTGTTTGGGAAAGTCTCTCGGTGCGGCGAGCTGATGCGCGGGTACCGCTTGACGTCTCCACCCCCTACTACCGCTCACTCTTTGCTGCGCTCTCGCCTAAAAGCGCCATGCATTTCATGGTCGACGCATCACTCGTGACCGCCGATAGCCGCTGGCAGCTGCGCGATCGTCTTCCCTTGGGGCTCACCCAAGCCGTCAGCGCCGTGCACTTTTGGGACACCGAAGCCGACGCTCTCATTGCCGCATGGGATGCGCACGCACGCGTGGTACCGGTCTTTAATGCGATTCACACCCCAGAGGACGATGTGCATGGCCTCTGGCTCAAGCGCCTCGCGGAAAAACTGCCCTCGGGTTTTGCGGTTTGCGTAGACTTTACTGAGTTCGATCGGCGCTTTGGCGAGGATCTCGCCCGCCGTAGCACCCGTACCGCCCTTTGGGAGCAGTTTTTAGTCACCTATGGCGCGCGGCTTATCGTGCTCGATGAAGCCATCACGGCCGAAGTGTTTAGCGAACTGCTTAACCGCTCGACGAGCTCCACATAAAGAGCCCGAGCCAGCTGCCGCATACGGCTCGGGACGTTGGGCTCGCAAGGCGCGCGGCGGCTCTGCTCGCGAGTGGACTCGCCGCGCTCGCATGAGTTTGCGATAATAGGAGCACCATCCTTCTTTGGATTGTAGCTGCCGACAAAGGACACGCCTTCATGCTCGAAACCGACCATTTCAACATCAATCTGAGCCTCGTGAGCCACACCAACATTGGCAAAACAACGCTCGCCCGTACGCTGTTGAATGAAGACATTGGTGAGGTCGCCGACCGCGCTCACGTCACTGAAGAGGCGGATGCGCATGTGCTTGCGCGCGACCCCTCTGGCTGCGCGCTCTTGCTTTGGGATACGCCTGGATTTGGAAACTCTGTCGCACTCGCCAAGCGCCTTGCGCAGCGACAGAACCCAATCGGCTGGTTTCTCTCTGAAGTCTGGGATCGCTTCACCAACAAAAGCTTTTGGCTCGACCAAAAGGCCATTGCCCATATTCGTGACACCTCTTCGCTCGTACTCTACTTGGTCAACGCCGCCGAGCTCCCTGCCCCAGGCAACTACATCCCCGCCGAGATGCAGATTCTCGCTTGGATCGACAAACCCGTAATCGTGCTCCTCAATCAAATGGGGCAACCGCAGCCGCGCTCGCAAGAAGAGGCGCAACTAAAAAGTTGGCGGGAGGCGCTTGCCCCGTATCCTTTCGTACGAGAAGTGCTTCCTATGGATGCTTTTGCACGCTGTTGGGTGCAGGAAGTCGCGCTCTTTGAAGCCATTGGACGTGCCGTCCCTGAAGCACAACAAAGCGCCTTTAGCGCGCTTCAGGATACATGGATTCGTGCACGCCGCGCGCTCTACACCAAGTCCATCGATGCGATGGCACAGCATATCTGCACACTGCTCAACGCGCGGGAACTTGCGCCAACGCCCTCAGTAAAGGATCATCTGCTCGCCTTTGCAACGCAATGGGGACTCTCTAAGTCACGTAGCGCCGCACTCGAGGCTGCGCAAAGCGCCCTGACGGCCAATGCTGCAGACCGTCTTTGTCTGCTCACCCAGCGTCTCATTCGCATCAATAAGCTCAAAGAAGGTCAAACCAACCGAGAAATCCTTCGCCGTATGAAAAGCGACTGGGAAATGGTCGCAACGGGCATTGCCCCGGGGAACGCCGCCGCGATTGGTGCTGGCGTCGGTATCGCGGGTGGCGCCGCCGCAGGTGCCGCAGTCGACGTGGGCACAGGGGGACTCTCCATGGGACTTGGCTCTTTGGTGGGCGGCTTGCTTGGCGCAATTGGTGGCGCGGGCGCTGCCGCGATCTACAACGCGAGCCATCAAAAAGAAGGGATTGAAATTTCTTGGAGCGCCGATGCACTCAACGGATTCTTCCTCGAAACGCTACTGCTCTACATGGCTGTTGCTCATTTTGGTCGTGGCCGCGGTGAGTGGCAGCAGAGCGAATCCCCCGCCTTTTGGAAAACCGCGCTGAGCGAAGCGATTTCGCAGAATCCGCCCGACTGGAAGGCGCTCAAAAAAACGGATCCCGAAGGGAGCATCGGCGAGTTGACGCGACTGATAGACGCCGCGCTTCGTATTGTTTTTGAAAAGCTCTATGCACGCCACCCGTAGGAGCAACGCATAGCGCACCGCACTGACATCATGCTGAATAATTTTCTAGCTATCGACTTTGAAACTGCCAATCGCGAACGCTCTAGCGTCTGTAGCGTGGGCGTCGTCCTCGTTGAAGAGCACAAAATTGTGGATCAGTTCTACAGCCTCATCAAACCCGAGCCCAACTATTACTCGCGCTTCAATACGGCTGTGCATGGACTCAGTGCGCGTGACACAAACTCTGCACCACTCTTTCCTGAGGTCTGGGCTCAGATCGCACCGTTCATTAAAGATTATCCACTCGTCGCACACAACTCCCCGTTTGATGAGAGTTGCCTCAAGTCAGTATTTGCGCACTACCAAATGGTCTACCCAACGCAGTACCACTTTCTGTGCACCTGCCGCGCTTCACGACGCATCAATACAATGCTCCCCAATCACAAACTCGATACGGTGGCCGCGCACTACGGCTTTGACCTGCATAACCACCACCATGCCTTGGCCGATGCACTCGCCTGCGCGCACATCGCCCTCAATATTTTCTAACCCCAGCCTAAAGAGGAGAACGCATTATGGATGCCACGCTTGCTGAAGACATCACGGAGCTCATCGAGCTAGGCATTCACCTCAAGCAGCACGGTCGAATCGATGAGGCCTTAGCGGTTTGGGAAGAAGCGTTTACGCAACTTCCCGTGCTCACCGAGCACCCACAAGGCCTTTGGCTAGCAATCGCGCTTGGCGAGCAGCATTACCTACGGCGGCATTTCGCCGAAGCGCACACCTACTTTTACGCCGCTTGGCAAGCAATGCCCGAAGAGGATGATCGGCTCGCGAAACTACTCGCTCGACTCGCCGAGTGCCTTCACGAGTTGGGTGACACGGATGGAGCGCTCGAGTTTCTCATGCGCGCGACCATGGAGCGTAGCGACATGCAGGAGCGTGTCAACGAGGCCTTTGAGGGCATGAGCATTCTCTCAATGCCGCGCGGCGGAAAACTCAACTGACGCGCGCACACCGCGCACTCGCTCCAAACGACGAAGGCCTCGCTAGTACCAATGCTTAGCGAGGCCTTTGACTGGATGAGAGGCCTTGAGCGCACCGCAGCAGCGAGCTGCTCAAGGCCCATAGCTTTACGGGACCAACTGCTCGACTTCGTCTTTCTTGACTGGCTTGACGAGGTCTTCACGCTTGACGCCGAGATAGACGGCAATTGCCGCTGCCACGAACACCGAGGAGTACACGCCCAAGCAAATACCGATGGTGAGCGCAAGCGCAAAGTAGTGCAGCGCGGGACCACCAAAGAAGAACATCGAAAGCGTCATGCAAAGCGTCGAGGTATGCGTGATCACCGTACGAGAGATCGTCGCCGTAATAGCCGAATTAATCACCTCAATCGTGTCAGCGCGGCGCATCGTGCGAAAGTGCTCACGAACACGGTCAAAAATAATCACCGACTCATTGACGGAGTAGCCGAGCACGGCGAGCACCGCAGCGAGCACAGGAAGCGAAAACTCCCACTCCATGATGGAGAAAATGCCCACTACGATAAAGACGTCGTGCAAGTTCGCGATGATTGCTGCCACCGAGAACTTCCATTCGAAACGAAACGCCAAGTAGATCATGATCCCTGCGACAACCAACGCCAGCGCCGTGCCGCCGTCGCGCGCGAGTTCTTCACCCACTTGCGGGCCCACAAACTCCGTGCGAGTGAGCTGCGCCTCGGGCGTGCTCGCCTGAATGACCTTCATGACTTCAGCGGCAACTTGCGAAGAGTTCTGGCCCTCTTTGTTCGGCATGCGAATGACCACGTCACTCGCCGTACCAAACGTCTGCACCAGTACCTCTTTGCTCACGCTCTTGAGTTCATCGCGGATCTGCTCCGTGTTAGCCGCGCTCGGGTAGTGCACTTCCATTTGAGTGCCCCCCGTAAACTCGATCGAGAATGTCAATCCATGGGTAATCAACCAACCCACGGCAACCACAAAGCTCACGATAGAAATGGCATTGAGGATATGCCGATACTTCATGAACGGAATGGTTTTGTGAATGCGGAAGAATTCCATCTTAGTATCACCTCTGCCTTATTTCTTTTCGCTATCAAGGCTAGGACGCCAAATCTGTCCAATATGCACTCGGGTGAGCTTTTTCTTGCGACCGTAGATCAGATTGATCATGGCACGAGAAACCGTCACCGAGGTGAAGATGGACGTGCAGATACCGATACAGTGCACCACCGCAAAGCCGCGAACTGGACCAGAGCCGAAAATGAGCAACGCCAAACCAGCAATTAAACTCGTGATGTTGGAGTCCAAAATCGTGGCAAACGCACGTTCGTAACCTTCATTGATCGCGGTTTGTGGGGCACGCCCAACGCGCAACTCTTCACGAATACGCTCGTTAATAAGCACGTTCGAGTCCACGGCCATACCGAGAGTGAGCGCAATAGCGGCAATACCCGGTAGGGTGAGTGTTGCCTGTAGCATCGAGAGAATGGCCACCAGCATCATGACGTTGGAGATGAGCGAAATCGCGCTCACCACACCAAAGACCTGATAGTAGACGGCCATAAAGAGTGCGATGATGATAAAGCCATAGAGCGTGGAGCGGAAGCCTGCTTCAATATTGGCTTCACCCAAACTCGGCCCAATGAGGCGCTCTTCGACAATTTCCATCGGCGCTGCGAGCGAGCCCGCACGTAGCAGTAGCGCCGTGTCCGTAGCTTCAACAGCGGTCATACGGCCAGAAATCTGCACACGGCCACCGCCAATTTCTTGGCGAACCACTGGCGCCGTGACCACTTCACCTTTGCCCTTTTCAAAAAGGATGATGGCGATACGCTTGCCGACGTTATCGCGTGTAACGTCCTTGAAGATGCGCGCGCCGCGATTATCGAGTTCAAGGTTAACCGTCGGCTCCTGTGTCTGCGAGTCAAACCCAGGCTGCGCGTCGTTGAGATTGTCACCAGTGAGGATCACGCGACGCTTCACGAGCAGGGCATTGCCTTCGCGGTCGAGGAATTTCTCGTCGCCAAAGGGAACGTTGCCGCTAGCGAGCTGCGAGAGTGCTTCAGGACTATCGTCGACGAGACGCACTTCAAGCGTTGCGGTACGCCCCAAAATATCCTTGGCCTTGGCGGTGTCCTGCACGCCTGGGAGCTGAACCACAATACGGTCAGCCCCTTGCTGTGCAATCACTGGTTCCGCCACGCCAAGCTCGTTAATACGGTTATGCAGCGTAGAGATGTTTTGCTTGAGCGCGGTGTCTTGCACTGCGCGCATGGCCTTCTGCGAGAGCGTTGCGCGCAACACATAGGGCGCAGCATTCGACTCAGGCAACGTCAGCAGCATATCGGGCTGCGTATTACGCATCAGGTCGTTGGCCTTGGCGCGCTCTTCAGCATCGGCAAAACTCACTTCCACCGTGTCCCCCGTGCGGCTAATGCCCGTATGGCGGATACGCTTGTCGCGCAACTGTGTGCGGATATCGTTGAGCGAGGCTTCCATTCGCTTGGCAACCGCCGCGGTCATATCCACCTGCAGCAAGAAATGCACGCCACCGCGCAGGTCAAGCCCGAGATACATCGGTAAGGCGTTAATCGAGAGTAGCCAGCTCGGTGTATTTGGCACCAAGTTGAGCGCAACGACATAAGAAGGATCGGCGGGATCTTTGTTGAGAGCTTTTTCCAGCACTTCACGAGCCTGCAGCTGCTTTTCAGCTTCCGTCGGCTCAAAACGAACGCGGATCGTATTCTGCTGAGCGCCCTGCTCGTAGAAAACGCCGTTCGGGTGCAGGCCAGCTGCCGCAAGCAGAGACTCTACGTTGTGCAGCGTGTCCTCGGTGACCTTGACGGTCGCCTTGCCAGAACTCACCTGCACCGCGGGAGACTCGCCGTAGAAATTCGGCATCGTGTAGACCACGCCAATCAGTAGCGCGATCAAGATGACGAGGTATTTCCAAAGGGGGTAGCGATTCATAGGATGTTCATGAGCGAGAGGGTGGCACTGAGCACAACCTCGGCTCTGTTCCTCAGGTTGTCGGTTGATGGCGCCACAGGGCGTGTGTTGAGCAAAGGCCGCTCTGCGGCTTGCTACACCCCCACAAACGCCAGCTTGGAAGCAATGGGGCGCGTGCTCGTTTGTCGCACGCACCACTCTGACTGCCTAAACTGGAAAAAGAGAGCGCCGCACAATAAACGGAGCTCTCTTTTCCAATTACTGTCGGGGCACCGATGGGTTAGAACTTCACCGAGCCCTTGGGCAGCACCACGGTGACCGAGGCGCGCTGCAGGCGGATCACAACGGGCTTGCCGTCGACTTCAGCAACCTGCAGACCGACGGTCTGTTCTTCAACTGAAGCCACACGTCCCATGAGACCACCAGCGGTAATGACTTCATCGCCACGCGTGAGCCCATCGACGAGCTTCTGGTGCTCCTTCTGACGCTTCTGCTGCGGGCGAATCAGGAAGAACCAAAACACCACGAAGATGAGAATCAGAGGAAGGACCTGCATCAAAAATCCTTCAACGCCGCCCGGAGCGGCTTCACCCGCTGCAAGCGCTTCTTGAACAAACACCATTTGAACTCCAGTCATTCAAAAATCATTAGTCTTTTAGGCATCACCCTCAAAAGGGCGGAAAACCGTAATTTTCCATTATAGGGGCAATGCCATGCTTTTTGGTGACAGAACGCGGCGATTACTCAACGCCGCGGGCACGATCCGCTTTGAACTGAGCCTTCCACGCTTCAAACGTTCCCGCCTCAAGTGCGTCACGCATCTCCTGCATGATGCGCAGATAGAACGAGAGATTGTGAATCGTATTGAGCCGCGCACCAAGAATCTCCCCAACCTTATGCAGATGGTGCAGGTAACTGCGGGAGAAATTTCGACACGTGTAGCAGTTACAGGTCGGATCGAGCGGACGTAAATCCGTGCGGTAACGCTGGTTCTTGAGCTTGATATCACCAAAGCGCGTAAAGAGCCATCCGTTTCGCGCATTGCGCGTGGGCATCACACAGTCGAACATATCGATGCCTTGCGAGACACCTTCGACCAAATCCTCAGGCGTACCCACCCCCATCAGATAGCGGGGATGATCCTCAGGAAGCTTATGCACAATATGATCCATAATGCGCAGCATCTCTTCTTTAGGCTCACCCACGGAGAGCCCACCCACTGCATAGCCGTGGAAGCCCACCTCTTTGAGCCCTTCAAGCGACTCCTCACGAAGATGCTCGTACATGCCCCCTTGCACAATGCCAAAAAGCGTGTTGGGGTTTTCTAAACGGTCAAATTCATCTTTGCTACGACGAGCCCATCTGAGCGACATGCGCATCGATTTGGCTGCCTCAAGCTCCGTGGCAGGTCGGTCACCGATTTTGTATGGCGTGCACTCATCGAGCTGCATAACCACGTCGGAATTGAGCACATGCTGAATCTGCATTGACACCTCGGGCGACAAAAAGAGCTTGTCACCGTTGATCGGGTTGCGAAAATGCACGCCCTCTTCGGTAATTTTTCTCAGCTCCCCAAGGCTAAAGACCTGAAAGCCGCCCGAGTCCGTGAGAATGGGCTTATCCCATTGCATAAAGTCGTGCAGCCCCTTGTGCGCGCCCACCACATCAAGCCCTGGGCGCAACCAAAGGTGGAAGGTGTTTCCGAGAATAATCTGAGACCCAATCTCCTTGAGCTCATAGGGCGCCATGGCTTTGACACTACCGTAGGTACCCACCGGCATAAAGATGGGGGTCTCAACAACACCATGATTGAGAGTGAGTTGACCACGGCGGGCACGCCCCGAGGTGGTCTTGACTTTAAAGGAAAAGGCCATGAGAGGACTCCTGTCTTAGTCCTGCGTCTCAGACGCAGGGCGCTTAGTCTTTTCGATGAAGCAAGCGTCGCCGTAACTAAAGAAGCGGTACTTCTGCTCGACCGCATGCCGGTACGCCTCAAGAATACGAGTTCGGCCAGCCAACGCCGAGACAAGCATCACGAGCGTGGACTTGGGCAAGTGGAAGTTTGTAATGAGCGCATCCACAATGCGGTATTCGTACCCAGGCGTGATAAAGAGCGCCGTATCGCGCGAGCCTGCTTGCACGTGTCCTGGCGCTGTAGCGGCACTTTCGAGCGTTCTTAAGCTCGTCGTACCAACCGCCACCACCCGTCGCCCTTCAGCCTTGGACTTATTGACACGTGCGGCCACCTCTTCGCTCAAGTGATACCACTCCGAGTGCATATGATGCTCGGCGATATTCTCAACACGCACGGGCTGGAAGGTCCCTGCCCCAACATGCAACGTCACGTATTCAATGTCGACGCCTTTTTTGGCGAGCCTCGCGAGTAGCTCATCCGTAAAATGCAGCCCAGCCGTCGGCGCAGCCACCGCCCCGGGGTGCTTTGCGTAAACGGTCTGGTAACGACTCTCATCGCTCTTTTCCGCAGCGTGCGTGATATAGGGCGGCAGCGGTACTTTACCGAGCGCATCAAGCACATCAAGCACGCGATGGGTAAATGTGAGCTGAAAGAACTGCCCTTCGCGGCCGAGTACCGTAGCCGTCTCCGAGAGTTCATTGGCAGTAAAAATAATCGTTGATCCGGGCTTTGGCGTTTTACTTGTACGTAGCATCGCTATCGCGTCGTGCTCACCGGTGACACGCTCAATGAGCGCTTCCACCTGACCACCCGTAGGTTTGTGACCAAATAGACGCGCCTTGATGACACGCGTATCGTTGGCCACTAATAAATCTCCTTCCCGCAAAAAACCTTCGATATCCGTGAAGACACAATCTTCAATCACATCATCGTTGATATGAAGGAGTCGAGAGGAGGATCGATCCGCAAGGGGATACTGGGCAATGAGCTCTTCGGGGAGCTCAAAGTCAAAGTCTGAAAGAAGTTGTTCGTGCATGGCTTGACCGGCCAAAGAAGATAAAAAAGGAAAGAGCAAGGATTGTAGCGAAAGCGCACAGGCTTGTCAGAAAAAGCACGCTGCTTTACAAACGTCTCAAGTGCTAAGTTCAGCTTAAGATAAATGAGAACGAGTCGCATTTGGTTTGAGTTAAATCAAATCCTGACTGTTTTGGTAAAGAATTTTCACAAAACCCTATTGATTTACTCAAGTAATATCCGTATAGTTAATTCCAACGAGGAAACGAACTGCAGTCACTCAACTGCCAAGGGGTCGGCAGGATTGCAGGGGTGAAGCGGAAGCTTGGAACCGCATCACCAATCAACAATGTGCTTTTCTCCGGCACAGACAGTTTCCGGAACCACTAAAAAGCGGGTGAGTTTGACAGGGCTCATCCGCTTTTTCTTTACCCGTCGCCCAAATATCACCACAACGAAGACAGTTCCATTAATGAGAACGATTCTCAATAATTTGAGCTAAATCAAATCCCTACTAATTTTCTCAACTTTTTCTAAAATCCTTATTGATTTACTCAAGTTTTTCCCGTATAGTTCATCTCAACAGGAAACAACGCTCAGCCACAAACACTGCCAAGGGGTCGGCAGGGTGGCGGGAAACCAGAAGCTTGGACCTGGTTTTCTAAAAAGTGCTTTTCTCCGGCACTCGCAGTTTCCAAAACAAACAAAGCGGACGAGTTTGACAGGGCTCGTCCGCTTTTTCTTTTACACCCCCCACGCCCCGCGCAGCGAGCCTGCTGTGTATGATAGAGGCACATTCCAAAAGGCTCAAAATTCCTGACATTGCCATGGCACAGAATAACCGATACGACGATGATGAAGCGCCGCAATATGACGGCCCCTCGAAATCTCAACTCAAGCGCGAGCAGACCGAGCTACAAAATCTTGGGCGTGAAATGACCAAACTCGGCGACGAACAACTCAAGCGCATCAATCTCCCTGAGGATGTCCTCGCTGAGATTATTGAGTTTCGCCGCATGAAGAGCTTTGGCGCACAACGCCGTCAACTGCAGCTCATTGGAAAAAAAATGCGAGACATGGATCCCGTCGCCGTGCGTGAAGCCATTGACCGCGCCACAGGCGAGAGCCGTGCTGCGGTTGCGCTGCTACACCGCTCAGAAACTTGGCGCGACCAAATGATCGAAGATGACGAAGCGCTCACCAAATTCATCGATGCGCACCCCGAAGCGGATATTCCACAGCTACGCGCTCTGGTACGCAATGCCCGCCGCGAGCGTCAACTCGCTAAACCCCCGAAGAGCGCGCGTGAGCTCTACCGCTACATCCATGCGCTCCTTGAAGAGCCTCTTGAACTTTTCAAAGCGGAAGATGAAAACTGAGTCCGCTTTAAACCGTGCTCATCCGAGTCTGAGATAACAATGATTTGACCGCTGCCGCCCTGTGCGTTCAGCAGATAGGAGTCAAAGGCATGAAACCGCCCCGCAGTACAGAAAATGAATTGATTTTGGGCTTGGTGTCGGTCTCCGACCGCGCTAGCCGCGGCATCTACGATGACGAGGGAATTCCCTCGCTCGAAGCTTGGTGCCGCAAAGCGATGATTAATCCGCTCAAAATCCATAAGCGACTCATTCCCGATGAGCAGTTCACGATTGAAAAAACACTACGCGAGCTTGTCGACATCATTGGCTGCGACCTCATTCTCACCACAGGCGGAACGGGTCCCGCGCGCCGTGATGTCACGCCCGAGGCTACACTCGCGGTCGCCACTCGTGAAATGCCCGGCTTCGGTGAACAGATGCGCGCCATCTCGGGGCACTTTGTACCCACGGCTATCCTCTCACGTCAAGTTGCGGTGCTGCGCGAAACGCCTGATCATGCTGCGCTCATCATCAATTTGCCAGGGCGCCCCAAAGCTATTGCGGAAACGCTCGAGGGGCTGAAAGATGAAAGCGGCAAATCACTTGTCAATGGCATTTTTGCTGCTGTCCCCTACTGTATTGACCTGATTGGTGGTCCCTACATTGAAACGCGTGACGAAGTCTGTAAAGCCTTCCGTCCCAAAAACGCCATCCGTCCAAATAAAACGGAAGAAAACAAAGCCACAAGCACCGTTGAAGCTAAAACCGCTACAGGCACGAGCGCTGAAGCTACAACAGCGCGCTCAGCAGCGGCGCCTCATGATACGATCAGCCGAGCCTCTAGCTCCGACGCGCCGAGCGCAACCCATGTTGCTGCCAAGCCCGCTGGCACACCGAACACCACCTCGGGCTTACATCCTGCTTCAGCCGAAGCGAGAGCCGCGGCTACGGCAGCCCACGCTGACCGTAAGGACACCAAGCCCGCAGTCGAGCCCTTCGCTGCATCCGATATTCTCATCGTTCGGGCACGTCGCGCCACCACCCCCATCCCTGAGAAGACCGTGGTTTGGCTGCACGGTATGGGGGTAGACAATAGCGACTTTGCGAGCTTTGCTGACGAAGTGCGCGAATTCGGCGGTCCCGACATTCGCCTCGTACTTCCCAACGCCCCCCTGCGCACACTCTCCAAGTTCCCCGCCTATCCGCCAGTGCGCGCTTGGTTTGATCTGCGCGGCGATCAGATCGATGATCGCGAGGATGAGTTAGGGCTGCGTACCAGCGCAGCTCGCGTCATGGCCCTTATCGAGAGCCTAGAGCGTCAGGGTGTTGAACGTCGTAGCATTTTCTTGGGTGGGTTCTCGCAGGGCGCTGCAGTCTCGCTCTACGCAGCTGCACGTTTGGATAGACCGCTCGCTGGCGTCATTGCGCTCTCGGGTTATGTGCCGCTCGCGCATAAACTGCAGGCAGAGCTCACGGAGGCAGCTCGCGAGACGCCGATCTTTATGGCGCACGGCGCCTTCGACTCGGTGATCAATCCGCTCATAGCACGGCGCGGCGCGCAGGTCATGAAGGAGATGCTCCCGCACTTTAGTTTCAATGTCTACGACATGGATCATGCGCTCGATGGCGAAGAAATGCACGATGTCGCCATGTTCCTCAAAGGACGCTACAACTAAGGCGCATTGCACGTCACCTCTGTGACGACTGGGGGCGGTTTCTAACGAGAGCCGCCCCCTATTTCTCTTCTTGGGCTCACCCAAGTTGCGCCTTAGCAAAGGCACTTAGCGCTTTTGCGCCCCCTGCTCGCTACGATCCGCCTTTGACTCAGGCGCAAGAAGTGTCGCACGAACATCCGCATCTCGCAGTGCGCGTTGCGCACGGGCAATCTGCCCAAGCTTCAAATTTGCAGCCGAGCATGGCGTCTCGGGCACCATACGATCTGCCTCCCAACGGTAGCAGCTAAGCACTCCACCGACGCCAATCGCCGCAGCCCCAGAGGAGCCAAACACAACACCGTAGTTGCCCATGGTGGCAAAACTCTGTGCGCCACGGCTATCCTCGGGAGCGAAAAGATTCCGACCGTCCGTGGGTGAAGGAGTCATCCCAAGCACAAGCGCGTTGAGCGTTGGGAATATATCGCGGTGCGAAACCCATCGCTTGAGATCGGGCTTCGCGCCCTTAAAGTTCTCCATTGGCACCCAAAAAAGAATCGGCACACCATTGGCATGGTGCCAGTAACCGCTCGCCTCATAGTGCATGCGCGAATTATGGTCCCCTGTTGCCACAATCACCGAACGCGAACTCAACCCAGCCGCTTTGAGCGACTTCACAAAGTTCCCTAATGCATTGGCCGAATATTGATAGGTCTGTAGCCGATTTTTCACCAAAGCATCGGCGCGATCGTCTACCACATAGGGCGGCAATGCCATCGGGTTAACCGCATTGACATGAGCCCCCTGTGGCAAAACATGCGGGGGATGGTTGGTCGTTGAAAGCATAAAGAGAAAGACTTTTTTCCCTGCACGCGCCTTTGCTTCGAGCAGTTCTGTGGCATAGCGGAACATCCACTCATCGCCCACCCCCCAAGTGCCAACTTGCGCTTCGGGGAATCGCGCCTGAATATCTCGGTCACCCAAAATCACATCAAAGCCCTGCTTAGGGAAATTTCTGTCCATCTGCCGCCAACTCACCGAGCCCGATGTCAGAAACACACACTCATAGCCCGCGTTGTGATAAGCCCAAAGACGTGAAAAGGGGAAGCGGCGATCTCCATAGCGACTCTGGGTAATGGGTGAGATCGGCGAATCAAACAGAATCCCCTCGAGCGAGGGGAACGTGCCCCCTTCAACCGCGATGCCTTGGCGAAAGAGTTGCGCGTCGTTGAGCACGTCACGCAACGCTCCCAGTGTGTCGTTGCCAGATCGATCGCTATCAAACTCATCCCGCCCCATCGACTCCATGAGCGCAAAAATGACAAAGTCTGGACGGCTACGCAGGGGCGTCACCGTATTGGGTAACGCGCCGATTTCTTGCTTGAGCAACTGCTCGGCCTCTCGCACGTTCTCAAAACCAAGCTTTTTCAGCCCCTCCTCGGGCGAACCCTTGAGAACCAGCATCTGCTGAGACTTCCATGCTTCGTAGAGCGAGGCTGCACCATTGGGAACTGCTGCGTTGAGAAACGCATCAGTGGTCACAGCCCAATCCTGCAAGCGCAGTGGAAATTTGCTTAATCCACCGCGAACACCCACGCCGATCAGTGCGCTCAAAAGCACAATCGTGATCAGCGCAGGAAGCAGTCGGAGCTCTTCAGCGATTCGACGACTCCCGCCAGCCCACGCTGCCACAAATGGCAAGGCCGTGAGCAACAGGGTGAGCGCGACAAGTCTCAACACGGGCCAATCAGACCAAACGGTCACAAGAATGGCGCGCGTATCATCCTGCCAGAGACCAAAGATAATGCTTGAAATCGGTGTGCGGTAAAAAGCAAAGAACCCAATATTCACGACGGCGAGCACGCACATAACGGCTACGCCCAGCACACACATCACTCGGGCAAAATCTCGAACAAATCGCACACCATAGCCAACCACCCAGAGTATCCAAGCAGGCAGTAGTGCAATGAGCGACCACTTGAGGTCCACGCGAAATCCCATCCAAAGCGTCGCCGCTAGATCACTCAGGGCATAGTCAGCTAAATGACCAAACCAAGCAATGAAGAAAAGACGAGCCAATGAGAGTATGAGCAGCAGTCCGACGAGCAGGATAGAACCCTGACGGCAACCGTTCTGCCACGTGGGACGATAAGTCGTAAGTGAATACATGAAGTGCTGTTCCCACTTTGCAGTTGCAAAGCCCTTGTGCAGAGCGCTTGCGAAGACGATGAGTTAGCTCAATATTAGCAGAGAGATACTCTGAGCTTCTTGCTGCCACACACGAGAGGCGCCGCTATGCTCGGGAAGTTCCCCGTCAACGCAGCGAGCTCAAGAGGAGTTCGAGTGCAGTGCACACCCACCGCGAGACTACCCACGAGCGAGAGTAATGCGTGGGAGCACCACAAGATGCTCAACGCTCGCTTGCGTTCCCACTGGATGCCAGTGCACAACAAAGGCAACCTCAGCCTGCTTAGGACGGTAACCCGCTTTCGCATACTCTGCAAGCGCCTCTCGCAAGCGTCGACTCGGCTGGCTAGTGCAGACCCTATTGCGGCGTGGGCAGCCGTAGGTCGCTCCCTCTCTATCGACCGAAAGCGGCATACCGCTTCGCAATGCGCCGATCTCTGCGCGGCGCCCTCTCATTGCATCAAGAACCACGTCGTCAAGCCCGAGCTCGAGCACAATTTCCCGTGCCGCCTCATGCTTCGTTTGGTCAAGCACATATGTCACCTCGGAAAGAGCGCGATAAGGATGGAAAATCTCAGTGTTGGTATGAATCGAGAGGCAGAACCGAGCGCGGGTAAATCCCACGTAGAGTTTTCTGCGTTCGGCATCCGTCATAGTGCGTGCACTGCCTGTGAGCAGCATGAACACGCAGTCAAACTCTCGCCCTTTCGCTTTGTGAATCGTCATGACCGAGACAGCGGTGCTTGACTCACTACGCACAAAGTCAGAATACTGACAGTCATTGAGGAACTCTTCGAGATCGGTCACATAGCGTTGACCATCCACATGTCGATCAAACGCCTGCAAGGCACGCACCACTGCTACGCACACCGCACTCTCTGCAAACTGTCGTTCTAGGGCGTTTAGCGACGCAGACCACAGTTCATCGGAAATCTTCGTGCTCTCGTGTCCCTCTTGCAAGCATTTAAGGAAAAAGCGCACTTCCGCGAGATCCCTAAATCGAAAGCCGCCGAGTTCTCCAATCAGCACCGCTTCGACGCCCTCGCGCTTGAGCAAGCCCGCTACCACCAGCGCTTCGCGATTGGTGTTGGTGAGCACTGCAAAGCTAGCCTGTGGCATCGTCTCGCGCTTTCTGCAGAGCGCAGCCACCAGCGACTCCTCCAGGTTGGCGCTCATCACACTCTCCGTGATCGTCACCTCCCCGTCATCCTCACTCATGGCAAGAATCGGTTCGCTTTTCATACGGTGAGCGATCGAGCACACAAACTGATTGGCAAATGCCACAATGTGACGAGCACTACGGTAGTTTTCCGTCATCTGATAGAGACTAGCGCCTGGCGTCTCTTGAAAAGCGCCAAAATTGGCGGGATTGGCACCCGCGTACTCGAAGATGCATTGATCGTCGTCGCCCACGACCACCACGCGCATGGCCGTATTTTTTGCTGCCAGCGCGCGCACCAAGCGCATAGCCTCGTTACTCATGTCCTGCGCCTCATCGATCACCACAACCTGTCGGCTTTGTCCACGCCCATACCAAAGGCCGATGTCGCCACCATCACATTGACAGCACCTCTGATGAAGCGCTCTTGATTTGCCACCTTCTCGGGCACTGACATCTTGCCGTGAAAAGCAAAGGCCTCAATACCATCCTTACTGAGACGCTCGGCCACGGCCTCCGCCTGCTTTGTGCGTGCGCAGTAGACGATGCTTGGCACCTGTCGGTCCAGCAGAAGCGCACGGAGCGTCGCGTACTTCTCTTCATCAGAAGCGCGAAACATCACCTCATAGCGCAGATTTTTACGGCTTGCCTCGGTTGTAAAGAGCATGAGCTCTAGACCAAGCGCCTTGCGGAAGTAGTCGCGGATATCGCTCACCACCTTCTGCTTTGCCGTCGCTGTAAAACACGAGACCGCAATCGGATGCTCAAGACCCTTGCGCGCTTGTAGTCGCTTCATGAAGGGCCCAATGTAGAGATAGTCGACGCGAAAGTCTTGTCCCCACGCCGAAAAGCAGTGAGCCTCATCAATGACAAAGCGCACAACCTTGCGTGCTAGTAGCAGTTCTTCAATAACGCGCGAACGCAAAAGCTCAGGCGAGATGTAGAGCAAGGAGACGCCGCCACTGCGCACCCGCTCAATCGCCTGTGTGCGCTCGAGCGGGTTAAGTAGGCTATTGATACTGACAGCATCTTCAATACCTTTTTGCTTGAGGTTATCGACCTGATCCTTCATGAGTGAGAGCAGCGGCGAGATCACGACGGTCAATCCCCGTACGGTTCGCCCCTGCATGAGCGCAGGTAGCTGAAAGGTGATCGATTTACCGCCGCCCGTAGGAAACACCGCAAGCAACGAGTGGCCATTCAATGCCGCTTGAGCCGCCCGTTCCTGAAGAGGCTCCCCATCATAGGAGCGAAACGCGCTATAGCCAAAGTGCTCATTGAGGCCGTTTAGCAAGTTAAGAGCGCGTTGACAGTAACCACACCCTGCCTCACAAGGCGTGTTGCAAAGCGCTTCCAGCACGTCGTCCAATTCAGGGTGGATTTTCTGCACCCAAGCGGGTGGCACAGAGTCGTATGCGCTCTGTGCAATCAGCATCACAGCATAGGCAAGTGCCACAGGGCTCTGCTCAATCAACGACGAAAGACAGACGTGCGCACAAATGCGCCCCGAAAGTGTCTCGGCAATCAGTGCGGCGAGATCCTCTGCGCGCTCTGCATAGTCAAGGTACTTGAAAAAGCCTGAAAATTCTGCCTCTTCGCCAAGTAGCGTAAAGAGAATTTGCTGTAATTGAGAAGAGAGCCCCGCCCATGCGTTCAGCTCATCAAAGAAAAGGTTCTCTGCTTTTTTGCTGTCATTGACGGGATTGCTGAGCTCGTCTGTGAGCAGCTTGTCGTTTTTCAAGAGCGCATGATAGGGGCGCTTTGGAAAGAGCAATTTGGAAAGAGCAAGGGTGAGAGCGGCAGCGTGTCAATGGGCGTGAGTTGCGATAACGCATTGACCTTGCCCTCAAGGTAGCGCAGATCGTGGCGCAGAATGTTGTGCCCAATAATGAAATCGCTCTGGGCAATAAAGGTATCGAGCTCAGCACACGAATGTCCATGCCAAGATGTTTTGTCGCTACGCCATGCTCCCATATCAAGGATTGTCCCATTCTCGGGATTCACCTCAAGATCAACAAACACATAGGCTTTGGTCATAGTGTGCGGGCGTGCGGTCTGGCAATAGCAAAATGAGCTAGCTCAACGTTCATTCTCTGCCTGATTCTAGCGCCTGAGACAACAAAAAAGCCCGCACAGTGCAGGCTTCTTGGGAACTGGTGCCCGGAGAGAGACTCGAACTCTCACGCTGTTTAGGCGGCGGATTTTGAATCCGCTGCGTCTACCATTCCGCCATCCGGGCATTTGTTCATTGTGAGGGGAAAATTATGCCATAGATTCCAAAAGCTCGCATGACGCGTAGGCGGCATCCCGATCTGAATACCCAATACACGGTATTTGAGTCTCTACGCCACCATCTTTTGAATTTGCTGAGAGGGATCCCCATGAGCAACGCGAGCAATGAGTTCAGCGATTGGGGTTCCATCAGGAGCGCACCAGCGAGGCGCAATCTCCTCCAGTGGCACCAGCACAAAGAGTCGCTCGAGCATGCGGGGATGCGGGATGCATAGCGTAGCGCTCGCACACTCTAATGCATCATAAGTGAGGATATCCACATCCAGCGTGCGGGGTGCATTGTGCACCCCTACAGGGCGCACGCGCCCAAATTCACACTCTAACTGTTGGCAGAGTGCGAGAAGCGCATCCGCCGTCAATGTGGTATGCACACGCGCTACAGCGTTCACATAGTCTGGCCCACTCGAGTCCACAGGCGACGTGCGGTAAAGAGAGCTTGGTTGCACTTGCACAATCCCAGGAGCACGCCGCAGTCTGCTCAGCGCGTCAAGGAGTGTGACGGCCGCATCACCAAGATTGCCACCAAAAGCCAAAAATGCTTCATGCATGGGTTATCTCCAAGCGCCTCTTAGAAGGGGAGTTCATCCATCACAACCTGACGGCGTTTAGCATTGCTACCGCGAGAGCGGTGGCGACTACGGCGGCGAGGTTTAGGCTTATCGCGCTTAGTAACATCCATCTCTTCAGGAGGCGTCTGACCAAACCAATCTGCTTCAGTCTGCGTGTCCTTGATCGGGCGTTTCTGCTTGGCGCGCTGACGAGCACGGTCATCACGAGCGCGCTGCCCGTTGTTGCGTGCATTTTTCGTGCTCTCGGCAAGCATCTCGAGCTGCTCCGCTTCATCAGCGAGCGAGAAGCGCTCCCACCACGTAGGCAGCTCCACATCAACGTGGCCTAGGTTCGCACGCAACATCATGAAATCGTAAGCTGCACGGAAACGCGGATGCTTCACCACTCCAAACACAGCACGTCCGGAGCGTTTTTCCATACGTGCCTGCAACATCCACACATCATGCATGTCGACCTGAAAGCGACGCTGGATATTGAGCTGTTGACACTGCGTAGCAAGCACTTCGGTGCTCGCTGCATGCAACGCCTCTAAATGGCGCATCCCGCGGCTCTGCTCGTTGTAGCGCCAGCGCTTAACAACCTGAGGCCAAAGTAGCGTTGCAAAAAGAAAAAAGGGAGAAATCTTTTTCCCAATCGCAATACGCTCATCCGTGCGCTTGAGCGCAAGCTCCAAAAAGCGCTCACCATCCGGCTCAGAGACGATCAAATCGAGCACTGGCAAAATTGCCTTCTGCAGTCCCTCTTCACGCAGCTTTTTCATGCAGTCGAGTGCATGTCCGCAAGTCAGTAACTTCAGAATTTCATCCACCAAACGCGCAGAGGGCACGTTCTCTAGCAAATGCGCCATCTTCGGGATTGGCGCTTCCGTAGCCGCCTCAATACGGAACCCGAGCTTCGCAGCAATACGGATTGCGCGCATCATACGCACGGGATCCTCACGGTATCGTTCGGCGGGCTCACCAATCATGCGCAAAATGCCACGTTTGATGTCCTCATAGCCCTTGTGGTAGTCCAGCACTTCCTCGGTTGCAGGGTTGTAGTAAAGCGCGTTGACGGTGAAATCGCGCCGTGCTGCATCTTCCCACATTTCCCCAAAGACATTGTCACTCAGCACTCGGCCCGTAGAGTCCTTACGTTGTCCCGCCCCTTCGAGCGCACGGAACGTCGAACACTCAATAATTTCGGGGCCAAACATCACATGCACGATTTGGAAGCGTCGCCCAATAATGACAGCGCGCCGCTGGCAACGCTTCACCTGTTCGGGGGTCGCATCAGTAGCCACATCAAAATCTTTCGGCGTCACACCTTGCAGTAAATCACGAACCGCTCCGCCCACGATGTAGGCGCGGTAGCCGCGGCGTTGCAACGCCTCACACGTCTTCTTCGCCTCGATGCTCACAAGTTTCGGATTGATACCGTGTTCAGAGGCAGGAATGACACGGGGTTCTTTGACGAACTCGTGACGTGACTGGAACAGGCCTTTGACGCGGCCTACAAGACGACTGAACATTTTCAGAGATCTTCCTTTGCAAATAACGTCATGATTTCCCAACCGCGCGCCTTTGCCTGCACCTGAAGTGCGCGATCGGGATGGACGGCCACAGCACGGCCGCCCTTTTCTGCCACATATTGAAGCATGGGCAAATCATTAATTGAATCACTATAGCCTTCAAGCGCCAGAGGACCAGCTTTAGCGGCTGGCGCGAGGAACTGCTCAAGCAGTCGCAACTTCCCTTCACGGTAGGAGTGCGAACCTTGCACGCGCCCCGTAAAGTTACCTTGAGAATCCACCTGCGGCGTCGCGGCCACAAGATACTCAATTCCAAATCGCTCTGCAATAGGAGCAGTCACAAAGCGGTGTGTACCACTCGCGAGCACAGGCGTAAAGCCAGCTTGTCGGCGATCGTCAACGAGCGCCTGAGCCTCGGGCCGCACCGATGGCCAGACGAACTCTTGAAGAAACTGCTCGCGCAACGCAAAAAGTTCAGCACGCGCAAACCGACACAGTAGTCCCATCTGAAAACGGATTGCATCCTCCGGATCGAACGTCCCTTGGCGGTAACCTTCGTTAATTTCGACCGCTTTGGCGGCAAGTGCCTCGCGTTCAGCGCCCGTTGCATTGATGATGAAGTGCGTCCAACTGTCTCCACTGTCCATGGGCAGGAGGGTGTGATCCAAGTCGAAAATGGCAAACTGCATGCTGATTATTTTTGTACATGGCACTGTGTCTCGCACCCCTGTGCGAAGCCACTGGCACTCTTCTAGGATTGCGCACTCTGAGCAGCTTGACGTTGAGCGAGTTGAGCAACTGCCTCCCGCAAGACTGCCAATGTGACACGACGTTTTTTCACAAGACCAATGTGATCAGCCTCTTCAAGCACCCTCGTTAGGGTGCGCATGTCACGCGCAACATTCACTGCCAGCCAATGCTGCATCTCCTGCGTCATTTCAAAACCACGCAACTGCGCTTGGCGAGCAAGCTCCGCCATACGAGCCTCTTCCGAGAGCGGAACCACCGCATAGGTAAGCCCCCAAGCAAGACGGCTACGAACCACCTCGGGTAGCGGTAACTGATGTACAGGCAATTTACCGCCACAGACCAAACGGCAGTCTGGCGTATTGCGCACTGAATTTTGCAAGGCAAGAAGCTGCAGCGCCCAACCGGGATCGAGCTCATCGACGTCATCGACCGTATAGAGCTTGATGGACGGATCAAAGAGCGGCACCTTCAAAGACTGCTCTGAACAGAGGCTTTTTAACAGGTGGGTTACCCCCGCGCCTTTTGGGCCGTAGAGATAGACGAAAGTCGGGCCTGTCCCACGAGCAATCTCACGCAAAATGCCGACGGCCTCCGCGTTAGCGCCGACAATGAAATTGTCGAAGCTCGGAAGCTCTCGATCCTGAAAGTCAAGAAGGAACTGATCTGAATCGGTCATATCGGCTGCTGAAGCTTATCTATCGGCAAGAGGAGTGCATTTGGCTAACAAACATCAAAGTTTAACGCGAATTTCCCAACGATGTTTGAGCGGCTCGATTCTTTCTGCAACGGCACAACTTCAATCAAGCACGCACTTCTCGTGCGCAATTCTCAGCGCTTTTTCCTGAGAAAGCGCGCCCCGTTTCGCTTATACTCTCGGCAACTTTTCTTCCGTCAACGGCTTGAGCCCCCGAGGAGTCCCCTCCATGCGAGGGCGTTAGCCATCATTCTCAAGAGAGACTATTTTCATGAGTCAACTTTCTTACGCAGCTGCTGGGGTTTCCATCGACGCTGGCGACGAACTCGTCGAGCGCATCAAGCCTTTTGCTAAGCGCACCATGATCCCTGGCGTTCTGGGATCAATCGGCGGATTCGGCGCGCTGTTTGAAATCGGCAAAGAATATAAGAACCCCGTGCTCGTCACTGGCACCGATGGTGTGGGCACGAAGCTCATGCTGGCCGTGCAGCTCAATCGCCACGACACGGTAGGGCAGGACTTGGTCGCCATGAGCGTCAATGACATTCTCGTGCAGGGCGCGCGTAGCGTGTTCTTCCTTGACTATTACGGTTGTGGAAAACTCGATGTCGATACGGCTGAGCGCGTTGTCAAAGGCATTGCCCATGGTTGCGAACTCGCTGGCTGCGCGCTCATTGGCGGTGAGACGGCCGAAATGCCAGGGATGTATCCCGAAGGCGAATACGATCTCGCAGGCTTTGCCGTTGGCATCGTTGAGAAAGACGACATCATTGACGGCCACACCATCGCCGTGGGTGACGTGGTGCTAGGGTTAGCCTCTTCGGGCCCGCACAGCAATGGCTTTTCGCTTATTCGTAAAGTGGTGGAGCGCTCGGGCGCAAGCTGGGACATGCCCTTTGACGGTGCAACCCTTGCCGACCGCTTGATGGAGCCCACACGTATTTACGTCAAGCAGGTGCTCGAAGTCATGAAGAGCGTCAAGATCAAAGGGATGGCGCACATCACGGGCGGCGGCCTCGTGGAAAATATTCCACGCGTTCTCCCAGAGGGCGTCTGCGCTGTCATTGATGCCAAGAGCTGGCAGCGTCCTGCCATCTTCGACTGGCTCCAAGCCGAGGGCGAGATTGCCGACTCGGAAATGCACCGCGTCTTCAATAACGGCATTGGCATGGCGGTCGTGGTTGCCGCGTCTGACGCCGAACGCGCCAAGGCGCTCTTTGAAGCGCAGGGCGAAAAGGTCTACACGATCGGTCGCATCGAACCTCTTGAAGCGGGAAGCCATCCCTGCGTGGTTCGCTAAATCTTCATCGTCCTAGATGCTCTACGGTGAGCGGCGCGGGCTCACTTGCCTGCGCCGTTCGCTGTTCAATGGGCGGGCACGTGCCATCGCGCACTGCTCACACAGCTCACCGAGCCGCGTTAGTGCCCTGCCAACATTCTCTCGAAAGCACGCTGGAGCATCGCAAACGCGTTCGCGTTCGTTGGATCCAAAATTTCTAACCCCGGCATCGAGCGCATCCACGTCATCTGACGTTTTGCTAATTGGCGCGTCGCGGCTATACCCGCATTCACAAAGTCGGAAAAACTCCTCTCCCCTAACAAATGCTCGATCGCTTGGCGATAACCCACCGCACGCATCGCGGGCGAGGCACGGTCAAAATCTGCACGTGCCATGAGGGCTCGTACCTCGTCGAGAAACCCCGCTTTAAGCATCGCACTAAAGCGCTCAGCAATGCGCGCGTGCAAGAGGGCGCGATCCGCTAACATGAGGCCCATCACTGAAAGGCTCAGTAGCGGCGCCTTGACTTGCTCACGATGAAAACTCGTGAGTGTACGTCCCGTCATCTCAAAAACCTCAAGCGCACGAGAGATCCGTTGACTGTCGTTCGGGGCGAGACGCTCGGCAGTGGCTGGATCAATCTGCGAGAGCTTGGCATGCATGGCTGGCCAGCCCAATGCTTCTGCCTCAGCCAGCACGCGGTTTCGAACTGCTACATCGGTGCTTGGCATCTCGTTAAGCCCCTCGGCGAGCGCTTTGTAGTAGAGCATGGTGCCCCCCACAATGAGCGGGATGCGGCCCCTAGCACGGATCTGCTCAACGAGCGCGATGGCATCGCCCGCAAAGTCCGCGGCACTATAGGTCTCACCGATATCGCGCACATCGAGCAAATGGTGCGGACATAGCGCGCGTTCCTCAGGCGTCGGTTTTGCCGATCCAATATCCATCCCGCGATAGACTAGCGCCGAATCCATGGAAATAATCTCCACAGGGTAGCGAGCGGCTAGATAGAGCGATGCGGCCGTTTTTCCCGAGGCCGTGGGCCCAAGTAGCACAAAAGCCGCAGGCGTAACTTGCTGCATTACTGCCCCCTCAGAAAGAGCTTATCGAGGTCTTCCACACTCAAAAGTCGCCAAGTGGGTCGACCATGGTTACACTGATCGGCTCGCTCTGTCTGCTCCATGGCGCGCAGTAGCGCATCCATTTCGGGGATGGTGAGTGCACGATGAGCGCGCACCGATCCGTGGCAAGCAATGGTGGCGAGGATGTGGTTGCGTAACTCCAACATCTGCTCGCTCTCGCCATAGAGTCGTAAATCCTCAAGCATCCCGCGGATCATATCTGCCACCGCAGCAATCGGCGCATCCGCGCAAAGTGCGGGCAGTGCACGAATCGCCACAGCGTTCGAGCCTGCCGCGCTGATATCAAACCCGTAAGTGCGTAGCGTTGCACGGTGCTCTTCAAACGTGGCCATCTCTGTGGGGCTGAGTTGCATCACTTGTGGAATCAGCGACTCCTGCATAGGGATGCGTTCGGCGTCGACCTGCCGCTTGAGTCGTTCGTAGGTCACGCGCTCTGCTGCCGCATGCATATCCACGATGATGAGCCCCTCGGCGCATTCCGCGAGCACATAAATCCCTGCAATCTGCGCAATGGGACGACCGAGTCGCCCGTGAGGAAGTCCAGCGCGCCCAAGCGCGTTTTCCTCAAGCGCATGCACTTGGCTCGGCGCGACCTCCTCCCCAGCAGCCATGGTTACGCTAGGCGTCACACTTGTGCTCATCGTGGCTGTGCTGGGGGCGCGCTCAATCGCGCTCCCCTCTGCCAAAGCAGTAGCATCTGCCTCGTGCGCCACTTTTGCGACGGCCGGTATCTCGCGCACAAACGCCCCGTCCTCTAGCGGCAGTCCTTGCGCTCGCATCCGCACAGCTACGGGGGGAACGAGTGCGCGTGCTGCCGCATCGGCTACCTCAAAAGGTGCGCCGAAACTGCGCATCGCAGCGCTTACATTTAGGCTTGGCTCGCTCTCAGCGGCATTAGTCGGTAGACGAGCAGTGCTTGCACCTTTCGCTTCGGGAGCACTCGTTTGAGCGGGGGCAGGCGCTCTCGGCGTTGTGTGCGAGAAAAGCCCGCCCGGCAAACCGAGGAGTTGCGCTTCGGGACTAGGATGCTGCGCGTCAAGCGTAGCGGTGCCCGCAGAGGGCGCCATCGTCGTCGGCGTCGCCCCCGAGAGCGTCGCAGCCACTGAACCCGCTAAGGCATTTTTGATGCTTCGACTGATGAATTGATGCACGCGCTGAGACTCGCGAAAGCGCACCTCCATCTTGGTAGGGTGCACATTCGCATCCACCGCCGCGGGATCGAGCCAAAGATAGAGGCAGTACATCATCTGACTCTGCCCATGTAGCACGTCCTGATAGGCGGCACGCACAGCGTGTTGCAGCACTTTGTCTCGCACATAGCGGCCGTTAACAAAAAAGTACTGCGCATCGGCTCGCGAGCGCGATACCGTCGGTAGTCCCACAAGTCCCTGCAAATGCATACTGCCGAAAGTTTCATCGATTTCACGGTATTGACCCGCAAACTCTTTGGGTAAGACTGCCGTGATGCGCTCGGCAGGATCCTGCACACGCGAGAGCACAAGTTGTTCACGGCCATTTGCGATAAGTTTGAAAGCCACATCAGGGCGGGCAAGCGCAAGCCGCTCTAGGTACTCCACCACATGAGCAGTCTCGGTCGTCTCGCTTTTCATGAATTTTCTTCGTGCTGGCGTCTTATAAAACAGATCCTGCACTTCAACGCGCGTACCGATTAGGCCTGCCGCAGGCTGCAATTCCCCTTCATGCCACTCCCAAGCAGAGGCAGACTCAGGTTGACGACTTCTAAGGCGTAAATCCGAGACGGCATCAATACTCGCAAGCGCCTCCCCTCGAAAGCCCAGACTCGCTACAGACTCGAGCTCTATGAGGTTGCGAATCTTGCTTGTGGCATGCCGCTTGAGCGCAAGCGGAATCTGCTCACGCGCGATCCCGCAACCATTGTCCGTGACCACAATGCGCTTTAGCCCACCACCATCGAGTCTCACCTCGATCTCGTCAGCGCCCGCATCAAGCGCATTCTCAACGAGTTCCTTGACCACGGAGGCGGGGCGCTCGATGACCTCACCGGCCGCAATTTGGCTGATGAGTTGATTCGGGAGCTCCGCAATGTCACGTCTCTGCGGGGGTGCACTCTGTTGCAGTTTTTCCATTCTTTTCTGACACCTCAAACAGGTCAATACAATTTCGTTTGTTTCAGCAAGCAAGCGGCGTGATAACCTTTCGTATCATAGCGCTGAGCGCTCAGCGCGCAGTACGCTGCGTGCGACTGACTCGCCCGTAGCAACGCTGTCACGGCTACTTGGCCATCCTAGACCCCTAGCAAATAAGCGACGCCTCCATGGACTTCACCGCACTTGTTGTCAATCTTTTTACAAACGCCGATGCGTTTCTTGTCTCCCTTGCGACCAATTATGGCATGTGGATCTACTTGGCCATGTTCCTGATCTTCTTTTTGGAGACGGGCTTCGTCGTGATGTCCTTTCTGCCAGGAGACTCGCTGCTTTTCGTCGCTGGCACCGTTGCTGCGTCAGGCACCACCAGCCCTTGGCTACTGATGGCTGCGGTTGCGCTCGGCGCCATCGCTGGCAACACATTGGGCTATGAGCAGGGGCGCTGGCTCGGTAAGCGCATCTACTCGGGAGATATTCGCTGGATTAACGCCGAAAAGCTTCGAACCGCGCACGACTTCTACCTGAAGCACGGCGGTAAAACCGTGCTCTTGGCGCGCTTTATTCCGATCGTTCGCGCCTTTGCGCCGCTCATCGCAGGCGCAGCCAAAATGGACGGCCTGCGCTTTGAGCTCTTTAGCGCCACGGGCGCCGTGCTCTGGGCTTTCTCGCTCATTGGCGCGGGCTACCTCTTCGGGAACATCCCCTTTATCAAGAACAACCTCTCGATCATTCTGCTCGGCGGAATGGCCGCCGCAGTCGCAGGTCCCATAATTGTGGGTGGGGTCTGGAAACGGCTACACAAGTCACGCTAATTGCCAAATGTGTGCGGCTACGCTACAGCCGCACACAACGCAGCTCAAGCACTTTCCCATCGCGCTCGGCCTGATCGTCTCAGCAGAGCGCCTAGCGCTCGGCCACCGCAGCAATCAGCCCAAGTGTCACCGCAAGGCTCTTCTCAAATGAGCGCATCGGCATAAATTCGCAATGACTATGGAAGTTATGTGCCCCCGTAAAGTAGTTGGGCGTCAGCACGCCTTGGGTCGAAATGAATGAACCATCCGTACCACCACGCATTGCAAGCGCCATCGGTTTAATGCCCTCTTGCTCAAACACTTGGTAGAGCAAGTCAATCGCCGCACGATTGTCTTCGGTGATCGCGTCCGCAATATTGCCGTACGTATCGCTCATCTTGAGCGAGAGTTTAGCGCGCGGGTTTTCCTGAGAGAGTCTTTCAACGATCTCGGTAATGCGCGCTTTTTTCTCACGGAACCCTGCAAGGTTGTGGTCGCGAATCTTCACACCCACTTTCGCTTCAGAGGGGTTCGATTGAATGCCGTACACCCAGACAAAACCCTCGGTTCCTTCGGTGCACTCTGGCGTCTCCGATCGATCAAGCGCGTTGACAAAGTCCACGGCAATGAGCGTGGGATTCACGAGCACGCCCTTGGCAGACATGGGGTGCGCGGTCACCCCCTTGATCGAGAGCTCGGCGCTTGCCGCGTTAAACGTCTCGGTGACAATCTCTCCCAACTCACAGCTATCAATCGTGTAGGCAAAGTCTACGGGGAACTTTGAAAAATCAAGCTTCTTTGCCCCTAAGAGGCCAATCTCTTCATCGGGAACGAACGCCACGTAAATGTCACCGTGTGCTCGCCCCTCACGCACAACAATGGAGAGCGCCGTCATGATATTGGCAATCGCGCTCTTATTGTCAGCACCAAGCACCGACGTGCCGTCTGTGACGATCAGATCGTCGCCGATGTACTTGGCGAGTTCAGGGTGCTCTTGCGCACGCATCCAGAGATTCTCGGCAGCATTCAGACAAATATCACCCCCCGCATAGCTATGCACCACGTGAGGGTGCACATCGGGCGAGAGACCCGAGTCGACCGTATCCATATGCGCACACCAACCCACAGCGGGTACCCGTTTCCCCTCTGGTAAATTGGATGGTAGCCGCGCCGTGAGCACAGCAAACTCAGAAATCTCTACATCAACAAGACCGAGCGCGTTGAGTTCGTCAGCGAGCAGCTTCGCAAGCGTCCACTGTCCCTCAGAGCTCGGGACAACGCCTGCTTTGGCGCAGCTTTGACTACTGATGGAAACGTAACGCAGAAAGCGCTCGAGCAGTTCTTCACGGTACATGTTGGGCTCCTTACAAAATGGTCATTGCCATCCATGCTAACGCAAAACTCGCAGCTCGGGGCAGCGCGAATCGCCCTCTTGATACCTCTCTGCAATTGCCCAAAACCACGCATGGCGCGTGGTGAGCTTCTGCAACACACACGCGCCATGGCAACTTTGGCAAGGGCGACTTATGAGCGGCTAGCGCGATGGCGCCAGAGCCAGATGAGCTTGTAGGCCGCAGGGATAATAAAGAGCGACAGCAGCGGCGCGGTAATCATTCCGCCAACCATCGGCGCTGCAATGCGGCTCATCACCTCGCTCCCAGCGCCGCTGCCCCAGAGAATGGGCAACAGCCCCGCAATAATCACCGCCACGGTCATCGCCTTAGGGCGCACACGCAACACCGCACCATGGTAGAGCGCATCGTCGAGTGCCTCGCTCGAAAAGGTCTCTTTCTTAGCAAGCGTTGGTCGCGCATCGACCGCGTGTCGCAAGTACATCAGCATCACGACACCGAATTCCGCAGCCACCCCAGCAAGCGCGATAAATCCTGTGCCCGTGGCAACCGACATATGGAATCCCTCCCAGTAGAGGAACCAAATTCCTCCCACCAGAGCAAAGGGCAAACTGAGCAAAATGAGCAACGCCTCATCAAAGCGCCTAAATGCGAGGTAGAGCAACACAAAAATGATCATGAGCGTCATCGGCACCATGAGCGCAAGCTTCTTGTTAGCGTGCTCAAGCAACTCAAATTGCCCAGAAAAGGCCACGCTCGTACCGGGCTTGAGCTTAACCTCGCTCGCAATAGCACGCTTGAGATCATTGACCACCGAGACCATGTCACGATCACGCGCATCGATGTAAATCCAGCTCGCTGGGCGTGCATTCTCAGTTTTGAGCATCGAGGGCCCCATCTGTACACGAACCTCTGCCACATCGCCGAGCGTGATCTGCTGTTTGCTTGCGGTGAGAATCGGCAACTCCCGAAGCGCCTGCGGGCTATTGCGCCAGTCCTGCGGGTAGCGAATCGAAATCGGGTAGCGCGCAACCCCCTCGACCGTATCCCCGACCATGCTCCCACCAATGGCAAGTGAGACAAATGTCTGCACATCCGCGACACGCATGCCATAGCGAGCGGCGCGCTCACGGTCAATATCCACCGTGATGTAGCGGCCATCTTCGAGGCGTTCAGCGAGCGCGGACACAACGCCAGGGACCTTGCGAGCAACAACTTCAATTTTCTGAGCTGCCTCGTCAATATCGGCAAGCGTCGCGCCAGAGACCTTAATGCCGATGGGGCTCTTCACACCCGTAGAGAGCATGTCAATGCGGTTACGGATCGGTTGCACCCAAAGGTTTGCAAGCCCAGGTAGACGCACAGTCTTATCGAGCTCCTCAACAATCTTCTCTATGGTCATCCCCTCTCGCCATTGGTTCTGAGGCTTGAGCTGAATCGTGGTTTCGATCATCTCCAGCGGGGCAGAGTCCGTCGCCGTATCCGCCTTACCCGCTTTCCCAAAGACGGTATCAACCTCGGGAACTGTTTTAATCAGCTTATCGGTGATTTGCAGCAGTGCTGCCGCTTCCCCGGGCGAGACCCCTGGCAACGTCGATGGCATATAGAGCAAATCGCCTTCGTTGATTTGGGGCAAGAACTCACCCCCTACTCGCTCAAGCGGCCAGACGACCGTAAAGATCGATAGTAGTGCCACGAGTAGCGTTGTCTTTGGCCAACGAAGAACCTTAAGGAGCAGTGGATGATAAATCGCAATCAGGAAGCGATTGAGCGGATTCGCGCTCTCGGCGGGAATCTTGCCGCGAATCCAAAATCCCATCAGAATGGGGATCACCACCACCGCGAGCACCGCTGCCCCCGCCATCGAATAAGTTTTTGTAAAGGCAAGCGGTCCAAAGAGTCTGCCCTCCTGCCCTTCAAGCGTGAAGATAGGAATAAAGGAGAGCGTGATAATCAGTAAGCTAATAAAGAGAGCAGGCCCCACCTCAACCGAGGCATCGGTGATCACTTGCCAGCGGCTCGCCGCATCAATCGACTCACCAGGATGCTGCTGATTCCACTCCTCGAGCCGTTTATGTGCATTTTCAATCATGACAATGGCCGCATCCACCATCGCCCCCACAGCAATGGCAATCCCCCCAAGACTCATGATATTGGCATTCAGCCCTTGAAAATGCATCACAATAAACGCGATACAAAGTCCAAGCGGCAGCGAAATGATGGCCACCAGTGCGCTACGCGCGTGCCAGAGAAAGAGCGCACAGACAATCGCCACAACCACAAACTCTTCGATGAGTTTGTGCGTGAGATTGTCAATTGAGCGATCAATCAGTTGACTGCGATCGTACGTCGTAACAATCTCCACGCCCTCAGGCAAACTAGCCTTGAGTGAATCGAGCTTTTCGCGCACCGCCTCGATGACCTCACGAGCGTTTTTTCCCGAGCGCACCAACACCACGCCGCCCGCCACTTCGCCTTGACCATTGAACTCTGCAATGCCACGGCGCATTTCTGGGCCTATCTGAACGCGTGCCACGTCGCGCAGCATCACGGGCACACCCGCATCCGTCGTCTTTAAAACAATGTTGTTGAAGTCCTCTAGGCTTTGCAAATACCCCGTTGCGCGCACCATGTACTCGGCCTCGCCGAGCTCCACCGAGGCACCACCGGCCTCTTGGTTCGAAGCACTCAGCGCACTTTTCACGGTGCTGAGCGTAATGCCGTACTGAGCAAGTTTGACGGGGTCAACTTGAATCTGGTATTCCTTGACCACACCGCCCACACTGGCCACTTCGGCCACATTAGGAATGGTCTTCAGTTCATACTTGAGGAACCAATCCTGTAGCGAGCGTAATTCCGCAAGGTCATGCTTACCTGTTTTATCCACAAGCGCATACTCGTAGATCCAGCCCACCCCTGTCGCATCAGGCCCAATTTCGCTACTAACACCGCTCGGCAACTTACCCTGTACCTGATTAAGGTACTCGAGCACACGCGAGCGCGCCCAGTAGAGATCTGTGCCGTCCTCGAAAATCACATAGACGTACGAGTCACCAAAACCAGAAAAACCGCGCACGGTTTTTGCGCCAGGCACCGAGAGCATCGTCGTAGTCAAGGGATAGGTCACCTGATTTTCAACGATCTGCGGCGCCTGCCCTGGATAGCTCGTTTTCACAATGACCTGAACGTCCGAGAGATCAGGTAGCGCATCCACAGGGGTATGCCAAATCGTAAACACACCCCAAATCGAAAGGAATAGGGCGCCCATCATCACGAGGAAGCGATTGGCCACGGAGCGGCGAATTATCCATTCGATCATTGATGCTCTCCCGGATGCTTGGCGGGCTCAAGCTGCGAAGCAGTGTTTTGCGTGGCAGGGTGTTCTTCTGCGTCCCCCGCTGCCGAGGCGGCGGCAGACGCCGCGTCGGGCGCATCGTTGAGCTGAACCCCCGCCATATTGGCAAGCGCCTCCCAATCCATATCTTCCGCGGTGGCTGCGGCGGGCGCCTTTCGCATGCGCTCAAGTGCGCCAGAAATATTGGCTTCGCTATCGATCAAAAAGAGCCCACTTACCACAACGCTTTCAGCTTCGCTCAAGCCTTCAGCAACCGCTGCCTGTCCGCCCCTCTCATGCGAGACGCGGATGCGTTTTGGAACGAAATGCCCCTCGTTATCCACGGTAATGACTCGCTGTTCTTTGCCAGTGTCGATAACCGCCTGTGAAGGAATTAAAAGCTGCGGCTCGCTCTCGGCCTTAAGGGTGAGCGTTGCGTTCATCCCTGGCTTAAGATGCCGCTCGGGGTTCTCAACCAAGAGCCGCACTTGCACGGTACGCGTACTTGCGTCGAGAGCAGGCAAGACGCGCCATTGCGCCACCGTGAAGTGTTCGTTGGGATAGGCCGGCACCGTCAACTCAAAGTGCGTTTTCTCATTGATCAAATACGCAACCGACTCGGGCACTTGGGCACTCACCCACACGGGGTCAATCCCTTGAATCTTGGCAATGACATTGGCGGTCGTGATATTCATCCCTGCGCGAAGGTCAAACCCCGTGATGACCCCGTCGATCGGTGCACGGATCGTAAAGCGCGTTTGAATGCGTTGACTAGATTTAAGTCGTGCGATGTCTGCTTCAGGCATCCCTGCCAAGCGCAGACGCTCAAGAATGCCATTGAGTTGGGTGGCCGTTCCTCCCGTGCTATGGAGGAGTAGATATTCGCTTTGCGCCTCGACCCACTCGGGTATGGTCACCTCAATGAGGGGCGTGCCACGCGTGATATGGTCTCCGACCGTGAGCGGCGCAACACGCTCCACAAAACCTGATGAGCGCGCCTGCACGATAGCGTATTGGTACTCGTTGTAGCTCACGTTCGCGGGTAGCGTCTGCGTATACAGAAGCGGCGCCTTAACGACTTGCGCAGTTTTGAGCCCGAGGTTCTGAACCTGCGTAGGATCAATCGTCACTGAGGCCCCGTCACTGCCACCCTGCCCTTCGTATTTCGGCACCAGATCCATGTTCATGAACGGAGATTTACCAGGCTTATCAAAGTGCACGTCAGGCTTCATCGGATCGTACCAGTAGAGCACTTTGGGCTCGTTGGCAGCGGGCTCAGAGGTGGTGGCCGACGCTTGCGTTGCGCCCGCGGCGCCGCCCGCGTAATGCTGCCAGACGGGTATGGCGATAAGCGCACCGGCCACAAGACCAGAGAGCATCGTCAAAGCATATTTGACCGTTGCATTAGCCATGGAAATCTTCTCAATCAACTCGTATCGAACTCGGAAGGGGAGGAGCCCGCAAGGCGAAACGATTGCGGGTCCAAGCGTAGCGGGGTCCTAGACCCCGCTCAGAGCGCGTCTTACTTCACCACTTTGACGCTCTTCAAAAGCGAGACGTTGCCCTTTTGCTCAAACGTAAAGAGGATGCGATCCCCCGTCTTTAAGCCCTCAACGCCCACCGTAGCCGCGTCATAGGAAAAACCCATGGTCATCGCGGGCCACTGCAGAGCAGCGATCGGTGCGTGCGCAATCACCACCTCTTTCTGAGCGGCATTGACGCTTTTCACCACGCCCTTCCCGCTTGCTTCTTGGGTTGCGGCTTTCTGCGACATCGTCATACCACTCATGTCATGGTGGTGTGCTTCTTGAGCCTGAGCGCCGCCCGCAAGGGCAAGAGACATCAGAGCAAAAATTGCGGTTTTAGTAGTCATCGACATTTGGATTAACTCCCGTAAAAAGGATAGAAAAAAGATGGATCACTCACTCCAGCCGCCCCCAAGAGCGGTGAAGAGATTGATTTCATTGATCTGCTGGTTGTAGAGCAGATCCACAAGGGTCTGCTCGGTGGTAAAGACATTGCGTTGCGCATCGAGCACTTCAATGTAGCTCACTGCGCCATGGGCAAAGAGCGCCTGCGCGCGTGCCAATGTCACCTCTAAGCTCTGGAGGTAAGCGCGACGCGCAGCGATTTGTGAAGCCAAGCTTTCGCGAAGCACGAGCGTATCGGAGACCTCTTTGAAGGCGCTCTGAATCTTTTGCTCGTAGTTCACCACGGCCTCATCGCGCTTTAGCTCCATGAGTCGAAGATTTGCCGTGTTTTTCCCCGCATCAAAGAGCGGAGCCGTAATCTGCGGCACAAAGTTCCACATGGCGCTACCGAGCGAAAAGAGGTTACTCAGCGCTGGGCTACTCAGGGAGAGTGCGCTAGTGAGCGTGATCGACGGAAAGAACGCCGCACGCGCAGCCCCAATATTCGCGTTAGCTGCACGCAGCAAGTGCTCCGCCTGCTGAATATCTGGGCGTTGTAAGAGAATTTGCGAGGACAGGTTTGCTGGTAGCTTCACAGGCACCAAATCCGCCTCGGGCGTTTTACTTGGCGCGGGCGCCTCGCGCCAGACGCCAAGCACAAGAGAGAGCGCATTGTTTGCCTGCGCCAAACTCCCTGACAGCTGCGCAATGCTCGCACGCATACTGTCAATCTGCCCTCGAGCCTGCTCAAGCGCTAAAACCGTGGTACGCCCCGTACGCAACTGCGACTCGATCACGCTATAAGCGCGCTCATAGTTGTGGAGGGTTTCACGAGCCAGCGCAAGCTGGCGGATCGCTCGCTGTTGTGCAAAATAGGCCTGAGCGACCTGTGAAACGAGCAGGATATGCACGTCACGGCGCGATGCTTCACTTGCAAGATACGATTCACGCGCTGCGTCAGAGAGATTTTTGAGACGCCCAAAAAAATCCAAATCAAAGCTAAGCGTTGCACCCAACGCGTACGTTTGCGTGGTACCGCTTGCGCCCTCCAGTCCCCCCTTATATGTGTTGGAGCCCGCTGCATTGAGCGCAGGAGCGCGCGCGGCATCCGTCACCCCCATCTGGGCCTTAGCCTGCTCGAGCTTAATCACAGCAAGACGCAGATCACGATTGGACGCAAGCGCGGTCTCGATCAGCTCGCGTAGCGCTGCGTCGACAAAGAACTCGCGCCAACCCGTATCCTGCAAGTCAGCAGGTGCCTCGGTGAGTGCGTTTTTCGATAGGGAAAAACGTTCAGGCACGGGCAAAGCGGGCTGCTCGTAAGAGGGCGCGAGTGAGACACACCCGCTTAATAGAAGAATGATGCTGAAGCTAAGGAGTTTGATCTTGGACATAACGCTTCTCGCCCCCCTTGTTCCTCAACCAGACGCCTCTCTAGCGTAGGACGGGGAGAATATGCTCCACATCTTATCGAGTGCGCTCTGTTAGAAACGTGACAGAATCATGACAATCCTGTCATTTTCCGCGTGCGCGGCTTCGCACCCCCGCACGATCGAGTATGCTCAAGGCAAACAATGCGCCCATGCCGAGGCGCCCATTCTGTGCAAAGAGAGCAACGCATGAAGCTGCTGATTGTCGAAGACGAAGAGAAAACTGCCGAATACCTGCAGAAAGGCCTCACCGAAGCGGGTTTTGTCGTGGATCACAGCAACAATGGTCTCACGGGTTACCATCTTGCGCTCACTGGCGCCTACGATCTCATCATCCTAGATGTGATGTTGCCTGACGTCAATGGCTGGGACATCATTCGCTTACTGCGGCAAGCCGGCAAAGGCATGCCTATCCTACTGCTCACCGCCCTCGGAACAATCGAGCACCGCGTCAAAGGGCTCGAACTTGGCGCCGATGACTACTTGGTCAAGCCCTTTGCGTTTGCCGAGCTGCTGGCACGTGTGCGCACCCTGCTGCGCCGCGGCAGTACCGTCATTAGTGAGCGCGAGCTGAAGGCCGCAGATCTCACACTCGATCTCGTATCGCGCCGTGTCACGCGTGCGGGCAACCGTATTCAGCTCACAAGCAAGGAATTCAGTTTGCTCGAATTCTTTCTCCGCCATCAGGGCGAAGTATTACCGCGCTCGCTTATCGCCTCACAGGTCTGGGATATGAATTTCGACAGTGATACCAATGTCATCGATGTTGCGGTGAAACGCCTACGTGCAAAGATCGATAACGACTACGAGCTCAAGCTCATCCGTACAGTTCGCGGCGTGGGCTACACGCTGGAGAGCACCGATGCCGAGCACTGATCTCCCAAAGCGCCGACCACTATCACTCTCAACACGACTGATTGTCTTTCTAAGCCTCTTGACAGTGGGAGCTTTCGCGATTTTTAACGGCTTTATTCTGCAGTCCGTGGCCGAGCATTTCTACGAAATGGACGCTGGAGATTTGCGTCAAATCCACACCACCATGAATCGCGTACTCGCTGAAGAGACCCCAACAGAAGCGGCCAAACTCGATCGACTACGCGCAGCGGCCGCCAACTGGCCTAACGCTGCCGTGCTTATCACCTCGCCTAGCGGTGACGTGCTCTTTAGCTCTACCGAGGGCACGGCGCTTCTCAGCGCACGCGAGTCCGCGGACTTTGCTGCACATCGTGAGAGCGGAGCCATCTTCACTTGGGAGGCGCCCAACGCAAACGCCCTGAGCACCAAAGAAAGAGAAGATGAGGCGGCCCCCACTCAAGCAGAGGCGTCAAGCACGCACATGCACCATGGCGCTGCCAGCTCAGGCAACGGCCGTAATGCCTACCGTGTGATCGCAAGTAGCGGACGCGTATCTTTTGCTCAAGCGTCCCGCCCCTATGAAATGCTCGTCGCGCTCTCCATTGACTTTCACCTGCACTACATTGAGACCCTCAAGCAGAATCTCTTGCTCATTGCAGCGGCCATCAGTCTCATTGTCATCGCCGTCATCCGCTTGGCTGTCAGTCGAGGACTTGCACCACTTCGGGAAGTGAGCACTGCCATCAAAAACATCACTTCCAAAAATCTCGACGTTCGCCTCGATCCTGAACGCGTCCCGCTGGAGTTGTCTGAGCTCGTCACAAGCTTCAACCACATGATTGGCAAAATCGAGGATGTCTTTACGAGACAAGCCAATTTTTCCGCGGATATCGCACATGAAATTCGCACGCCCGTCACCAATCTCATGACGCAAACGGAAATTGCACTAAGTCAATCACGCTCTCAAAAGGAACTCGAAGACGTGCTCTACTCCAATCTCGAGGAATACCACCGCATGACGCGCATGATTAGCGACATGCTCTTTCTTGCCCAAGCGGACAATAACCAACTGATCCCCGATCACGCATTGCTCGATCTGAAAACCGAGGTCGTCAAGGTCTTTGAATTCTTTGAAGCGTGGGCAGAGGAGCGCGCAGTGAAGCTCGAGTTAAAGGGCGAAGCGTGCTTGGTGCAGGGCGACGCACTCATGCTACGGCGTGCTATTAGCAACCTGCTCTCGAATGCTGTGCGCTACACGCCAGCCAACCAAGCGGTTACCGTCACGCTGACGCAGTCAGCTACCACTGCTGAGGTGAGCGTAGAAAACCCTGGCAAGCCCATTGCCTCCGAGCACCTCCCAAAACTCTTTGATCGCTTCTACCGCGTCGATCCCTCACGCCGTCGCATGAGTGAGGGCAGTGGCATCGGGCTCTGTATTGTTAAGTCCATTATCACGGCGCACAAGGGGAGTATCCGCGTTGAGAGCGACGTACGCTCGACCCGTTTCATCATTGAGCTACCGAAAGTAGCACCCTCAAACCTCGCCTAGTAAAGAGGAGCGGCGCGCTCAAAAAATAATGCCTAGCGGCATCACTGCCCACTAGGCAAAGAAAGGATCTTGGGTGCGAAGCGCACCGCTCGTGCAACAGAGGGCGGTGTGCTAGCCGTGTGCTCGACCTTACGCAGCGCGTGCGCGCTCCTCAAGGATGGCCACCGCAGGCAACGTTTTCCCTTCCAAGAACTCTAGGAACGCGCCACCGCCTGTGGAGATATAGCTAATACGATCGGCAATCTTGAAAGCGCCCACCGCAGCGATTGTATCGCCACCGCCCGCAATTGAAAAAGCGCCGTTTTGCGTCGCCTCGGCAATCGCCTCCGCCATGACACGTGTGCCGTTAGCGAAGGGCGCCATTTCAAAGACGCCAACAGGGCCATTCCAAACCACCGTCCCCGAGGCCTTGATGATGTCAGCAAGCATCGCCGCCGTCTTGGGGCCCACGTCGAGAATCATTTCGTCTTCCGCAACATCGTCGACGTCGGCCACACGATGTTCGGCATCTTCAGCAAAAGCCTTGGCAACCACAACATCAAGAGGCATTGGCAAGGAGGCACCCTTTTCGGCCAACACGGCAAGCACCGCACGGCACTCTTCAACCAACTCTGGCTCCGCCAAGCTCTTGCCGATCTTCTTACCCGCAGCAAGCAAGAACGTATTCAGAATGCCGCCACCCACGATCAAGCGATCAACCTTCTTAGCTAAGTTGCTGAGGATGGTGAGTTTGGTCGAGACTTTAGAGCCGCCGACAATCGCGGTAAGTGGATGGCGTGCATCTTCAATCGCTCGGGTAAGCGCATCGATTTCACCAGCCATCAACGGACCCGCGCAGGCCACTTTGGCATACCGAGCTACGCCAACCGTGGTTGCCTCGGCACGGTGCGCCGTACCAAAGGCATCATTGACAAACACGTCGCAGAGTGCAGCGTACTTGCGACTAAGCTCATCGTTGCACTTCTTTTCACCGACGTTGCAGCGACAATTCTCAAGCATCACCACTTCGCCAGGCGTCACCTCGAGCCCATCGACCCAGTTGGTGCGCAACGGCATGGGCTGCCCGAGGAGCTCGCTCATACGAGCGGCAATCACCCCAAGGCTGTCTTCAGGCTTGACCGTGCCTTCCGTGGGGCGGCCCAAATGACTCACTACCATCACCGCTGCGCCCGCTTCAAGCGCCAGACGGATAGCGGGGATGCTCGCGAGCAATCGTGCTTCATTCGTTACACGGCCCGTCTCATCGCGCGGCGCATTGAGGTCGCTACGGATCAAAACACGCTTACCGGCGAGCGCACCCGCCTTGGCCAACTGTTCAAGCGTCGTCACTTGCATTGTCTTATCTTCCTTCTGTCGGGGCTCGACGCACACGGCATCGTAGCCCACTCTTAAATCAGGTCAAAAAAGAAAAACCACGCCCTATTTGCGGCGTCCCAAAGGCGCGAGCAAAGATGCGTGGTTTCTCATAGAAATAGTCGGTCTCGCCGCTCGATTACTTGGCAGCCATCATGGCGACGGCGGAGTCGAGCATACGGCAGGAGAAGGCCCACTCGTTGTCATACCAGCTCGTGACCTTAACTAAGCGCTTGCCAGAGAGCTTGGTGAGCGTTGCGTCAAAGATCGAGCTACGCGGATCATGGTTGAAGTCGCAGGAGACGAGCGGCAGATCGTTGTAACCCAAAATGCCACGTAGATCGTCGCTCTCGCTGGCTTCTTTCATGAGCGCGTTGATTTCTTCCACACTCGTATCACGCTCGGCGACAAACGTCAGATCGACAAAGCTCACATTGAGCGTCGGCACGCGCACGGCAAAACCATCCATGCGACCGTTGAGCTCTGGCAGCACTAACCCAAGCGCCTTCGCAGCCCCCGTCTTCGTCGGAATCATCGAGCGCGTGGCAGCACGCGCACGGCGGATGTCCTTGTGATAGAGGTCAGTGAGGACCTGGTCATTGGTGTAGGCGTGAACCGTCGTCATCAGACCGTGTTCAATACCCACCGTACGATGCAGGGCTTTGGCGAGCGGCGCCAGGCAGTTCGTCGTGCAGCTCGCATTGGAGACCACCAAATCGCTTGCCTTGAGCGTGTCATGGTTCACACCATAGACCACGGTAGCGTCAGCGGTCTTGCCCGGCGCGGAAAGCAGCACTTTCTTGGCGCCCTGCTCCACATGCACAATGCTCTTTTCCTTGGAGTTGAAAGCACCCGTGCATTCCATCACCACGTCGACACCAATATCCCCCCAAGGGATTTCCTTCGGGTCACGCGTCGCAAACACGTGGATCTTATCGCCATCAACAATAAGCGTATCGTCGCCAGCGACCTCAACCTTCGAGTTGAATCGACCGTGGCAAGAGTCATACTGCAACAGGTGCGCATGAATGGGGAGCTCCCCCGGCGCATTGATGGCAACGATCTCAATGTCATGCTGCTTGGCATATTCGTAGTGGGCACGAAGCACATTTCGGCCGATGCGACCAAAACCCGTAATGGCGGCGCGAATAGTCATTTTGTTTCGATTCCTTGAAGGTTATTTCAACAGTTGTTCAACTTTAGAGACAACATTTTCGACCGTAAAGCCGAAATGCTTCCAGAGCACACCAGCGGGGGCACTCTCACCGAAAGTGTCAATACCGAGCACAGCGCCCTTGCCGGAGAAATACTTGTACCAAAGGTCGGTACGCGCCGCCTCAATAGCAAGCACAGGCTTGCCAGTGGGCAGCACACTCTTGCGATAGTCCGCATCCTGCTCATCAAAGAGATTGGTGCAGGGCATTGAGACTACACGAGCTTGAATATTGCGGGCCACAAGTTCTTTGTACGCCTCAATGGCCAAGCCCACTTCAGAGCCCGTAGCCACCAACACCACCTCGACGGCATCCGCCCCAGCGGGCGCCTCTTTCACCACGTAGCCACCGCGTGCAATCGTGTCGGCGTCCACTTCTTCGCGATCGATGAACGGAACGTTCTGACGCGTGAGCACTAGGCAAGACGGACCGCGACGACGCTCAATCGCGCTCGCCCAAGCCACAATCGTCTCCACGGTATCAGCAGGACGCCAAACATGCATCCCAGGAATCAGTCGAAGGCTCGGAACATGTTCAATAGACTGGTGCGTAGGACCGTCTTCACCCAACCCAATAGAGTCGTGCGTAAAGACATTGATCACACGCTGCTTCATGAGCGCCGACATACGTAGCGCATTGCGCGAATAGTCAGAGAACGTGAGGAACGTCGCTGCATACGGGATGAAGCCACCATGCAAGGCGATACCATTCAGAATGGCGGACATCCCAAATTCACGCACGCCGTAGCTAATGTGGCGCGCCAACATGTCACCCGTATTGAGGCTCTTGACGCCCGTCCAATTGGTGAGGTTGGAGCCCGTCAAGTCCGCCGAGCCGCCAAGCAGCTCCGGCAAGGCAGGAGCAAGCGCATTGAGCGCTTTCTGGCTGGCCTTACGGGTCGCAATCGTTTCCTGTGCCGTCTGCGCTTCACAAAGCGCATTCATCACTGCTTCTGCCCAGTTTTCTGGCAGCTCCCCATCGAGTCGGCGAGTGAGCTCACGGGAGAGTTCTGGATACGCAGCGCTGTAGCGATCAAAGAGTTCTTGCCAGTCTCCTTCAAGCTGCGCGCCCTGCTCACGGCGATCCCAGGCCTCATAGACCTGAGCGGGAATTTCAAACGGAGCATAGGGCCAGCCGATCTGCGCACGCGTGAGCGCAATTTCTTCGTCACCAAGCGCCTCACCATGGACCTTCGCGGTTCCTTGGCGATTCGGAGAACCCTTGCCAATCGTGGTTTTAGCGATAATGAGCGTGGGCTTATCCGCGCTCTTCTTTGCCTCGGCAATGGCCGCGTCCATCGCATCGATGTCATGACCATCCACGGGACCGATGACGTTCCAGCCATAGGCCTCAAAGCGACCACGGGTATCGTCACCAAACCAGCCCTTCACATCACCGTCAATAGAAATGCCATTGTCGTCGTAGATCGCGATGAGCTTATTGAGCTTCCAGACACCAGCAAGCGAGCAGACCTCGTGGCTGATGCCCTCCATCAAGCAACCATCACCCAAAAACACATAGGTGTGGTGATCAATGATGGGATAGCCCTCGCGGTTAAACTCCGCTGCCAGCATTTTCTCCGCCAAGGCCATGCCCACGCCATTGGCGATACCCTGTCCCAAGGGACCCGTTGTGGTTTCTACCCCTGGTGTAATGTCAACCTCGGGGTGTCCCGGCGTCTTGCTGTGCAGCTGGCGGAAAGCCTTCAGATCATCGATCGACAGATCAAAGCCCGTCAAATGAAGCAGTGCATACTGAAGCATCGAGCCATGGCCGTTGGAGAGGATGAAGCGGTCACGGTTCGTCCACTGCGGATTAAGCGGATTGAAGCGGAGGTGACGGGACCAAAGCGCAACAGCAATGTCGGCCATACCCATCGGCATCCCGGGGTGACCGGACTTGGCTTTTTGGACGGCGTCCATGCTCAGAGCACGGATGGCATTGGCCATCATTTGAGCGGAGACAGAAGAAGTCATGATTCTGATTGACTGGGGTTGTATGAGGAAAATTGAACATCGGCATTCGCCAAGTCTCCTGCGCCCCCCCCTTTTCGGGTTAGCGCGAGCGAAACCCGCGAACGTGCACCCCTCCAGAGCCCCTGAAACATGAGCGGCTCGGGCTACACACAGTGGCGATTCGACAGAGGGCCGGTGCAAGACAGCTAGTGATTTTACCGTATTTGTCCCCCTCTCCCACCATTTTGAGGGCAAAATCTTTGTGCCGCGTGCCAAGCACAAGGCTAAAATTTCCGCTTTAGCCCATGACGCCCTCAACACCCGCCATACTCAAGCTTGGCGCAATCTCTCGGAGCTCTCTAACCATGGCCTGTCCCCGTTTTTTCTCTGACATTGCCACCGAATGCCTTGACGCAGCAGTACTCAACCAGAGGAGCGTTACCCTCTCTGAGCAAAGCGCACACCATGCGGGCAGAGCCCTGCGCCTGAGGACGGGCGAGTCTGTCACGCTCTTTAATGGCTCGGGCGCTGAGTGGCACGGCACCATTACCTTTAGTAAGGACGCAGCGAGTGTGACCCTCACAGAGCGCAGCGCCCCAGAGCGCGAGTCTCCTCTAGCACTGACGCTACTACAGGCGCTCGTAAGCCCCGAGAAAACCGACTGGATCGTGGAAAAAGCAGTAGAGCTCGGGGTGAGCGAATTAATCCTTGTGGCGGCAGAGCGTTCGGTCACCAAACTCACTGCGGAGCGCGCGGAAAAACGCCTTCAAAAGTTGCGCGCACTCATCATTGCTGCCTCTGAGCAGTGCGGCCGCAATACGCTTATGCGTATCCGTTTTGAGCCAAATTTAGAGCGGGCTTTTAAAGAAACGATTGCCGCACTACGCATCGTGCTTGCGCCTGGCGCCGCCCCCTCAGCAAGTGAGAGCGCACCGATGAAGAGTGCGGCCATCGCGGTGGGTCCCGAAGGGGGCTTTAGTGAGGCAGAAATTGCCCTCGCGCTCGAGGCGGGCTGGCTGCCCAAGCTCCTTGGGCCTCGCGTGATGCGTACCGAAACCGCAGGCCTGGCTGCCGCCGTCTGGCTCAATACCCTCTACGGGGACTTTAGCTAAGCGTCTTCCACACAGAGTTGCTCGACTAAGGGCGAAGCCCAGCGGGCGCGCAACAATTGGTAAACACCCCAATTGCAAAGTAGGCTTGGTCCATAGTCATGCAGGAAGTTGGGCAAAAAGCTCGAGTAGGTAAGTGCCCCTTCTGTCAACTCCCCAAGCACCGATATGTGGTGCCGTAAGGCCCGAGTGCACTTCGGCAAGATTCAGAGCGTTGGCCACCCGCCAATACGCCGACTCGCTGGAGAGCGTTTGTGGCAAGCGTAAACGACTCGCTACGCCACCGCCAACGGTCGGGTGCGACATCGAGCGCACCTCGAGCATGGCCTGATTAAAACCTGACGCCTCAACTTGGAAGGTCGCGGTAAAACCAGCACCACCACCCGTGCAGAACGCACCTAAATTATGAGACTCCAACATCTCGCTCGCTTGCTGGAACTCCCACGCTTGCCAAAGACTCGGTGTGTCAGGACTCTCTCTGCCAGTAAGAAGTGCCAACATCGGATCTGCCCCAGCGACCAACACGGAAAGTAATAGTGGCTTTTGCACCGCATCCCACGGGTTATTGTCGACATACCACGGTAGCGTCACAAACACGCGCGGCGTGCCATCGTCGCACAACGTCACGCCACAGCCAACCGCAGCGGTATTGAGCGTACTTAGTGTCTTGAGCGAACAGAGTATGGGCGAGAGCGCTACAGGCAGGCGTCCCTCAAGTTTGATCCACGCCGCCATCCCGTCAAGGAGAGCGAGAGCCCGTCAGGCGGCAAAACTTCAAGATTCCATTCGGTAATGATGGAGCTAACACGAATCGAAAGCCCGCGCTCCGCCTTGCGAACCTCCTTACTCTTGATACTCGCAAAGAGGTCTCTCAACGGCACGCCAAATGGCTCGGGAATCGCCTCTTGTGGCAACCCATCGTTTGGCGTGCTAGTAGCTTCGAGTTCATCGTCGATTGCATCGTCAACCTCATCATCAAGTTCATCGTCGAGCTCCTCCTCTTGGGAGGCTAGACTTTGCGCCCGTGTGAGCGCCTCGACAATCTGCTCACGACGCGCTTGACTCATGAGTTGCTCAAGCTGTTGAGCACTAACGCCCGTCTCTTGAGCCTCTGCCTTTTGCGCTTGAAGTTCCTCTGCTAAGCATTGGAGCGATTCTTGTAGCGCGCTCGCCGAAAAGTGCGCCTCACTTGGCTTAAGATCTGCGCGCCAATGTAGCGCAAGCCCCCTTTGGCGATCGCGGATTTTGAGCACAGAGGACTCAAAAACCCCGATGGGTAGAACTGCGTTTGGGCCGAGCGCGCCGCTTTGGGCACGCAAAGGCAGTAGCCACTCCAGTAGCGCAGGCATCAGGTAAAAAGGCGCACAAACCTCTAGCACATAGGCATGGTAGAGGTCTTGCGATGCCAAACTTGGCGATGCCGCCAAGCCGCTTGCGGCCACAATTGCTTGGCGAGCCTCGGGTTGAGCCGAAGCGCCATCGCTCCCGTGGAGCTCAAACGCACGCCTAACAATCGTCGCGCTTGCAAGTCCTTGAAGTTTCAAATCAGCAAAGGCAGCAAAACGCAACGCAGCATCGACAACGCGCCCAGCGTGAAGCGGCATCATGAGCGTTTGGAAAACGCCGTCCGGAAGCATCACCATCTCTGGCATGCCGGGTAGGGTTGGGAAAAAGATCGCATTCAGATGGCTGGGATTGGAAAGTACCACCTCGTTGAACGCTTGCACAGTCTGCTGCACGAGCGGCGAGAAGCGTTTCACCTCGGGAGCAGCTCCCGCAAGGATTTGCTTTCCGCACCAAGTAAACGCCAGTTGCCAACCCGTCTGCGTGTTCCAGATAAGCTCTAGAACGTGACCTTCGCGCTCGCCACGCCACGTGGCTTGCCAGCCATCCGCTCTCTGGCTAAAACTTTCTCGATCGAGCTGCGCACCAAAGAGTGCTACCGGAAGGTCATCGACACTGTTGACATCTGTCGCCCGAAAGTCCGAGTTCCCGCGCTTGGCGTGCACCCCGACAGTGCCTAGTGGCAAACGAAAGTCTTCTTGCCTCTGCTGCATGATTCTCTCTCCTCGTGTCTTGCTCTACTGAAAATAGCTGCGCTCTCTGGTCTACGGAAAACGCTACGCTGACAAACATTAGTATAGGCGCGCGGCCACTTTTAGGATAGTTTTTTGATCCAGTATAAGCAAAAAAAACGCAAGTTTTTGCGTGCGCGCAAACTCGAGCGGATAGCGAGCAACACCCTAGTGGGTGTGGGAGAAGGATTCGTGGTGACGGGATGGCTGTGGCGGTCGTTATGGGGTTGGGAAAGTAAACCGCCCTTGAGGAAAACGGGAACCAGAAGTCACTTCGTTCTGATTCCCGTTGTTCTAAAAAGAACCGTGAAAGCGTTAGGCGTTGTCACCACCCATTGCAATCACTACCCAATCATCAAATCCCGTTGAGTCAGCCGCCTTCTCAAGCGAAAACGTCGCAGGCGTCATTTGGCGCTGACTGAGTTCAATGGCACTGTCGGCGTTGCCGCTCGCGGCAATGGCCAAGCGATGCCGCTCAGCAAGCACTCGGGCGCTATAACCCTTGTCACTCGAGAGGTTCGCTGCACCGCTGTAGTACTTGAGTGCTTTGCGTACGTTTCCCGTGCGCTGAATCAGTTCATTAAGGATGTCCGTACCAACACTGATGTTGGCATAGGGATCAAACGCCTTATCTTCGCCACCAAAGGCATCATACTTTTCACGGTGCACGCTCGTGACCACTTGCATGAGGCCTTCTGCTCCCGCCGAAGAGCGGGCGCGAGGATTGTAACTAGACTCCGTCGCAATGACGGCCATGATCAGAAGAGGATCGACGTTTTTAGCCTCACCAATTTGGATCGCCATATTCGTGAGTTGGTTCGCTCGGCTGAGCGAAATACGGTAGGACGAACTCACATATTGGGCGACAGACTGCGAGGCGGCTTTCAGACGTTCCGTCATACTTTCGAGCGACTCCAATGGAACTTCGCCATGTGTATCGGACGTCTCAGCCATCATCGAGGGCTGAAGTAAACCCGGCGTATTGTCGGGGTTAGACGGGAAGGAGACCGCATCCACTCGATCGTCTGCCATCCCGAGTACGGGATCAAGACTAACGTCTTGGTATCGCGACGATCCAGTGAGGTGTCCCCATAGCAGCGCGGTACTCACTGTTGCCAGCAGCAAGATTGCAACCGCCATCCAGCCGACATGTCGGGGAGTTGGGGGTTTTATCATTGTTGATTGTTGGCGCTCGTGGGCACAAGATGCGCTCACCAACTTGGGTGCTCACATCGAGAAGAAACGGGGGTACCCATCCCGTTTCTACCGGCAATCCGGTTGCCCTCTGCTATCCATAAAAAATAAACACCCCGCGATCCTAGCAAGACAAAAAGTTTTTTTCAACAACAATTTTGTTCTCCTCAGAAGGAAACTTGCCTAAAAAATGAGCATCTATGTCTCTTAAAAATAACAAATTTGGATAAGCCACCCTTCTCAAACACGCGTGACAGAAGCGTTTCAAAAGCGTTAAGCGCCTGCAACACGACGCCCAGCACCGCACCTTTCGAGACCCAGATGTGAGCAAACAAAACTACGTTTGCTACAATGGGTTAACACTTGGATCCTCATTGAAAGGGGAGGAAAAATGAAACGCAAAAGCATTCATCGCGGAGGAATTCTCTCTGCGGGTTACGATGCTTCCCGGCGCTGGCTTGAGGTCGAATTCGACACGCACCGCTTAATGCGAGTCGAAGGCATCGGCTACGAGATGGCCGAGCGCTTTCTGCACTCCGAGATGCCGGCCCACTATTGGGAAGAAGAGATCGTAGACAACTTCAAAGTAAAGGAAATCTCCGATAAGGAGAGTGCCCTCAAAAACGAAAAAAGTAGCACGAGCGCTGAAGCGCTCAAAAAGCTCTTTGGTGACGCATGAGCCTCGCAAAAGAGGACAGAGCCATAGCGGGCGGATGAAGATCCGCCCTTTTTTGTGGGCAGTGCCCTAGCGGAAGAAAACAGTGGCTAGCCCAAGGAAAATCAAAAAGCCACCCGAGTCCGTAGCAAACGTCAGCAGGACTGAGCCGCCAAGCGCAGGGTCACGGTTGAAGTGCTTGAGCAACAGCGGCACCGCCAACCCTACCACAGCGCCCTGAGCAATATTGAGGAGCATGGCGAGGAACATCACGAGCCCCAACAGCATACCCTGCGGGCTGTCCCAGTAGAGCGCCCACGCGCAAAGCCCTGCAATCGCTCCCCACAGCACGCCATTGATGACCGAAACGGCAATCTCTTTTTTAATCAGGTCGCGCTGGTTGGAATCCGTCACCTGCCCCATCGCAAGCGAGCGTACCAAAAGCGTTAGCGTCTGATTCCCTGAATTGCCCGCCATCCCAGCAACAATCGGCATCAACGCAGCGAGCGCCACCACACGTTCGATGGTACCGTCAAAAGCGGAGATCACACGCGAGGCGAAAAAAGCCGTACAGAGATTGACGCCCAACCAAAGCCAGCGGCTCTTAGCGGTCTGCCATGCCGACGCAAACAAGTCTTGCTCGTCGTCCAAACCCACAGCAGCAAACGCATCTTCGTCGCTTTCCTCTCGGATCACGTCCACGATCTCGTTGACCGTCAATCGTCCCACGAGGCGTCCTGCTTCATCGATGACGGCCGCACTCACCAAGTCATAGCGTTCGAAGGCCTGCGCCGCATCGCTCACATCATCCAACGGATTGAGCGTGAGCATATCCTTCTGCATGATGTCTTTGACGGCAACGACAGGATCGGTAATCAGAATTTTAGAGAGCGCAAGCGCCCCCTTGAGATGCCCCAAACGATCCACGACAAAGACCTGGTCAGTATGGTCAGGGAAGCTATCAAAACGTCGCAAATACCGTAGCACCAACTCAATATTCGTCTCTTCACGAATCGAGACCACCTCGAAGTCCATGCGCGCACCGACGCTGTCTTCTGGGTAGGACATGGCCGCACGCAACTGCGCGCGCTCTTCATGTGAAAGCCCTTCCTGCACCTCGGCCATCACGTCCGGGGGCAGGTCATCCACAAGGTCAGCAATCTCGTCGGTATCCAGCGTTTCGACCGCATCGACCAGCTCATCGCGATCCATCGCGTCGATCAGGGTTTCACGAACGCCGTCGTTAACCTCAACGAGCACCTCGCCGTCGCTGGCGCTCTCAACAAGGTTCCAAACCGCTAGACGTTCGTCGAGCGGCAAGGCTTCGAGCACCCACGCGATATCCGCAGGGTGCAACGAATCAATGACCTCTCGTAGCTCGAGTGCTGCTTCTGGAGAAATGGGGAGCGCTTCGTCGTCTTTATCTGCACGCTCCAGATGCACGTCACGATGACGGGCTTCATCTTGCGCGAGGATCTGCTGAATCCACTCTAGAGCACGGGACGCTTCATCCGAATCGCGGCTCTGATTGTCATCCATGTCTTCGGGTTTTGATTCGTCCATACGACTATCCGACATCCTGGCCTCCACGATTCAAAAGTAGAGCGACCTGCCCGTTCTTTGGCGCAGAGGGGGGCGGCGTCCCTCTTGAAACAAAACGCCTCTGAGTGTGAGGCGCTCGACGCGAAACACTGAATTGTCCCCTATTGTACTGAAATAGCATTCGCTCATGCCGCAACTTGATCTCAGCACAAGAAAAAAACCGCCCCTGCTCGACTAAGGTTGATGCCGTAGAGCACGCAATCTGCGCTTGCTCCTGTGCTAGCATTTTTTGCATTCTCGTTTTTTGCACTATTCATGACGCTCTTTCAACTCCGCCAAAGTCTGCTCCTGCTCATCACCGCCACCATTTGGGGCGCTACCTTCATCGCACAAGCCCTCGGCATGGACAACGTCGGTCCCTTTACGTTTACCACGGGGCGTATGGTCTTTGGGGTGTGCTTTTTACTGCCCATTGTTCTGCTACTAAGGGCACGCCTTAAAAAGCACCATGCGGATGAAGCCGCTCGACGTGCTAGCCCAGAATATCGTCGAGCGCTCCTCTTAGGGTCAGTGCTCTGCGGGATCTGTCTATTCTGTGGCGAATCTTTGCAGCAGTTTGGCCTCTTTAACGACACCGAAGTAGGCAAAGCAGGCTTTATCACCGCGCTTTATATCGTGATCGTGCCGCTGCTCGGGCTTTTTCTAGGAAAGCGACTCACTCCAACGCTCGTGCTCGCGGTGATTCTGTCGGTTTTTGGACTCTGGTACTTGTGTGTGCCCCCAGGCGGCTTTCATGTGGAGTTGGGCGACTCACTCATTGCACTCTGCGCACTCGTTTTCTCCATTCACATTCTGGTGATTTCGCACTTTGTGACCCGTGTCAATGGCATTGAACTCGCCGTCGGGCAGTTCACCACGGGCGCCCTCATCGCTTCGGTCTGCATGAGCCTCTTTGAAGAGCCAAGCCTAGCGGCATTTATCGCGGCACTCCCAGCCATTCTTTGGGCTGGTGTAATGAGTAATGGCATCGCCTACACATTACAGATCGTTGGACAGCGTGGTATGAACGATACGATCGCGAGTTTGATCATGAGCCTAGAGAGTGTCGTGGCCGTCCTTTGCGGATGGCTCATCCTTGATGAAACCCTTTCCTCACGCGAGCTCTTGGGCTGCGTGCTGATGGGCAGTGCCGTAATCCTCGCACAAATCCCATTTTCTACGATCACCGCATTATTCAAGAAGCGTAGCGCCCACTAAAAAGAGCGCCCATCACTCGGTGGACGCTCCTTCTGTAAGCTCGAGAGAGTGCGCTCCAAGAGGAACGCTTTAGGATGGTGTGCCCACAGAACTATTGTTCGCCGTGTTCTCAACGGATTGCTCGCTCTGCTGTGCAGGCTGAGACGCTGCGCCCTCATCCGTGCTGGGCACATCCGTCTCGGCAGGCGTGTTTTCGTCGGGCTCGTCCGAGGTCTCAACACTTTCATCAAGCACGCGTATGAGCGAAGCGTCCATGACGAGCTCTACCAAGTCACACTTGTGAATCTGCAGTAGCACCTTGCGGCCACGGGGCAGATCCTCGGGTAGCCCAGGCAGACGCTGAATAAATGGAAGTCCATCGATACGCAACAGATCGCCCTTGACGACAATCGCCTCAATCTCTTTCAGGCCTTCCTGCATAATCCACCGTAGCGACCAGTACCGATCCATACGGTTTTGGAAATCATTGTAGATGGCGTAACGTTCATCAAAGTCGCTCACCACACCATAGAGCTTGGTGTAGTTGTCAACGGCATAGGGCGAATCTAGGCCAGAAATCGTCGCGATAATCTGGCGCTGATTCACCATATCAACATAGCGACGCAGCGGCGAAGTGCTCCACGCATAGCGCTCCACACCCAACCCATCATGGGGTCCAGGACTCGTGCTCATCCGCACACGCCCCATGCGCTGGGAGCGATAGATCCCCTTCATATGGTGTTCTTCCAGCCAACTGCCCCATGTGCTGTTGGCCAAAATCATCATCTCCGCCACAAGCAGGTCCAGTGGCTCGCCACGACGGCGACCGCGCACATGAATCGTGGCATCTTCCCCTTCGCCCTCGAGCGCAAAGAACCAGTCGACCTTACCCTGAACCTCAGGACGGCCGCGAACCTCTTCACGCGTCTTTAAGAGGCGCTTTGCAAAGCGCCATAGATAGCCGATCTCCTCGGCAAACTCCACATCGAGCGTGCCCGTCGTAATCGCCTCTTCCGTCACCAAGCTATCGAGCCGGTCGTAGCGCAGGTTTCGCTTGACGCTAAGACGCTCCAAACGCGTCTCACTCTTTTCAATGAGCATCGTCGCGTCATCGACGGTCACATACAACGACACGCAAGGCACCACATGCCCTTCATCGAGCGAAAACGCTTGGATCCAGGCCTCGGGCAACATCGTTGTCTTGAGCCCCGGTGCATAAACCGTACTCATACGAGTGCTCGCAACCCTATCGAGCGCATCGTCCATATGAATGCCGTACGCGGGGGCTGCAATGTGAATACCAACGCGCGTCTTTCCGTTTTCCAAGTGCGTCACCGAGGTCGCGTCGTCGATTTCAGTGGTGTCCGAATCATCAATGGAAAACGCCGCTACATCTGCCAAGGGCAACGCGTCCCAGCCCGTCGTTTCGGGCGCAGGTAGCTCCGCGGAGAAACCCCGACCCTTGGGAAAGTTCTGCATGTAAAAGCTCTCAACGTGCCAACGCCAAGGACTTGCAACACCCCCCAAACTCAGCATCAGATTGAGCATGCTCATCCGGGACTCCGCCGCAGCATCCGCGACCGCCTTCCACTCGATGCTGTTTTTGTCGGGACGCACCAAAATCGTCATCACCTGATCTTTGAGCTCAGCAGGGAGTTCCCCTGCCAGCATTCGTTTAACCCAGTCGCGCCGCTGCGCTTCTTGGCGCTCCTTTCGAGCCACGGCCTCAAGCGCCTTTTCAAGAATGTCTGCAGGCGCCTTACGATAAGAGCCACGTTGTTTGCGGTAAAAGTAAACAGGGTTATTGTGAAGCGCAAAGATCATTGCAATCTTTTCAACGATGCCGACATCTTCGCTCCAGTAAGCTTTGGCAAGTGACTCGTAACTAAACTCTTCCTCTGGCGCAACTTCCCAAAGAAACCCAGGATCAAGCTCAGGCACAAGTGCCCCAGCGCGTGCAATGGCCTCCGCGGCCGCTGGGCTTTCAAACGTAAAGAATGCATGCGAGGCCTTGATCTTCGTGCGACGCCCTGTGGGCAACTCAACCTGATAGGCGTTACCCGCCTGCGATAAAACGGTCCCGGCCTTAAAGGAGCCGTCTTCCTCAAAAAACAAATTCATCTCGTCTCTCCGCCACTGAGCAGCACAAACACCTGCTCAGCAGCGCCTGCCACCATTAAAAAGTCGCGGCCATCTCTTTAGAGCTTGGCTCTCGCTTTCGGGGAACACAAGCCTCTAGAGGCGCGCTCGGCAACCGCACACCCCCGGCGCAGCACAGTTGCCGCCTGCGCCTAGAAATCCTTCAAGGATAACATGTTTAGAGGGCCTCTCATTGTGCGTTTCTCTAGCACTCGTCCGCCTCTGTCCCACTTGTCGAATTCAAGAGGAAATCCACCACCAAATCGACCCATTGCGCGAAGCCGCTAATGCGGTGATCCTCATCGGTTAGAAGCACACGCCGGCTCCAGCTCACCGCGTCATAGGTCTGACGCCATGGGAGCACTTCGTCGCGCAGTGAAATCAAACTGAGCGAGCGCGCACCTGCTTTCAGCACAGGCGGCGTAGCGCGCGCGAGCGCTCGAAAGTCCTCTTCAAAGCTCGCCTTCACCTCAAGGACTTGCTCACTGCCCCAGACACGTTGCTCTCCCACAAAGTCGGGAATAAAGCGCCATGGATCCAAACAGGGGTTAAGCAGCACACAGGGCACGCCAAAACGTGCTGCAAAGCGCGTGGCAAAAAAGCCCCCCAAACTCGAGCCCACCACAGCACAGCGCGAGAGCGCAAGACGCTCAGCGATTTCAGCAAGCAGCGCATCCACGCAGCGCGGAGGGTAATTCATGTCGGGGGCGATCAGTTGGACGCTCGGCGCACGCTTTTCAAGCGCCTCACGCAAAATGCGTACCTTTTCACTGCGCGGCGAAGAGAGAAACCCGTGCAGATAGAGCACCGTACTCATTGTGCACTCCCACGGGCATGAAGCGCCGTCAGGAGCTTCGCGTGAATACCACCAAAAGCACCATTACTCATCACGAGCACAACATCACCCGTACGCGCCTCGGCGAGCACGTCAGCAAGCAGCTCCTCAAAGTCATGCGTAGTGGTAACCTTTGCGCCGAGCGGCGCTAAGGCCTGCGCAGGTTCCCACTGCACAGCGTCGGAGGCGTAGCAGAAAACACGGTCAGCGTGCTCGAGCGCCCCCGCCAACCTATCCTTCATCGTGCCGAGCTTCATCGTATTGCTTCGAGGCTCGAGCACCGCTAGGATACGGTGCCCCGCGTACTTTTGACGCACCGCTTCAAGCGTCTCAGCGATGGCCGTCGGATGATGCGCAAAATCGTCGATAACCGTCACTCCAGCCTCCACGCCTCGGACCTCTTGTCGGCGCTTGACACCGCTAAAGGCAGCAAGCGCCTCGAGCCCCTTCTCAATCGAAACGCCAACATCATGCGCGGCAGCCAAGGCTGCGAGCGCATTGAGCGCGTTATAGCGTCCTGGCATCGAGAGGTGTAGCGGCCCATAGACGGTCTTGCCAAAAGCCACCTCGAGCTTATCTGTCAGATGCCAGCCCGAAGCATCATCAAAGCGCTCAAGACGCGACCAGCAACCACGGGCGAGCACCCGCTCAAGGGCAGCAGAGCGCGCGTTAGAAATCACGAGTCCTTTAGCGGGCATCGTGCGCACGAGATGGTGAAATTGCGTTTCAATCGCCGCAAGATCAGCAAAGATGTCCGCATGGTCATACTCAAGGTTATTCAAGATGGCTGTACGCGGGCGATAGTGCACAAACTTGCTGCGCTTATCAAAGAAGGCCGTGTCATACTCGTCAGCCTCGATCACAAAGGAGGTTCCTGGCGCTTTAGCACCCAGCAGGGCACTACGCGGACTCCACTGTGGCACCCCTCCAATCAAATAGCCAGCGTCTAAGCCAGCGTGGCGCAAAATCCACGCGAGCATCGATGTCGTGGTCGTCTTACCGTGCGTACCAGCCACCGCAAGGACATGCCGTCCCAAGAGCACATGCTCGGAGAGCCACGCAGGCCCCGAGGTGTAAGCGAGTCCTCGATTGAGAATTTCTTCTAGTAGAGGATTCCCACGTGAGATCGCGTTGCCAATCACAAAAACGTCGGGCGAAAAGGTTTCGATCTGACTAGGATCCCACCCTTCAACGAGCGCAATTCCCGCCGCTTCCAGCGCGGTACTCATCGGCGGATAGACCTTGGCGTCACAGCCCGTGACGTGATGCCCCGCCTCTTTGGCTAGCTGCGCGACGCCACCCATAAAGGTGCCGCAGATCCCGACAATATGAATGTGCATGAGGTATGACTCCGTTTTCTCGACTGCTCTCAGTTGACCGAAGGCCTATCAGCGTGCGGCATCAAGCGCGCTTTCTCGCATCAGGCTCTAGCAGAAGCATTGTAGCGCGAGCCGTAGTGTGGCCATTTATGAGAGGCTCCTCCCATGCGCAAGAACTCCTCTGCACCGCGTGAGCTACACACATCATCCGCATACCAAATTGTGGCTTCAACCGCGAAATTGCAAGATTTCATTCAAAAAAAACCCTGATTTTCGCGCTATGATTAGCCCCTCATAACCCGCGCGAAAGCTTGTTCGCAAGTAGTGAGCCGCCGTGGCAAGGCTGCCTTGGCGTGTCGCTTTCACCTCAAAAACCCCTTTACTTTTCGGTAAAAATTGGTGAGAATTGCGATGAGATAAGCGCAGGTTGCATAAATTTGATGAATTTTGCTTCGGCCCATGAGGTGCCGAACCGCAACCTTGCCATACCACGGCCTCTGCCGCATGGCGGCGCTACCATTCTTGAAGCGCTCTGCCCGTGTGCCGTCGGCACGCTAGCGCAGTGATGAGGGGCAACGTCGAACAAGTCCGCCACCGCTGTCCACACTGGCCGCGGCAGGCTGAAAGATACAGAACTCAATGAAAAAGGCATCAGCATCATGGACCTCAGAAAACTCAAGACACTGATCGATCTCGTCGCAGAAAGCGGCGTCTCCGAGCTGGAGATCACCGAAGGTGAAGACCGCGTCCGCATTGTCAAGCATGCCGGTGTTGCTACGCAGCCCGCTAGCGTGCAACAAGTCGTATTGCCCGCGGAGGCGCCCGCAACACTGAGCGCACCTGCGCCTATGCAAAGCGCCGCAACCCCTGCAGCGCAAGCACCTGCCCCCGCAACGGCTCCCGCAGCCAAAAACGGGAAGCCTCTGCCTTCCCCCATGGTGGGCACCTTCTATCGCTCCCCGTCGCCTGGCGCCGACCCCTTTGTGCAAGTAGGCGACCACATTAAGAAGGGACAGGTCGTCTGCATCATCGAAGCGATGAAGCTGCTTAACGAAGTGGAAGCCGAAGAGGACGGTGTCATTGCAGAAATTTGTGTGGACAACGGCCAGCCCGTGGAATACGGTCAGCCGCTTTTCATCCTCGAATAACGGGCGGATAAAAGCCTATGTTCGGAAAAATTCTCATTGCCAATCGCGGTGAAATTGCCCTTCGCATACAGCGAGCCTGCCGCGAGATGGGCATCAAGACCGTCGCCGTGCACTCCACGGCCGACGCTGAAGCCAAGTACGTGCGACTTGCTGACGAGAGCGTCTGTATTGGACCGGCGCCCTCTGCACAGTCCTATCTCAATATTCCTGCCATTATTTCCGCCGCTGAAGTCACTGACGCGGAAGCGATTCACCCTGGCTACGGTTTTCTCTCGGAGAATGCCGACTTCGCCGAACGCGTCGAACGTTCAGGCTTTACGTTTATCGGGCCACGTGCCGAAACGATCCGTCTCATGGGTGACAAAGTAAGCGCCAAGCGAGCGATGCGTGAAGCCGGCGTACCTTGTGTGCCTGGCTCGGATGGTGCGCTCCCAGATGATCCTGCCGAAATCTTTCGTATCGCGCGCCAAATCGGCTACCCCGTAATCATCAAGGCCAGTGGCGGCGGTGGCGGACGAGGCATGCGTGTGGTGCGCACGGAAGCTGCGCTCTTGACGTCGGTCACCACCACGCGCGAAGAGGCTCGTGTCGCTTTTGGTAACCCCACGGTCTACATGGAAAAGTTCCTCGAGAATCCCCGCCATATAGAAATTCAGGTGCTCTCAGACAACTTCCAAAATGCCGTCTACTTGGGCGAGCGCGACTGCTCCATGCAGCGCCGCAACCAAAAGGTGATGGAAGAGGCACCTGCATACGGTATCTCCCCGCGCCTCATCGCCAAGCTGGGTAAGAGTTGCGTGGAGGCCTGCCGCAGAATTGGCTATCGTGGCGCTGGCACTTTCGAATTCCTCTACGAAAATGGCGAGTTCTACTTCATCGAGATGAACACGCGTGTGCAGGTCGAACACCCTGTTACGGAACTCGTCACCGGCGTCGATATTGTGCGCGAACAGATCCGCATTGCCGCGGGCGAACGTCTTCAACTCAAGCAGCGCGACATTGTCATGCGCGGCCACGCGATCGAGTGCCGTATCAATGCCGAAGACCCCTTCACGTTTGTGCCCTCCCCTGGGCGCATTACAGAGTGGCATCTGCCAGGCGGCCCAGGCATTCGCATCGACTCACATGTCTTCGCTGGCTACACCGTCCCACCCTACTACGACAGCATGATCGGTAAGATCATTGCTCATGGTGACACGCGTGAACAAGCCATTGCCAGAATGCGCATCGCGCTCTCAGAGCTCGCCGTCGAAGGGATTAAGACCAACGCGGCGCTACATCGGGAGTTGCTCCTTGATGAGCGCTTCTGCCAAGGCGGCACAAGTATCCACTATCTAGAAGAAAAATTGCGCAACAAGCCCAACTCTGCGTCATAATTAAGCGCATACTGAAAGAAGCCAGATCCTCAGCGGTCTGGCTTCTTCAACTTATTCAACTCGCTTCCCCGGTACACGATGAGACAAATCAAACTGACTGCTGATGAACGAAACGCAGAAACGCTAGCCGACATGCTCATGGACGCTGGCGCGCTCTCTGCGGCCATTGAAGACGCCGATGCCGAAAGCCTCGATGAACGTCCGCTCTATGGGGAGCCAGGTATGGAGCCAGAAAACTGCGCTTGGCCTCGCTCTATCGTCTCCGTGCTCTGTGAAGATGACTTCGATATCGAGCTTCATCTCGCTGTGGCCTCACGCTCTCTCTCGATCAAAGAGCCCATCGAAATCATCGAAAATACCCCGCTTGAAAATCAAGATTGGGTACGCATCACACAAGCGAATTTTCAGCCGATGAAAATCAGCCGTCGTCTCTGGATCGTGCCCACTTGGCACGAACTGCCGGACGAAAACGCCATCAACTTGCGCATGGATCCAGGGGTAGCCTTCGGAACGGGCTCTCACCCGACCACGCACCTCTGTCTAGAGTGGCTCGATGAGCACGTCAAAGCCGACGATTCCATCCTCGACTATGGTTGCGGCACAGGCATTCTCGCCATTGCGGCAAAATTACTCGGTGCTGGTGCGACGCTCGGCACTGATATCGACCCGCAGGCGGTGGAGGCTAGTGAAGCCAACGCTACGATGAATGGCGTCGATGCGCTTTTTGTGCTTCCCGAAGACATGCCCGACGGGCGCTTTGATATTGTCGTCGCGAACATTCTCATGGGTCCGCTCAAGCAGCTCGCCCCGCTCTTGCTCGGGCGCGTTAACGAACATGGCTCGCTTGTGCTCTCTGGTATTCTCCCGCACCAAGTCGATGACATCATCGCAACCTATCGTGAGATCGATCCCACGCTCCAACTCTCCCTCTATAAGCAGGAGGATGAGTGGGTGTGTCTAGCTGGGAAACGCGCTTGAGCCAAACCAGAGAGGAATCCTTCACAAATGGCGAAAATCTTCCGCTGTCCTGCCTGCGGCGCACTTTGGAAAGTTGGCAACGATTTCTCCGGCTCTCGTCTGCAGTGCTCTGAATGTCACACCGTTTTCTCCTCGGACAAAGCAGAAATGCTTGAGGTCGATGACGAACGCCTTGCGGCTCGTCTCGCCGCGTTGCGTCCTGCCCCTGCGGCCCCACGCGAACCGGAGCTGCGCACAGAGGAGACCTTTAGCTCGATTGCTGATGAGCTCTCCGCCTTTGAGAGTCGCACGGGAGGCGTCTACATTCCGCCCAAGCATCGCAGCGCCTTTGGCTGGGTGGCACCCCTGATCGGCTTCGTTGCCTTTGTTGCGCTCGCCACAGAAGCCGCTCTCTGGGCTCACTCATATGTGCTCGCACAGTTCCCCGTGCTCACCCCGGTCTATGAAAAAGTTTGCCGCCGCCTGCCTTGTCCCGGCTTTGCATGGCAGGATGCGCATGCCATCAAAGTGACGGCGACGCTCGCTGCCGATATGGTCAACCCGCATCAGGTGGTGGTCTCCTTGGGACTTACCAACCAGAGCCAATATGCACAACGCTTGCCCTCATTGGAGTTGCGCTTCTTAGATGCCGCAGGCGATACCCTTGCGCAAAAGCTCCTCGATCCAGGTAGCTACGGCTTGGCCGCTGACACCGTGCTCAAGCCTGCACAGAAAGCAATGGTCACACTCACCCCTGAGACAAGCTTTCCCATTGCTCCAAGTGCCGTACGCGTCACACCGATGGGAGAGCTTCGCTAAGTTCTGTACCTCAGCCAACAACAACCGTCAACGGGAGAGTCTCACATGGCCGTTTTGATTTCTGGCTCCATAGCGTTTGATACCGTGTTCGAACATGCCGGACGCTTTAGTGATGCGATTCTCCCTGACGCCATCCCCTCGCTCAACCTCACCTTTCAGGCCCAAGCGATGCGTCGCAGCATTGGCGGTTGTGCGGGCAACATTGCCTACGCCCTACGACAGCTTGGCGGCACGCCGCTTATTTGGACCGCCGTCGGCGGCGACGCCGCCCCTCTGCTTGAGCATCTCAAGCGTCACGACATCGACACCTCCGAGATCGTCGTGATTCAGGAAACATACAGTGCGCAAGCAGTCATCACGACCGATGCCAATGGCTGTCAGCTCACAACGTTCTTTTCGGGCGCCATGCAGTATGCGGACCGCATCGCTTTTCCCAAAGAGCGAACTATTGAACTCGCGATTCTCGCGCCCACCACCGAAAAGCCTTTATTGGCGCATGCCAAAGCGCTACGCTCTCGAGCAATCCCATATCTACTCGATACAGGGCAAACCACCCCGCTCTTTTCAGGGGAACAGCTCTTGATGCTCGCGGAGCATGCTGCTGGCGTGTGTTACTCCGACTACGAACAAGAGCTTTATCGAGAGAAAACTGGACTTGATGCTGCAGCGCTCTCAGCGCGTACAGGTGCTGTTTTCTGCACGCATGGCGCAGAAGGCTCGACGGTGTGGATTGCGGGCGAACCACACCCCGTCCACGCTGTCCCCACGATGGCGGTGGATCCTGTGGGCGCGGGAGACGCCTACCGAGGTGGTTTACTCTTTGCACTCGCGCGCGGCCTTAACCCACTTATTGCCGCTCGGGTCGGAAGTCTCATTGCTGCACAAAAAGTCGCGGCCGCAGGACCCACCTACCGCTATAGCCTTGAAGCCATGCTGCACGACTATCAGTGCGTCTACAAAGAGGCACCGCCCGAAACGCTCACTCAAGAGCCCCGCTCAAACTGATGAGGTAGCCTGATGAATGACGCGCTCTACGCTTGGTTACAAGCACACAGCTACCTCGTACTCATTGCCGCAGGCGCTCTGGTCTTGGTTGGAGCAATTTTTGACTGGAAATGGATCACGCGCATCACCAGCCCGAGCACGCTCGCGGGACTTCGCGCTTGGATAGAGGGGCTTTACGGTGAGCGCGCGCGTTTTGCCTTTGAGCGCTTCCTGATGGGAGGCGTGGGCATCTTACTCATACTGCTCGGTATCGCCTACGCAGCGCTTGACGCCTAAGTGGCGTAGCACTGCGCAAGCAAGCACGCTCAACTGCGCGCGTAGCCCGCGTCTCTGAGACCTCAGTGGCGGCTAAAACAACGACTGAGCCGCCACGCGCTACGGGATAAATGCTCGCTCATGCACGCATAGCGCTTAGAACAGCACGCTTGCCATCGAAAAGGGCATGACCAACCCTTGGAGTAAGTTAGCGACAAAAAAGAGAAGGACAGGAGAAAAATCAAAACGCCCAATCGTCAGCGGCAGACGTCGCAGGGGGCGCAGTAGTGGATCGAGTAGCGTGCCAAGCGCGTAGGTCATGGGCGACTGAGGATTGAGCCAGCTCATGAGTACCCAAAGAAACGCCAACCAACCCACGAGTTCAAGCGCCCACCGCACCAGCATGGCTACGGGCGCTACCACGAGCGCTAGCGCCGTCACGTGCCCATGCGAGAAGAGCACATGCGCAGCAACCGTCAGAATCGCACAAAGAAAAGCACAGAAGAGGCTCGCCACATCCACGGGGCCTTGGGGACGCAAGAACTTTGAAAGTGGCTCAATCAACCAGTCGCTCGCGCGACGCGTCACCATCACAACGGGGTGGCGCGGCGAAAAAGCCCAGACGTAAAGCCAGGCTCTCAGTAGCAAAATCAGGCCGAAGATCGAGCCTGCCGACACAAGCAGGAAATCCAGCAACTTCATCAACATAAGTTAGAGCGATCCTTTGAAAAAACACGTGACATGCTCAGATTATACGGGGCGCACGACATAGACACCCACTGCACGCCAAAGCGGCGCGTGCTAGATTCAACTCTCGTGCGCTGCGGCTCTAGCAAGGTGCTGCGGTGTGGTAACCACGCGAATGTCTCCTAGGCGGCGTGCCCAGGCGCGCACCAGCGACCAATCAAAAAAGGGGCCAGGATCCTGCTTGCGCGAGGGCGCGATGAATTCATGCCCTGTAATAGCCTCAATCGGATAGGTTTTCGCAAGTGCGGCTAGAAGCTGAGAAAGCGCTCGGTACTGCGCGCGAGCAAAGGCTCGCTCACCCGTGCCTTCAAGCTCAATGCCCACGGAAAAATCGTTACAGTTTTCATAGCCTTCGAAGCTTGAGACCCCAGCGTGCCAAGCTCGCATCGCAGGGTCCACATACTGATGCACTTGCCCATTGCGCCGCACAAAGAAGTGAGCGCTTACCCGCAAGCCACGCAGGGCTTTGAGTCGTTCATCCTTGGTCTCAACGAGCTCACCCGCAAAAAGCGCATCAACCGCATCGCCCCCAAACTCGCCCGCAGGTAGCGAAATGTAGTGCAGCACTACGAGCCACGGTAAGCGTGGCGCGAGGGCAGCATAGCACCAGCCGCCCTCACGACGCTCAGGTCGAGGCTCTTGATGCGGGGTTGGGTACTGCAGCGCGGCGCTGTAGCGCCCATTTTGGAAAATTGGACGAATTCGGGGCATTGCAACCGACTGAAAACAGAATAGCACGCGCTCAGAAGCGAGCAGGTTGGGAAAAATGGGGGCGCCCGAGCGCCCCTACTTCTTTAAGAGCGCTCTGCGCGCTCGGCACACACCTCCGAGCAATACACATGCCCGTTGCGATGTACAGCCTCCGACTTCGGAAAGTAGATACCGCACTGTTCGCACTCAAGCGTACTCATCTCAAGCTCCTGCTCAGGATGAATGCCTTGTCGCTCCTCCATTCGGCGAAGACGCGCTTCGGTGCGCCGATGGTAGGCCTTCTGACGCCGCTGTATGGTCCAAGCAATCCAAATGAGTAGCGCAAGCAGTACGAAAAATAGCAGACGTCCCATAGACGGCCTCCGAAATTCTTATCAGACGCTGCGCAGTAACTCATGCGTAAGCGAGTAGCCAAAGTATGCAATGCAAAACAGCACCACGCCAACCCAGAACCACGTGAGTGCGGTCTTCGCGCGCCAACCAGCAAAATAGCGACCGAGTAGCAAAATGCCAAAGATGAACCAACTAATCCACGTGAGCACCGTCTTGTGATCAAGATGCAACCACGTGTTATAGGCCTCATGCGTCGCAAGCGAACCCAAAACGATCGTCGCCGTAATGCACACAAAGCCCACTGCAACAATCCTAAAGAAGATGCGCTCCATGACCACTAACCCAGGCATGGAGTCAAGAAAGTCCATCTTCGCATCGTCCTCACGGGGCTCCTTAAGGCGACGATTTTGAGCACCAATCACCATGGCTTGTACGACCGCGACAAACATGAAGGCATAGCCTGCAATCGCGAAAAAGAGGTGCCAGCGAAAGATCGGCGTCCACTCGGTCGCTACGATTTCATTCCCAGGAAAGAGCAACGGCATGAGCGTGCCCAAGCCAGCCAAGCAAAGCACGATACCAAACTGCCCATGCAGCCGATGAATCCACGTCTCGATCAGCAAAATGATCACAGCAAAAAAGCAGGTCTCAGCCACGGCATAGCCGAAACCAAAATGCACCGCATCGGGATGAAACATTTCCCCATGCAGTGCGAGCGCCTGTAGCACAAGCCCAATGAGAATGGGCCAGCGCAACAGACTTGAGGCCTTCCCTTCGCGGCCTTTCATGGCACTGATAATGGCCAAACCCGAGGCGATATAGAGGACGGCGGCCGCAAGGGCACAGATCGTTAGAGCAGTTACGGTCATAGAAAACTCTTCACTCATCCAAGAGAGGCACCACACACAGGCGCAAAATGCGTTTGGCGCTGGCACAACACCTAAAGTATAACGCCCGAAACGGGTGAAAACGAAGGAAATCGCCGTATGAGCCTTAGTGCAAAAGCTTGCCGCAACCGATAAAATTAAAGTTTCTGCATTGAGCGCATTAACCCGCCTGCTGCCAGCCGCACCGAACCTGCGCCTCTGGCGCAATCGGAGCTCGTGCGATGCCCCCTTGTGTCTTGCAAGGGGCGTTGCTTGCGCTTTATGCATAGCGCGACAGAATACAACAGTAGAAGGTGCGTGCCCCTAGGCCTTCCAGTGCCAGGTGCAGCCCGCCCTCCCTACCCTACAGAAAGAAAGAAGGAAACTCTTCCCATGCTCGATTCGTTAAGTCAGCGTCTCTCCAAAATCGTGAAGACCATTCGCGGTCAGGCACGCCTTACCGAGGAAAACACTCGGGACATGCTGCGTGAAATCCGCATGGCTCTGCTCGAAGCGGATGTGGCGCTTCCCGTGGTCCGTGAGGTGCTTGCTCGCATCAAAGAAAAGGCGATGGGTGAAGAAGTCATCGGTAACCTCAACCCCGGACAAGCATTGGTAGGGGTGGTTCAACGGGAGCTCACGGCCATCATCGGCGGCGACCTGACACCCGAGGAGCGCGAACTCAATTTCCGTGTGCAACCGCCTGCGGTCATTCTGCTCGCTGGTCTACAGGGCTCGGGTAAAACCACGAGCGCGGGTAAGCTCGCCAAATTTATTACCGAAAACCTCAAGAAAAAGGTACTCACCGTCTCGGCGGACGTTTATCGCCCTGCCGCTATCGATCAGCTCAAAGCGGTCACTGCGCAAACAACGGCCGAGTGGTTCCCGAGCTCACCTGAGCAAAAGCCACTTGACATTGCTGCGGCCGCCCTTGATCACGCCCGCCGCAAGTTCTTCGATGTGCTCATCGTCGACACGGCTGGCCGTTTGGCCATCGATGAGGCCATGATGGCTGAAGTGGCAGAGCTCAACCACTTTCTTAAGCCAGCGGAAACGCTCTTTGTCATCGACGCCATGCTCGGTCAGGATGCCGTCAACACCGCCCGCACCTTTAATGAGCGCCTGCCGCTCACGGGCATCATTCTCACCAAGACCGACGGCGACAGCCGCGGCGGTGCCGCCCTCTCCGTACGACACGTCACTGGTAAGCCCATCAAGTTTGTGGGCTCTGGAGAAAAACTCACGGGCTTTGATGCGTTTGACCCTGAGGCTATGGCCTCACGCATTCTCGGCATGGGCGACATCGTTGGCTTGGTCAAGGATGTGCAGAAGTCCATCGATATGGCGGCAGCAGAAAACCTTGCCGAAAAGCTCAAAAAGGGCAATCGCTTCGACTTGAACGACTTCCGCGCCCAGCTCGCCCAAGTGAGCAATGTCGACAGTTTTTCCTCAATCATGGAAAAACTCCCCGCGCAGTTCCAAGGGCTTGCTGACAAAGTCAACGATGATGCAGCCCGTAAAACCCTGCGCCGCTCGCTCGGCATTATCGATGCGATGACGCCGCTAGAGCGCCGTAAACCCGAACTCATCAAGGCTAGTCGTAAAAAACGCATCGCCGCGGGCGCAGGTGTGCCCGTGCATGAAGTCAATAAGCTTCTGACGCAATTTGAGCAGAGTGAAACGCTACTCAAAAAGATGAAGAGCGGAGGACTTGCCAAACTCATGCGTGGCCTCGGTGGCTTGGGGCGTGGCGGCTTCCCTGGCATGGGCGGAGGCTTTCCTGGGTTCGGCGGTTAATCAGGCAGCGCATGCGTATTCTCGGACTTGACCCAGGGCTCAATCATACGGGCTGGGGTCTGATCGAAAGCCAGCAAAACCACTTCGAACATATTGCAAGCGGTGTGCTACACGTGCCAGAAGGGGAGCTTGCTGAGCGACTCGGGCACATCGTGCGCTATTTGCGCGATGTCATCGAGACCCATGCCCCAGAGATCGTCTGCGTGGAAAAAGTGTTTGTCAACATCAATCCACAAAGTACCCTGCGGCTCAGTCAAGCACGCGCCGCGGCACTCATTGCAGCTGACCTCGCTTCGCTCAAGGTCTACGAATACACCCCAAGCGAAATTAAACAGGCCGTCACGGGCACGGGTAAAGCCGACAAGCTCATGATTCAAAAGATGGTTGCCATGTTGCTGCAGCGCGATACCGCGCTTCAAGCGGACGAAGCCGATGCGCTAGCTTGTGCGCTCTGTGGCGCTAACCGTATCATCATGCAAGCTTTTGAAGAGCAGGGTGGAACAAATCGAACCTATGCCATGGCACGCCATGGACGTAGCAACAAAGGGGCTCGACGTGCCTGGGAGGCGCTCGTGCTCGAAAAAGGGAAAAAGAAATGATTGGTCGTCTAGCTGGAACGCTTTTAGAGAAAACACCACCACGCGTGTTGCTCGACGTTGCGGGCGTTGGCTACGAAGTCGATGTACCGATGTCAACCTTCTGCAATCTCCCCGTTGAGGGGGAGCGCATCGTGCTCCTGACGCATATGGTTGTGCGCGAAGATGCGCAACTTCTCTACGGCTTTAGTACCGAGGCTGAACGCACTGCCTTTCGCGCGCTACTTCGAGTCTCGGGCATTGGACCGCGCATTGCGCTTGCGCTCCTCTCGGGGATGGCCGCAAGCGACCTGGCTGCCGCCATTGAGTCGGGTGACAGTGCTCGCCTCACCCATATTCCTGGCATCGGGAAAAAGACGGCTGAGCGCCTTGTGCTCGAACTCAAAGGCAAGCTCGGCGCGGTAGGCGCTGCTGCGCTCGCACCCGTTGGCAGTGTTGCCAATGACATCTTAGGGGCGCTCGTTGCACTTGGCTACTCCGAGCGTGAAGCCCAAGCCGCCGTGAAGACGCTTGAGCCTGGCGTGAGCGTCTCCGAAGGCATTCGCCTTGCCCTACGAACGCTCTCCAAATAAGGGAGGCCCTACGTCATGGATACCGACAGCCGAATCGTCAATGCCCGCGCGGCTAGCCCCAACGAAGAAAATGTTGACCGCGCCCTGCGCCCCGAGTCCCTCACGGACTATGTTGGGCAAGAGGACATTCGCGAACAACTACACATCTTCATTGAAGCGGCAAAGCGCCGTGGCGAGCCACTCGACCACCTCTTGCTTTTTGGCCCCCCTGGGCTCGGCAAGACCACGCTAGCGCACATCGTTGCACACGAAATGGGCGTCAATCTGCGTCAAAGTTCTGGCCCAGTGCTTGAGCGCCCTGGCGACCTCGCAGCCATCCTTACCAACCTTGAGCGCAATGACATTCTCTTTATTGACGAGATTCATCGCCTCTCTCCCGTGGTCGAGGAAATCCTTTACCCCGCGCTAGAGGACTATCAGATTGACATCATCATTGGTGAGGGTCCCGCGGCACGCTCGATCAAAATCGATCTACCGCCCTTTACGCTCATTGGAGCTACGACCCGCGCAGGTTCTCTGACCAATCCGCTTCGCGCACGTTTTGGTATCGTCAGCCAACTGCAGTTCTACACCCCTGAGGAACTCTGTCGCATTGTGACGCGCTCTGCGCGGCTACTCAATGTGGACATGCAACCCGAAGGTGCGATGGAAATTGCTCGTCGCAGCCGTGGCACCCCTCGTGTTGCCAACCGGCTTCTCAGGCGCGTGCGCGACTATGCCGAAGTCAAGCACAACGGCACAGTCAGTGCAGAAATTGCCGCCGACGCGCTCAAAATGCTACAAGTTGACCCCCAAGGACTCGACTTGATTGACTGCCGATTCCTGCTCACGATTATTGAAAAGTTTAGTGGCGGCCCCGTAGGTATTGACAATTTGGCGAGCGCCATTGGTGAAGATCGCGATACGCTCGAAGATGTGGTTGAGCCGTACCTTATCCAGCAGGGTCTAGTGCAGCGCACTCCTCGTGGTCGCATGGCAACAGCGCGCGCTTGGCAGCATTTTGGGAAGTTGCCACCGACGCCCACTGCGCCCGACCTCTTTCAGAGCTATTGACGCAAATGCACCCACCTTAATCCGCGGCAAAAAAAGCACGCGATCCTTGCGCTCAGGCGCGTACTACTGGCGCTAGAATTCCTGCTCTCTCTTGCGACGACGAGCAGAGGTTTCTGCGATAGGGTTGCAACCTGAAACATAACGCATCAAGCGCAAACAAGAGCTCTTCTATACTAAAGGGATGCTTTTTTCCTATACTCTCTGTTGACAAACATGCCAGCACTCTCTTTTCCAATACAGGTCTACTGGGAAGATACGGACGCCGGTGGTATCGTCTATCACGCAAACTACATCCGCTACATGGAACGTGCGCGAAGCGACTGGCTACGGCAAATTGGCTTTTCCCAAAATGAAGAGCGCACCCGTGAGGGCGGAGTTCTCTTTGTGGTCGCTGCCATTGAAATCAAGTACCTCAAAAGTGCCGTACTCGACGACTCCCTGGTGGTTCGTACGGAAATCGAGCGACTCGGCCGTGCCTCGATCAATTTCCTGCAAGAGGTTTGGCGCGGCGACGAACGACTTGTGAGCGGCAAAGTGCGTGTCGGCGTACTCGATGCGCAGACCCGTCAGCCTGTGCCTCTGCCCGCGCCGTTGCACGACAAGATTCTCTCTAGCCTTGCTGCGTAAGCCAGGCTGGAGTTTCATGACAAAGCCATCAATCATCTATTTTCTTAACAATCATGCCTACCGCAGATTTATCCATTCTGTCTCTGATCGCTAACGCCAGTCTCGTGGTGAAGTGCGTGCTTGCTGTACTACTGAGTCTCTCTGTAGCCAGCTGGACAGTGATCTTCAGAAAGTACTTCTTCGTCTCGCGCGCCACCCGCATGGTCGACGAGTTTGAAGACCGCTTCTGGCGCGGCGTTGAGCTCACTCAGCTCATGGACAGCGCCCGACGCAACCAAGAATCCAGTGGCATCGAAGAGCGTATCTTCGCTGCTGGCATGACCGAGTTCCTCAAGCAGAACCGTCAAGACCCGCACGCCCTAAACAGCGTCTCACGAGCCATGAAAGCTGTCTACACCCGTGAGATGGATCGCCTTGAAGCGGGCTTGCCGCTGCTGGCCTCGATTGGCTCCACCGCCCCTTACATTGGTCTGTTTGGCACGGTCTGGGGCATTATGAACGCGTTTACGGGATTGGCCACGCTCGATAACGTGAGCCTTGCCGTGGTTGCGCCTGGTATTGCTGAAGCGCTAGTCGCTACGGCAATCGGCCTTTTTGCCGCGATCCCTGCGGTGGCTGCCTACAACTACTACAACAATCGCATTCTGCGCCTTGCCAACCGCGTGGATGGCTTTAGCGAAGAATTCCTCAACATCCTGCATCGTCAGCAATCGAGGGGGTAATCATGTCGCTGCGTGATGGCTCCAAGCGTCGGGGTCTAATGGCCGAAATGAACGTCGTGCCGTACATTGACGTCATGCTAGTGCTCGTGATCATCTTGATGGTGAGCGCGCCTTTCGTCAACCCGTCGCTCGTCAATCTCCCCTCGGTCAATAAGGCGAGTAAAGCCCCCGAGACGGTCATTGAGGTAGTGGTCTACCCCGATGGTCACATGTCGGTGAAAAAGGGAAAAAATCTCGTCCCAGTTGACATGGCTGGACTCGTGCCAAGCGTCAAAAATGCCATTGGTGATAAAACGGATGTCCCAGTGGTCGTTGCTGCCGACAAGGAAGTGCGCTACGAGGCCGTGATCAATGTTCTCAAGACGCTTCAAAGTGCGGACATTCCTCGAGTGGGCCTGTCGTTGCGTGTGGAACGTAGCGCAGCCGCCCGCTGATCGATACCATGAGCGAAACGAACGAAATCAGGACAAACCGTGAGAACGAGCAGCGCGAGCTCAAACAGTCGCTAGCGCTCTCGGCAGCTGTTCACGTACTGCTTTTCATCGGGCTCTTTACAGTTTTTAACTGGAGCACCCAGTCAGAAACGGTCTATGCTGAACTTTGGGCACCCGAGGATATCTCCTCGGGTAATGACCCAAGCGGCGTCGCAAAGAAGTACCCCGATGAAGAGCCCGATCCGCAAGCGCGCCCCGATCAAGAGGCTCAGCAGGCCCAAGAAGCAGCACGCGCTAAGGCGGAGGCTGAACTTGCACGCCAGCAAGCGCAGCGTGAAGCTGCCCGCCAAGAGGCGATTGCGCAGGCAGAAGCCGCACGTCAGAAGGCAGAGGAACAGGCACGCGCTGAAGAGGCGCGTCGCGCCCAGGAAGCCAAGCTCGCCGCGGAAAAAGCGGAAGCCGAGCGCTTAGAGAAAGCGCGCCAAGACGCCATCGCCGCAGAGCAGCAAAAAAAGCAAGAGCGTAAGCGCCAAGAAGCTGAGCGTCTAGCGCAAGAGAAACTTGCCGCTGAAAAGAAAAAAGCTGAAGAGGCTCGTCGTGCCGAAGAAGCACGCGCCGCAAAGCTTGCAGAAGAAAAGCGCCTAGCCGAACAGAAGAAAGCCGAAGAAGCGAAAAAGGAAGCAGAACGTAAAGCCGCTGAAGCAGCCAAGATTGCTGCGGAAAAACAGGCTGAAGAAGATCGAAAGGCACGTGAGCGCATCCGCGCTGCCATGCGTCAGCAGGAGCTTGCTCGCATCAACGGCGCCAAGCAAGATCCCAATGGCACGCGTAGTGGCACAACACGTGGTGACAAGAACAACGTTCGCCAAAACCTCACAGGCAGTGCCTTTGCTGGCTACCAAGCACGTGTGGCGGCTTGCATTCGCCCGAATATCAATATCGATGTCTCGCCCACGGTGCGCCGCGGCCAATTTGTGGCGGAATACACGGTGCAGCTACTACCGAACGGCGAGCGTACGGGGATGCCTCGACAACTCAAGAGCTCTGGTTGGGCCGCTTACGACCGTGCGGTCGAAGGCGCCATTCTCAAGTGCCAGCCTTTCCCCAAACCAGACCCTGGCTACGATGTACCACGTGAGCTGAAACTGACGTTCGACCCCGTGGACGATAAACGCAACTGAGTCCCCCGCACACCCAAACGCCCTCGTTATCACGATAACGAGGGCGTTTGTATCTGTTGCAACGCGGTGAGTGCGGGAAGCACCCAATCCTACACGTCGCACGCAGCCCCACCTCTAGGGCTAGGGCGAGGCCGCGTCAGTGGCGCTTAGCGAGAGAGCTTTGAGAGCAGCGCTTGCACGGCCGTCTCTGCCGGAATCATTTCCTTGGCATCCATATTGCGGCGGCAAACATATTCAACCTCACCATTGGCAAGACCGCGATCTCCGATCACGATGCGGTGCGGCACACCGATGAGTTCCCAGTCCGCGAACATAACGCCAGGGCGCAGGTCACGGTCATCCAGGATCACATCCACACCCGCCGCCTTGAGTGCCTCATAGAGACGATCACTCTCAGCACGCACAGCTTCACTCTTGGCGTAGTTCATCGGGCAAATCACCACTTCAAAAGGCGCAATGCTATCGGGCCACATGATGCCGCGCTCGTCATGGCACTGCTCAATCGCAGCACCCACCAAACGCGTCACCCCGATGCCATAGCAACCCATCTCGAGGACCTGCGGCTTACCGTTTTCATCCAGATACGTCGCATTAAGCGCCTTAGAGTACTTGGTCCCAAGGTAGAAGACATGGCCGACTTCGATGCCTCGCTGCATCTTAAGTACACCTTTGCCATCGGGCGAACGATCGCCCTCGACCACATTACGCAGATCCGCCGTCTTAGGTTCAGGAAGATCGCGTCCCCAGTTCACTCCCGTCAAGTGGAAGCCCTCTTCATTGGCACCGCAGACAAAGTCGCTCATGTTGGCAGCGGTCAAGTCCGCATACACCACCACGTCCTCTTTGGGCGCGACCGGTCCGATGTAGCCAGGCTTGCTACCAAAGGCGCGCACGATTTCTTCGTCGGTGGCAAAGCGGAAGCCCTCTTTGAGTTCAGGTAAGTGCCCAGCCTTGACCTCGTTGAGCTCATGATCGGCACGCAACATAATGATCACAATTTTCGCGGGCAACGGGTTACCGGCTTCGTCAACACGATCTGCGGCCAAAATCACACTCTTCATGGAGCGCTCAAGCGGCAGGCCCAAGTGCGCCGTGACAGCTTCACACTTTTCCATCCCAGGCGTAGGCACCTTTTGCATGGTCTCGGTGGGCGTAGCACGCTCGGCGATCAACGAAAACGCTTCAGCCAATTCAATATTGGCCGCGTAGTCCGAGTCCGGGCAATAGGCGATGACGTCTTCACCCACATCGGCAATCACTTGGAACTCGTGCGAACGACTTCCGCCAATGGCACCCGTATCAGCACGCACCGCGCGGAACATCAATCCGAGACGCGAAAAGATGCGTTGATAGGCCGCATACATTTTGTCGTAGGACTGGCTCGCACCGGCTTCATCACGGTCAAACGAATACGCATCCTTCATCGTGAATTCACGACCACGCATCACGCCAAAGCGAGGACGACGTTCGTCACGGAACTTCGTCTGGATATGGTAGAAATTCACGGGAAGCTGACGCCAGCTCTTAATTTCCTGACGGGCGATATCGGTGACCACTTCTTCGGAGGTCGGTTGAATCACAAAGTCACGGTTGTGACGATCCTTGAAGCGCAACAGCTCATCACCGTACTTGGCCCAACGACCAGATTCCTGCCACAGTTCTGCGGGCTGCACGATCGGCATCAGCAGTTCGATAGCACCGGCATTATCCATTTCCTCGCGGATAATCCGCTCGATCTTACGAATGGTCCTAAGGCCAATCGGCATGTAGTTGTAAACGCCGGCAGCCAACTTCTTGATCATACCCGCACGAATTGAAAGCTTCATGCTGGTAATGTCGGCGTCGGCAGGCGCTTCTTTGAGCGTTGAAATAAAGTAGGAACGGGCTCGCATAACGGTAGCTCTTGCTCTTATGGAGAAAAGAATGGAAACGGCCTTCCGACAATACGGAAGGCCTTGTTGATAGAGGTTCGGGACATTGTACTAGATGTCACCGCGCCGAGTCCTCACGAAAGACCACCATATTGTCACGGTGAATCATTTCTGGCTGCTCCATGTAACCCAAGCGCGCCTTGATTTCATCAGTGTGCGCCCGCCGTAAGCGAAGGGCATCCGTGCTCGAGTAGTTGACTAGGCCACGGGCCACGGGCGTGCCATCCTCACGAATACAGGTTACGACCTCGCCACGCACGAAGTCGCCGCGAACGTCGATCACCCCAACAGGCAAAAGCGACGATTGATGGCGCTCAAGCGCATCCGCAGCCCCTGTATCGAGCACCAAATAACCCGTGCTACGCAGATGATCTGCGATCCACTGTTTACGCGCATGCAACACCGAGCTTGACGGCATGAGATGCGTCCCAATATGCTCGCCTTCAGCCAATCGCACAAGCACGTCATTCTCACGGCCACTCGCGATGATGGTACCCGCGCCAGAGCGAGCAGCGCGTTTAGCCGCAAGGATCTTTGTGATCATGCCCCCCTTAGAGAGGGAGCTTGCCGCGCCGCCTGCCATTCGCTCAAGCGCTGGATCCCCCGCTTGCGCCACCGCGACAAACTCGGCGTCTGGGTTTTTGCGTGGGTCGGCAGTATAAAGCCCCTTCTGATCGGTCAAGATAACGAGAACGTCGGCTTCCACCAAATTCGTAACCAGAGCACCGAGCGTATCGTTGTCGCCCACCTTAATTTCGTTGGTAACCACCGTGTCATTTTCGTTGATCACAGGAACGATCCCGAGTCGTAGCAATTCACGGATGGTCATACGGGCATTGAGGTACTGCTCACGATCGGTGAGGTTCTGGTGCGTCAAAAGGACCTGAGCCGTGCCAATACCATGCTCGCGAAAGTGCGTTTCATAGGCCTGAACCAGCCCCATCTGCCCAACGGCTGCGGCAGCTTGCAACTCATAGACCTGCTCGGGGCGGCTCGCCCACCCAAGGCGCAATACGCCCTCAGCAATGGCACCTGAACTTACTAGGATTACTTCCTTGCCCATCTTCTGCAACGCCGCGATTTGCGTCGCCCAGCGCTCAATGGCTGCGATATCCAATCCTCGGCCGTCATTGGTCACAAGCGCACTGCCCACCTTGACGACGACCCGTTTTGCTTCTTTGAGCATCTCTGCTGCTCCTCTACTATCGGGGAAATCCTGAAAACAAAACCGCCCGAAACCCAAGAGAGCTCCGAGCGGCTTGCTCTCTACACATTAACGTTGAGTGTAGAGAATTTCCGAGGCACTGTGTGACTTAAGCACGCATCACGAAATTCACCACAAAGCAAAGCGCGATGATATACATGAAGGGCGTGACTTCACGCCACTTACCAGTGAGCAGGTGCAGTAGCGCATAGCTGATAAAGCCAAAGCCAAAACCCGTGGCAATGTTGAACGTAAAGGGCATCACCACAATCGTGAGGAATGCGGGAATGGCCACTTCGAGCTTATCAAAGCGAATGTTCACCACTTCCTGCATCATGAGTGCGCCGACGATCACAAGCACAGGGCTCGTAGCGTAGCTCGGCACGATCCCCACGAGCGGAATGAAAAAGAGCGCAGCCACAAAGCAGAGCGCGGTCACCACCGCGGTCAACCCCGTACGACCACCCGCGGCAACGCCCGCAGCGCTTTCTAGATACGAGGTCGCAGTGGTCGTACCCACCACAGCAGAGAACATCGTCCCGACCGAGTCCGTGATAAAGGCCTTATCGAGATTGCGAATCTCACCATCGGGCTGCATGTAGCCACACTTACGCGCCAAACCAATCAGCACACCCATGTTGTCGAACAAATCCACCATGGTGAGCGTAAAGATAATGCTGATGAGCCCATGAGAGAGCGCGCTACGCAGATCCATCTGCATGAAGGTCCCAGTGATATCGGGGAGCGTGAACGACACCCAGCTACCCTGCGGCAGTTGCGTGACACCGCACGCCACCCCAAGAATCGTGGTGACGATGATGCCGAGCAACATGGCTGCACGGAACTTCAAAATCATGAGCGTGCTCGTAAAGAAGAACCCAAAGATAAAGAGCAACACTTCGGGCTTGGTGATGTTTCCTAGCGTCACGAAGGTGCTCGGGTCTTTGACGACGATACCGCCGTTCTTGAGCCCGATGAGCGCGATAAAGCTACCAATACCCACCACGATAGCAAGCTTCAGATCGAGCGGAACTGCGTTCACAATGTACTGACGAATACGCGTGACGGTGAGCAAGAAAAAGACGATGCCAGAAATAAACACCGCCCCGAGCCCTGCCTGCCAGGTGTAACCCGCGGGGCCGCAAACGTAGTACGCAAAAAAGGCCGTAATCCCGAGCCCTGGTGCCACACCCACTGGGTAACGAGCCCAAAGTCCCATGAGCAATGTAATCGCAATCGTCACGAGGATCGTTGCGCCCACCACGCTATCCTTCGGCATCCCGCCATCGGCGAGCATCCCAGGAACCACGAAAATCAAATAGGCCATGGCCATAAAGGTCGTGATGCCTGCGAACACCTCTTGGGAAACTGTGGTGCCGTTGTCCTTCAACTTGAAGTAAGTCTCCAGCATAGACATAGAAATACCCTAAAAAAAGAAAAAGTCAAAGAGGAAAGTAAAAAAGGAAGCCCCCAGGGTGTTGGGGAGCTTCCTCAGGAATTCTTTTTTATTCGATGGGGCTGAAGCGTTCATCGTCAGCGAATGCAAGTTCGCTACGACGATCTTCATCAACTTTTTGTGCTAGCGCGTTGATGAGCGCCTCACAGCCTTCACGGGTCGCAGCCGAGATCACAAAAAGCGGTTCACCATCGTGCTCAAGCTCTGCGCGATAACGTGCCACCAGAGCCTCTCGATCCGCTTCATCCACAAGGTCAATCTTGTTGATCACGATCCAACGAGGCTTGGCCGCAAGCGCAGGATCATACTTTTGCAGCTCCGTCACTAGGGCTCGCGCCTGCGCAATTGGATCGGCCTCTTCATCAAAGGGAGCCGCATCGATCACATGCAGGAGAATCTTCGTACGAGACAAGTGCCGCAAAAAGAGATGCCCCAGCCCAGCGCCTTCTGCTGCGCCCTCAATAAGGCCAGGCACATCCGCAAGGACAAAGCTCTGTTCCGGCCCCACACGCACCACACCAAGATGCGGGTGTAGTGTCGTAAAGGGATAGTCGGCAATCTTAGGACGGGCATTCGAGACCGCGGTAATGAACGTGCTCTTGCCTGCGTTCGGCATGCCGAGCAATCCCACGTCTGCCAGCACCTGCAACTCCAACTCAAGCGAGCGGTATTCGCCAGGCTCGCCTGGGGTGGCCTGCTTGGGCGCCCTGTTAATTGAGCTCTTAAAGTGCAGATTTCCCAGACCACCTTTGCCGCCAGCGGCCAGCAACGCACGCGCGCCGTGGACATTCAGGTCAGCAATCACCTCACCCGTGTCTGTGTCACGAATCAAGGTGCCCACAGGCATACGCAATTCAATGTCCGCACCGCCCGCGCCATAGCAGTCTGCGCCGCGACCGTTTTCACCATTGGGCGCAAAGAACTTACGGGTATAGCGGTAGTCCACGAGCGTATTGATATTGCGGTCTGCCACAGCATAGACGCTGCCGCCTCTGCCGCCATCACCGCCGTCGGGGCCGCCCTTAGGGATGAACTTCTCACGACGGAAACTCGCCGCGCCATTACCCCCCTTGCCACCCTGGACTTCAATCTTTGCTTCGTCTACGAACTTCACAAGCGTACCTTTCGTCTAGGAAAAGAGTTGAATTTGTGCACACAATAGCAGAGTTCCCGCAACGCTTCGTCAAAAAAGCGGGAATGCTTTTTGCTTTGCACTAACAAGAGAAGAGCCCAGTGGCATTTCCAACTGGGCTCTTCGCGGAAAAGTCTCTGGGGGAGGGTATTTCCGCCGCCCCCTTGACCACCACCAAAATTAGGCGGCGATCGGTTCGACCTTCACATACTGGCGGTTGAGCGCGCCTTTGACTTCGAACTTCACAACGCCGTCAACGAGAGCGAAGAGCGTGTAGTCCTTGCCCATGCCGACATTGTCGCCAGCATGGAACTTCGTGCCACGCTGACGAACGATGATGCCACCAGCGTTAACAGCGGCATTACCGAAAACCTTCACACCGAGGCGCTTGGCCTTGGAATCACGACCGTTGCGGGTAGAGCCGCCACCTTTTTTATGTGCCATTTGAGTATCTCTATATAAAAGTCGGTTAACGAATTAAGCCGCGATCGCGTCGATCTTGAGCTCGGTGTAGTTCTGGCGATGGCCGCCGGACTTCATGGAGTGCTTACGGCGACGGAACTTGAAAATGCGGACCTTTTCGCCACGGCCGTGGGAAAGAACGGTGGCCGTTACGGTAGCGCCAGCGAGAGTGGGGTTACCAACTTTCAGACCCTGATCATCGCTGATGGCCAGGACTTCGGTGAGCGTGACCTGAGCGCCGGCTTCAGCATCGAGGGTTTCAACCTTGAGCTTGTCGCCAACGGAAACGCGGTACTGCTTACCGCCAGTTTTGATAATAGCGTACATGTATAGATACCTCGCCCGTTTTGTTTGACGTCAGAACTCACTCTGCCGCCAGCAAAACCTTTTTGTAATAGCGGATGAGCCTGTCTGAGGACGACCCTCAAGTCAACACCATGCTCATCACGCGTGTGCGTGGAAAAGTCGAAATTATGCTGATTTTCTGGCCTTAAGTCAAGCGTTGTGCCCGCTTTTTTTAGTACACGAGCGCAAAGCGCGACCGCCCCCTAGACACACGTCGCGCAGGGGCCGTGAACCTGCGCTCATCGCCCATAGAGAGATGGCGCACCTCGGGTCTTCCCCTCCATCGGAGAGAAGAGAAGTTAGGAGCGAGTTCGGTATACTGTGGGCACAAGAAAACCGCTTTTCAGAGTGTGTGCGTATGTCAGAAAACACAACTATCCAAGACCCCAAGGTGTTAGCCCAACAGTTGCTCGCACCGATTGCCGAAGATATGCATGCGGTCAACGAAATTATCGCCGCTGAGCTCGCGAGCGACGTACCCCGCATGAAGGAAATCAGTAGCTACATCGTGAGCGCAGGCGGCAAGCGCATGCGTCCAGCACTACTGATGCTCATTGCCCGTGCGCTCGGCTACGAGGGTGAACTGCACCGCTATCTCGGTGCCACCATCGAACTGCTACATACCGCAACACTCATGCATGATGATGTGGTCGACGAGAGTGCACTGCGTCGCGGCCGTCCCACCGCTAACAGCCGTTGGGGCAATAGCGTTGCGGTGCTCGTCGGAGACTTTCTCTACACGCGTAGCTTTCAGATGATGATACGTGCAGGGAATCTCAAGGTAATGCAAGCACTCTCTGACGCCGCCAATCGACTCTCCGAAGGCGAGGTGATTCAGATGGCCAATGCCCACGACCCCGAGGTTGATGAGACGCGCTATTTTCAAGTCATTGAACGTAAAACCGCCTGCCTTTTTGAGGCGGCGGCGCGCATGGCCGCAGCCATTGCCGATGCCTCCCCCGAAGCGCTTGACGCGGTCTGTACCTACGCGCTAGCGCTAGGCAACGCCTTTCAGATTGCCGACGATATGCTCGACTATCAGGGGGTAACTGCAGACATTGGGAAAAACTTGGGCGCCGATCTGCGCGAAGGCAAAGTGACGTTACCGCTACTTTATGCGCGGCAGCACTGCTCAGCCGAAGCCCGTGCACGCATCGATGCGGCCATTCGTGAGGGCGATGGGGATTTTGAGGAAATCTCCCGCATCATCACCGAGAGTGATGCGCTCGAGCGCTGCCACGCCCGTGCAGCACAAGAGCTCGCGCGTGGTGAGCGGGCGCTCTCCATTCTCCCCGATACCCCCTACCGTGCATCACTCGTGGGGCTACTCGCTTATACGGTGCAGCGTCATAGCTAGTGCATCACGCTAGGGCTCATTGAGAGTGCGGTCGCATCAGGGCGCCGCACCTCTCGACAGCCTCCACGCACCCCAAAAAGATTTTTTGAGCATCTCACACAAACAGGGAAAAGTCTGATATACTCCTTTTCCTCAAATGATTCTCTCACGAGAACGGGGTGTAGCTCAGCCTGGTAGAGTACTACGTTCGGGACGTAGGAGTCGGAGGTTCGAATCCTCTCACCCCGACCAGATTTTTCAGAAAAGGGTAACCTCACGCGGGTTGCCCTTTTTGTTTTTCGGCATTGCGCGGACGGTTCGCTTCCACCACACGGAAGCGACGGCATAGATCAACGGCAAAACGTGCTCGCGCGATCACCGAGCCCACGCCAATAGGACACCGCCCACGGCAGCATACAGCGCTGTCGGTATTGTTACGAGGAGAGCACCATGTCGAGCAAAGTCATTGGCCTCACCGGAGGGATTGCCTCTGGCAAAACGACCGCTAGCGCCTACTTTCAGGATTTAGGCATCCCCGTCATCGATGCCGATGTCATCGCTCACGAACTCACTGCGCCTGGCGCGCTCGGCAGCATCGCGGTGGCAGCCGACTTTGGCGCCGACTACCTCGATAGCACGGGTGCCATGGATCGCGTGAAAATGCGCCATTTGGTATTCTCCAACCCCGATGCTAAAGCGCGCCTCGAAGCCATTCTGCATCCGATGATCCGTAACCGCGCCGAGGACGCGATCTCGGCAGCGAAGCGCCACGCTAAGTTGGTCATCTTCGACTGTGCGCTACTATTAGAAAAACCGCTTTGGCGAACGCTTGTCGATGAGGTGCTTGTTATCGATGCCGATGAAGAGGTCCGCATTGAACGTCTTGCTAAACGAAATGGTTTTTCGCACGACGAAGCGGCTCGCATCATCGCAGCGCAACTCCCGCGCGACGCGCTACTCGCGGCAGCCGACACAGTCGTCACCAACAACACGGGACCCGAAGAATTCCTCCTAAAACTTGCTAGTGTTTACAAAGTCTGGCAGCAGAGAATCGGCATCTGATACCCGCTCGGCGCCCGAGCGTGCTATCTTCAAAAAGAGTCATTGATTTTTTGATGCTTTTGGGCGCACAATGTCTGCAAGTCAGATTTCGCTGTTCGCACAAGAGTGTGCAACAACCCTCGCGCGAGCCAAGGCCCGTCACTCACCTTAGCTTCTGAGAAGAAAAGTCCTAGTCATGCCCACGTCCGATCACCTGCTTTACGAATTTCCGTGTAATGAGAAAATTCGCACATACCTGCGTCTTGAGCTCCTCTTCAAGCGCTATCACTGGTTTTGTGAGCAGGATAGCCCCATCGCGCATCAAACCGCGATTTCTGCGCTTTTTGATCTGCTCGATGCTACGGCTCGTAGTGATCTTAAAAATGAACTCATTCAAGAGCTCGAGCGTCAACGTCAGCGCATGATGCAACTGCTCGGCAACCCGAAGGTTGATCAAGAGCTCCTCTCTAGCACGCTTGAGGAAGTGGCACAGGCCATTGGTACCGTCGCTGAAACGGTGGGGCGCACTGGACAAAGTATTCGCGAAAGTCAGTGGCTTCAGCTCATTCGGACGCGGCAAAATATTGCGGGTGGCACCTGTGAATTCGATTTGCCTCAGTTCCATCACTGGCTCAACAAACCGACTCAAGCGCGACGCGCTGAACTCGAAAGCTATGTGACGCCCCTGATGCCTATTCGCGATGCCTCAGCGCTTTTGTTACGCTTTTTGCGCTCCTCTACAGCGACCAAAGACTATGTCGCGGTCAAAGGGACGTTGCAGTTCCCAATGACTAACCGACAAATGCCAGCGCTCGCGCAAATCTGGGTGCCGAGCACAGCAAACGCGATTCCTGAGGTGAGCGCGAACAAATACATGCTATGGATTCGCTTTACGCGGCCAGATGCGACCCATAAACTTCACGCTATTCGTAACGAAAATATTCCTTTCAAAATGGAAATCTGCACGCTTCAATAAAGCGTCAAGCAACGTTTGTCACCATGCTTACAGTCAAATGTCCGACCTGCGGCACGCAGGTCCCCTACACCAAAGAGAATCCTTGGCGGCCGTTTTGCTCCCAGCGCTGCCGCCTTATCGATCTTGGCGAATGGGCAAGCGGCAACTACCGCATCGAGGGAGAGCCAGGAAGCGCTGCACGCTTGGCTCCCGAAGAACTTGAGGCACTCGCGCTAGAAGCGCTAACCAAGCGCACCGAATCGAGCGCACACTGAGCCCGCTCAGCATCAAAAAGGCCGCAAACAAGATGCCATGCTTGCGGCCTTCGTTTTCCTAGCAACCTCCGATTAAGGTTTGACGCCATGCGCGCCTTTGTCCTGCCAAAGGCGCAGGTCGGCAGCCGGCACACCTTCCACATACACGGGCAGGCGCGGCTCACCTTTATTGAGCGTCACCTCGAAGTGTTCCGGGCGCACGATCACGTAGTCATAGCCCATGGCGACGGCCTTGAGCACATCGTTGGTTGTCTCTGCACGAGCCCCCACAAATCGGCGCGAACGATCGCGCACAATCTGCGCATGAAGAGCGTTACGCGAAAGGGTCAGTCGATCGATGTCGTCTTCCCAAACTTCAGGAAGGTCTACGCGGTTGAGGATCGGTTCATCAACAGGTAAAAGCAGCCCAGGTAGACGTTCAGTAGGTGCATAAAAGCCGAACTGTTGCCCCTCTTTACTCTTGGGCGTACCGATAAAGTCGTGTGAGCGCCAGAAATGCAAACGCACGTGAGCATGCTCGTAGCGATGCTCCATCACAAACCACGGGAAAGAATCTGCTAGTGAAATGTCAAGCTCCTCTTTGAGCTCACGAGCAAGCGCTTCATGGATCGTTTCGCCCTGCTCGAGCTTTCCACCAGGAAACTCCCAATACCCCGCATAGGGCTTGCCGGCTGGGCGCGAGCCCAGCAAAACGCGGCCATCCTCACGAATGAGGACCCCGACCGCCACATCAACAATTTTCTCCTCGCTCACGACAAACTCCCTTTACGCGATGCTGAAACACGGATTGCGGTGCATCGAACGCTCATGCAGAGCGCGCCCCCGCAATGAGCTATTCTAACGCAGGTGAGTCCGTGCGCCCGCTCTAGAGGCCGACTCGCCCCAATAGGACGCTGCCTAAAGCCAAAAGCGCATGCGCTCTCCGCCGCGCAGAAGACGCCACGTGAGCGTCTCACCCGCAAGTGCACGTTGCCAAAGAGCGGCTTGCGTCTCTGCACTCGGCCGCACTCCCGCCGCTGCGAGCGTCTCCCCCTCAAGTAGAAGCACCATATCTTCCTGCCCGAGCGTTTCAATCCCCGAGCGCGCCGCCGCTCGACGCCATCGCGGCAGAAAAGTCGCAAATGTCAGTGTCCCATCTGCGCAACACGTGCGCGCATTACGCAACGCTGATCCCATCGCCGCGCCAAGCGCTTGGCATTCCTGCACGCTTTGCGCTCCTTCAATCTCAACAGTGATCGTAGGAAGCGCGGCACGAAACGAGCGCTCAAGCACTCCATTCATCACCGTAGAGAGCGCGCCTGAGAGTAGCGCCACGAGTTCACTTTCATCGAGCGCCACATCAAGCGTGCGAGTGCCTGTCGAAAGGAGCACGAAGCTGTCGGCGACGGTATCGAGACCACGCGCAGCTAGGGCGGCAAAGAAACTCGGGGCAAATCGTGCAACGAGCTTATTGAGCACCGTCTGTGTCACGCCAAGCTCCGTTATGAGCACCAAGTGCCGAGAGCTATCTTCGGCTAACGTACCCGCTCGTAGCGCGGCAACCTGAAAGCGCCCAGCAGAGGTCACAAACGGCGAGCTGAAAAGTGTCACAGCCTCTGTGAGCTCCGCTTGCTCTGGTGAAAGCACTGGACTGAGCGCAACAAACGCGCGCTTTGCTGCATCCATATAGGGCGCGGTAGAAACGAGCGTACCTTCTGCGCCAAATAACATCGACAGCACCGCGCTCGGCGCCAAGTTCAGCATCGACGGTACGCGTTGCGAGACTTGTAACGCAATGCCGCTTGAGAGCGCGCCAAGCCCCGTTGCACTGCCCGCAGGTAGCAGTACGAGCGCGCTCGGCATAAAAGGCGCCGCAAAACGCTCCACCAACGTGCTCGCCTGTCCATCGGACAAGGCGCCCCCTCGCACACGAGCCGCCATCAACGTACCACGCTCAAGCGTAAGCACCACCGCCCCCAGCTCAGGATCCACCCCTATCTTGCAACCACTAACACACGAGGTATGCATCTGTTCGCTCATGTTGCGACTCCTTATAACAAGGAATACCACCAAAAAGAAACCCGCCGCAGTCCCGTCAAATCGTGGGAGAGGGCGGGTTGCTACGCACGGCGTACTTAGAGCTTGCCGTGGCAGTCCTTGTAGCGTAAGCCTGAACCACAGGGGCAAGGATCGTTGCGACCGCAGTGCTTAAAGGCTTCTGGGTCTACGGCGTTCCCCGCCGCTGTACCTGCCGCCGCCAAAGCACTATTGCCAGCGCTCACCTGAGCTGGTTCACTTTGTGCGTCTTCTTGCGCAGGCGTCTCTTCAGTAAAGCGAATTTCCAAGCGCATCATGTACATGACAACGCTTTCGCGAATCTGGTCAAGGAGCGCCTCAAACATCGAAAACGCTTCACGCTTGTATTCCTGCTTCGGCTGCTTCTGAGCATAGCCACGCAGGTAGATCCCTTGACGCAACGCGTCCAATGCGGAAATGTGCTGACGCCAAAGCTGATCGAGCATACCAATCAACACCGCTCGAGCAAGATTGTTGAAGGTCTCCGCCCCAACCAACGCTTCTTTGCTCTGGTAAATCTCGTTCACACGATCAATGAGCGTCTTGAGTAGATCTTCATCGGTGATGTCATCACGCTCATCGAGCATCTTCTGGAAGTCGATATCGATGCCAAAATTACCCGTGAGCTGGCTACGTAGGCCATTGAGGTCCCACTGCTCTTCAACGGTCTCTGCGGGCACATAGCTACGGAAGAGATCCGTGAAGTAGCCTTCGCGCAGGTTACCCACAAGCGCGGCGACATCGTTGGTCTCGAGAATGTCATTACGCAAACCGTAAATCTCGTGACGCTGGTCGTTCTGAACGTCATCAAACTCAAGCAACTGCTTACGGATGTCGTAATTGCGACCTTCGACCTTACGTTGCGCACTCTCAATCATGCGGGTGAGCATCTTGGACTCAATCGCCACCCCTTCCTCGAGCTTGAGGCGATCAGCAATGGCACGCATGCGTTCGCCGCCAAAAATTCGTAGCAACTGATCTTCCATCGAGAGATAGAAGCAGGAACTGCCTGGGTCACCTTGACGACCCGCACGACCACGCAACTGGTTGTCGATACGGCGAGACTCATGACGTTCACTACCAATGATGCGCAACCCGCCCGCTTTGAGCACAATGTCATGCTGGACTTGCCAATCGGCCGTCGCCGCGGCAATCTTAACGTCACGTTCTTGGGCGGTGAGAGAGTCGTCCGCGCGGATTTGATCAATAATCTTAGAGAGTCCACCACCGAGCACAATGTCGGTACCGCGGCCGGCCATGTTCGTGGCGATCGTCACCATCCCAGGGCGCCCTGCTTCCAGAATGATCTGTGCTTCGCGTTCATGCTGCTTGGCATTCAGCACATTGTGTTCAATACCTTCAGCGGTGAGCATCTTCGAGAGAAGTTCGGAATTTTCAATACTCGTCGTTCCGAGTAGAACTGGCTGCTGTCGCGCATGACAAGCCTTGACGTCCTCGATGATGGCGCGATACTTTTCGCCCACAGTACGGAAGACCTTATCCTGCTCGTCAATACGGATCATCTTGCGGTGCGTCGGGATGACCACCGTTTCCAAGCCATAAATATCTTGGAATTCGTAGGCTTCCGTATCCGCCGTACCCGTCATGCCCGCGAGCTTTTCGTACATGCGGAAATAATTCTGGAACGTAATCGAGGCAAGCGTCTGGTTTTCCTTTTGAATTTCCACACCTTCCTTGGCCTCAACCGCTTGATGCAAACCCTCACTCCAACGACGCCCCGGCATTAGGCGCCCCGTGAATTCGTCAACAATCACCACCTCGCCGTTTTGCACAACATAGTGCTGGTCGCGCTTAAAGAGCGTGTGCGCACGAAGCGACGCATTCAAGTGATGCATCAAAATGATGTTAGCAGGCGAGTAGAGCGTATCACCCTCCTTGATGAGGCCACGTGCCGTGAGAATTTGCTCGAGATGTTCGTGCCCAGCCTCAGAGAGGTAAACCTGATGCGCCTTTTCGTCGACCCAGTAGTCGCCCTCACCTTTTTCTTCGGTTTGGCGAATCAGCTGACTCGGAATATCGTTGATGACGCGGTAGAGATCAGTGTTATCGTCCGAAGCGCCCGAAATAATGAGCGGTGTACGCGCTTCGTCAATCAAAATGGAGTCCACTTCGTCGACGATGGCGTAGTAAAGCGGGCGCTGCACACGGTCCTCAACACTCTGCACCATGTTGTCGCGCAGATAGTCAAAGCCGTATTCATTGTTTGTACCGTAGGTAATGTCTGCCGCATACGCAGCGCGTTTGACTTCCTGAGACTGCCCAGAAAGGATTTTGCCCACGCTCAAGCCGAGCCAGTTATAGAGTCGCCCCATCCAATCCGCGTCACGACTTGCCAGATAGTCGTTAACGGTCACCACGTGCACGCCCTTGCCAGCTAGAGCGTTCAAATACACGGCGAGCGTGGCCATCAGCGTCTTACCTTCACCGGTGCGCATTTCAGCAATCTTGCCGTCATTGAGCACCATAGCACCAATGAGCTGGACGTCGAAGTGACGCATGCCCATAACGCGGGAGCTAGCCTCGCGCACCACAGCGAATGCCTCGGGCAGCAGCTGATCGGTGGTCTCGCCCTTAGCAATGCGCTCGCGGAACTCCGCCGTCTTCGCCTTGAGCTGCTCATCGGTGAGCGCCTTCATGGCAGGCTCGAGTTTGTTGATTGCCTCGCACTGGCGACGGTACTGCTTGATCAGGCGGTCATTGCGACTGCCGAAGATTTTGGTAAGGATTTCGTCAAACATTCTGATTTCTTTCTGGCTAATGTCATTTTCCGCACGGCAGCCGTCCAAATACGGCACAGTTTGAACGAGGGCGCACCGCGCAAATAATTCTAGGATTATCGCACATCAGCCGCATCCATGAGCCACCACGACATGGACGTTTCCTCGCCTTACAATTGGGACTATCAAGATGCGCTCTACCCGAGAGAGCACTCGTTTTTTTACATGGAAGTTTCGCCCGCTATGCCCGACGTTTTTCAGGAGAAGTTGCGCCGCCCAGAGCTTGCGACAGCCCGCTTTGCTCGCCGTCTGCCGTCTCTGATGGAGCAGCTCGCACTCGCTAAGCGAGCGGGGGCGGTACTGGCCCCTGTACTCAAGCAATTCCATATCGCCACCAACTTTCGTGATCCGAGCAACTGCCGCATCGATGAGGCAAGGCTAATTCTGATTGTCGACTCGGCCTCACAAGAAAATCGCATCCGTCAACTTAAGCCTCGACTACTCAAACTACTTGCTGAGAGTCGCCTAGAAATTGCTGATATTGATGTGCACGTGCGCCCCGCAACCAATACCCCCCTGCCTGTCGATGAATTAGCTGCCCCCAGCGAGCCTCCGAGGCCACGTTCCGCGCTTGGCTCAGAAAGCCTTGCTCGCGTGCTCACCGACATTAAGGATGATCGCCTCCGAGAAACCCTTGCAAGGCTCTCCGCCACCCTGGCGCCCTCACCCGAGACTCTTAAGAGTCACCTTGAGCATGCCATCGGCGAAAGTACGATGCGTATTGCTGAAGAAAATCTAGCGCTTGCCGCAGAACGCGAGGAACTGCTGAGAGAGCGGGAGGCGCTTACTCCTGAGTCAGGGCTCACACTTGAGCGTAAGACGATTCCTACAGCGGTCACGGCGCGACTCGCCGCGTTACGCTCACAGATCGAGCAACGTCTTGAGGAGATCGAACGCCAGTGCAACGCCAATAACACCGCGCTCGGTGAACTGCAAAGTGTAGACCGCTGGCTCGAGAGCGACCCGCCACGCGCCGCAGCACTCCTTGCTACACACCTAGCACAGCGGCAAGCTTGGCGAAACGCAGCACCCGCGCCCGAACCCAGCCCCGCAGCCACCGTTTCTGGAGCTGTGGCAGTTAGCGCACTCGCCGAACAAACCGAGGACTGGCGTCTGAGACGCTCGCTTGTACGGCTCGCTGGTGCCATCTCGCCTCGAGAGGACGACTATGAAAGCGTGCTCAAAGACAATATTCGCTCAGAAATGAGTACCCTCGAAGCGCGTGCTGAAGCGGGCAATCGTAAGGCGCAACAACGCCTCGCACAGCTCAGCGCAGCGCTCGCAGAGCTCGCGCTTGGTACGACGGACGCGCATAGCCTTGCGCAAGCACTCTACGCGGGTAAAGAGTAAAGTCCGCAAGGCACGTAGCTCTGCGCGCAAACGTGGCGCACTCGCGAACCATCGAACATCACACACTGTGGCTCGAGAGCGTAAACGTAGCCCACTCCTCTTAGGGCGCTCGAGCCCCCACGCGTAGCCCATCCTCATCGGTAGCCTGACGCCAAAAATCGACTGGGCAGTCCTCCGCACGCTCAAACGTGACCCACTCCCAAGCGTTGGGTTCCGCAAGGAGCGCACGTAGCAGTTGGTTGTTTAACCCATGCCCGCTCTTATGCGCTCGGTAGTGTGCAAGCAACGGATGCCCGAGCACATAGAGGTCGCCCATCGCGTCCAAAATTTTGTGCTTCACAAATTCGTCGTCGCTACGCAACCCCTCTGGGTTGAGAATGCGGAACTCATCCATGACAATGGCATTGCCTAAGCTGCCGCCTTGTGCCAAGCCTATACGGCGCAACATCTCCACGTCCTGCACAAAACCAAAGGTGCGAGCTCGCGAGACCGCCTGCTCATAGGTGGTTTTCGAGAAATCCACATCCGCCATCTGAACCGTCTGATCGATTGCTGGATGGCCAAATGCTATGGAAAACGAAAGTCGGAAACCCGACCATGGCTCTAGACGCGCCCATTTATCACCGTCATGCACTTCAACAGGCTTGAGCACTCGCACAAAGCGTTTCGCAGCATCCTGCTCAACAATGCCCGCTTGGCGTAGCAAAAACGTAAAGCTCGAGCCGCTACCATCCATGATGGGGATTTCAGGCGAGTCCACCTCCACGATGATATTGTCAATGCCCAAGCCGTTGAGCGCACTCATCAAGTGCTCAATCGTCGAGACATGCACGTTGCCAAGATTGACCGTGGTAGCCATGCGTGTATCGTTGACATTGGTGGGGTAGGCGGGGATGTCAACAGGGGGTTGCAGATCCACCCTTCGGTAAATGATCCCCGTATCCACTGGGGCAGGACGTAACGTCAGACGTACCTTACGTCCACTGTGCAGGCCAATTCCGATTGACTGAATAGGTTCTTGAAGGGTTCGTTGCTTAAACATGCCGCTCCTTGTGAAAGCGCTCCAAGCAGACGGTGCCTGAGCGTGGCGCAATTCGTGGGCAAAAAAACGCGCAGAGCACGCGCTGAGGGCTGGGCGTCAGAGCGCGTGCCCTAAGCACGCGCTCGCACTCTTTTTTGGTGAATCCGCTTCAGCGTATTGGGAGGCGCCAATCAACACACTAAGCGCCCCCTTCTAAGCAGAAAACGGTTACTTACGCAAGTACGCAGGAATCGTAAAGGTAGGAATACTGCTCGTCGCTTCCGTCGCCGTAGCAGCAGGGGCAGAACTCGCCGCGGGAGCGGCTGCCGCAGCGGCGGAGGCCGCCGTGCTCGTTGCGGGCGTAGCCGTTTCCATCCCCGCTTCAGGAGTCTGCTCTGTTTGCGCCGCCGGCACGCTCACCCCACTCTGAGGCTGCTCAGCCGCAGGCGCTGCCACTGGCGCAGCACTCCCCGTACCACCAAGATACTGCGGGATCACGAGCTGCGGGACATTGTTATCGCCGCTGGGGCGTTGCTCGTCAAAGAACGCCACATTCGAGCGACCGATGCGAGATTCTGAGGGATCAATCGGGTGGTCAAGCCCCGTCGCAACGAGCGTGACACGCACCTCATCGCCCATACTTTCATCGATGGCCGAGCCGAAGATAACCACCGCCGAGCGATGCACGAAGGTATTGAGTACTGCCATGGCTTCGCGGATTTCCGTGAGCGTCACACTCTCGTTGCCAGTGAAGTACACGAGTAGGCCGCGCGCCCCTTGCAGGTTCGCTCCTTCGATAAGCGGCGAGGCAATTGCCTTTTCCGCAGCAACACGCGCACGATCCGGACCCGTTGCAGTCGCAAGCCCGATGATTGCGGTGCCGCGTTCGGTCATGACAGTCTTAAGGTCTTCGAAGTCAACATTAATCGTACCCGGCGTATTGATGATTTCGGCAATGCCAACACAGGCTTTGTAGAGCACTTCGTTAGACATTTCGAAGCACTCTTTCATCGTGGCATCCTTGGGACACTCACTCTCAAGCTTCTCGTTGAGGATGACAATCATCGAGTCCACGTTCGCCTTGAGGTTGTCAATGCCCTGTTCTGCAACACGCATACGACGACCGCCCTCAAAGCTAAAGGGCTTGGTCACCACCGCGACCGTGAGAATACCCAATTCCTTGGCAATCTCAGCAATCACTGGCGCAGCCCCCGTACCCGTGCCGCCACCCATACCCGCCGTAATAAAGAGCAGGTTCGCGTCACGAATCGCCTCAGCAATCTGCTCACGCTTTTCGAGCGCCGCAGCGGCACCGATTTCCGGCTTTGCCCCTGCGCCCAACCCCGTCGAGCCGAGCTGAATATTGACGTGCGCATGCGAGCGTTGCAGCGCCTGATGATCCGTGTTTGCGGCAATGAATTCAATGCCACGCGCACCTTTGGCTAGCATGTGTTCCACGGCGTTACCGCCGCCACCACCAACACCGATGACCTTAATGACGGTGCTCATGGTATCAATTTCGGGCATGACTTCGTAAGACATGGTTGACCTCTAAGAATCGAATCCTTTTATTATCGCCCAGAACACGTTTTTTTGCCTATCTTGAGCACGCATCCGAGCCGTATTTTTTCAGTAATTGCCTGTAAACAGGGTTTTCAGCCAACCAAAACGGTTGGTAAAGCCCTTCGGACGGTAGCCGTGCTCCTCTCCCTGCGCAAGCAGTGCACCAGCCGACGAGATTAGGCCCATCGCGACACTCGCTTCAGGCTTACTAATAAGACCGGGTTGCCCCTCGACGTACAGGGGTTTCCCAACACGCACGGGCACACCGAACACTTCACTTGCTACAGTGTCAATACCGGGCAGATTCGCCCCGCCCCCCGTGAGCACCACGCAGTGCACATTGCGCAACATATCTGTCTCTTCAAGATCCTTGCGATAGAGCCGGAAGATCTCGAGCGCACGGCCTCTGAGCGTTTTAACGAGCAACTCCTTCGAGTAAAGCCGCGGCTGACGCCCAGCCTCCTCCTTGGGTTGCACCGTCTCACCACGCTGAACGCGATTCATGTAGCAGTGTCCTGAATTCACCTTCATGTACTCGGCCTGCTCCAGGGTAAGGCCAAAGATGATCGCGATATCGCGCGTAAAGAACTCTGCCCCATAGGGGCGCACGTCGGTATAGCAAATCTTGTTTTCGTTAAAAAGTGCAATGGATGTGGTCTGAGCGCCGAGATCGAAAACCACCGTACCGCAGTACTTCTCGGTCTCCGAGAGCACGGCTGTTGAAGCCGCCCACGGATGCGGCTCATAGTTAAGCAACTCCAAGCCCGAGCGCTGTAGACAGCGCCGCATATTCGCTGCGTTACTGAGCGAACCAAACACCGCGTGGTATAGCGCCTCAATACGGTCACCAGTAAAGCCAATAGGCGGCTTATCGGTGAGTGCGTCCCCGCAACGGTAACCCTGGGCAATCATCCTGATTAACTGGCGATCCTTGCGAGCACTATGCTCACGTGCGTTGGCTTCAGCAATCTCAACGTCATGCTGGGTCACCTCACGGCCACGAACAACACTCGTCCCAACACAATCTTCACTCGTTAACGTTGAGCCCCCAATGGCCGCACAGACCTCAGAGATGGGTACCTGCGCGGTGTACTGAGCCTCTTTGACCGCCTCACGGATAGAAGTGACCACCCCTTCAAGATCGGCCACGACCCCATGACGGATGCCGTTGGATTGCACGAGCCCATAGCCCTCAATGTGGAAGAACCCCAGTTCCTCAGAGGGGCGTGCAACAACGCAGAGCACCTTTGTGGTGCCCACGTCAAGTCCAACCAAGATATCCGAGGGATTATTCATATCAAACCACCGAGTTGTGTGAGCCGAAATGATAGGCACAAATACAAAGCTTTTGGGAAAAGTCCATTAGGATTTCTCCCGCAATTAGGGCGAAGCGGCATTGCCACTTGTGCCCACCGCACTATTGATCAAGTCGCCGACAGGATCCTCATCGGGATTGCCCTCAGGCACATCGAGTTCCTGAGCCGCTGGCGCCTGATTTTCTTTATTGGGTAGCGAAGCCGAAAAAGCGTTGTTGTAGCGCGCATCAATCGAGGCAGGCGGCCCCTGAAGCAACTCGCGAATGCTCGGATAGGCTGCCACCACATTAACGAGCTTGTCCATCACGCCATCGGTCGCCCCTCTATCCTGCCCAAGGTCAATCTTGGTAGCGGGGATGCTCGCTGAGCTGACCGACAAACTCCAACTGCCGCGATCCGAAAGCCACACATCCGTCACCGTCACCCCAAGCGGCTGTACCGCACGGGAAAAGTCGCGATAGTACTGCACAATTTGCGGGATTTGTGCTGGCGTCCCATAAAAACTTGGCAAGGGAGAGTCTCCAGGCTCCTGCTCATCAGGGTTGCCGATGAACAATTCTCCAGCTGCATCTACCAAGCGGCCATCTTCGAAAATAGCCACCGCTTGACGGGTAGAAAAGCGCACGATCATCTCATTGGGCCAAACGCGACGCACGCTCACCCCCTTGATCCAAGGGACACGTTCCGCGGCATCTCGCACCGCGCTCATATCAATCGTAAAGAAGTTGCCATGCACAGCAGGCTCAATAACCTCTTTGAGACGCTGGGGTGGCACCTTGTTGGTATCGCCCACAACGACAAGCTTCGTGATGTTGAAATACGGCAACGCCACCGCGTACTTCACCCCCCAATAAAGGCCAAAGCACACCATAACGGTCGTAAAACCGAGCATCATTCCACGCAACGCCGCGCGGATACCCTCTAAGCGCTGGGCGTGATCGATCCCCGCGCGACGAGCGCGCTCAAGCGCCTCGAGATCATCGGGCTCGATCGGTACACGCCCGAGTTCGGGCTCATTCTTCGTCTTGTCGTTGCTTGCCATAGTCGTCGATCGCCGTCTTGCTCAACGCGCGCAGTTAGTCACATTGTGCAAGCGCGAGGACATTGAGGCAGAGATCTGCATAGCTCATTCCAACCGCCCGCGCTGCCATGGGCACGAGCGAGTGCGGCGTCATCCCTGGTGAGGTGTTGATTTCAAGTAGCGCAAAGCGCCCATCTGCGCGTTGCATCACATCGACTCGCGCCCAACCACGCGCGCCAATCGCCGCAAATGCCCGCTCGCAGAGCGCCGACAGCTCACTCGCCTCGGCCTCGGGCAAGGGCGCCGGGCACGTGTACTTCACCGCATCACCAAAGTACTTGTTCTGGAAATCGTAGTCACCCTCGGGCGCGGAGATTTCAATCACAGGAAGTGCTCGCCCGTCAAGAAGCGCCACCGTAAACTCCCGCCCATGGATATATTCTTCAATGAGAATCTCGCTGTCGGCAATCGCGTTGATCGCCGCGCGCACGCTCTCGAGCGTCGGCGTCTGAAGTTTGGAAACCCCAATGGAGCTCCCATCGTGGCCGGGCTTAACAATGAGACCCGACTTGCCAAAACGCTCGATGATTTCCAGGATCTGCTCGTCACTCACCGCTGCGTTCAGCGCCACGCCTTCAGGCACTGGCAAGCCTGCTGCACGCCAAATCGTCTTGGTCATCTCCTTATCCATGGCAATGGCACAAGCCATCACCCCTGGGCCCGTATAGGGAATACCCAAGTAGTTGAGCACCCCCTGCAGGGTGCCGTCCTCGCCACCGACGCCATGCAGCGCAATAAATGCACGGTCAAAGCCCCCTTGCTCGAGCTGTGCGAGAGACTGCTCCTTGGGGTCAAACACCGTCACGTTGACGCCGCGCGAAACGAGCGCGTCACGCACGCCTGCCCCCGACATGAGGGAGACTTCACGTTCGGAGGACGTACCTCCCATAAAAAGGACAACCTTTTCTTCTGCCATTTTTTGTTCCTTAGTGCTGAAGCTGTGCACTGGCCAATTGTGCTGGTAGACGTCCGATCGAGCCCGCGCCCATCGTGACCACAATGTCACCGTCACGGACGACGCGCGCGATCGCCGCGCGCATATCCTCAAGCGCCACGACCTGTGGAGCTCGACCACTCAAACGCGCAATCTCCGCAGCCAAATGCTGACTATCCGCCCCAGCAATAGGGGCTTCACCAGCGGGATAAACTTCTGCGAGCACCACCTCTTCAATCGGTGCAAGCACCTCAGCAAACTGCGTCAAGCAGTCACGCGTACGGCTGTAGCGGTGCGGTTGGAAAGCAACCACCAAACGCCGATCGGGCCAAGCGCCTCGGATCGCCGCAATCGTTGCCGCCATCTCATGGGGGTGATGTCCGTAGTCATCAATGAGCTCGTAGCTACCGGCAATCGAGCCATCGTCACGACGCACAGGGACTTCGCCATAGCGCGCAAAGCGCCGGCCGACACCGCGAAATTCTGCGAGCCCCTTGACGATGGCGTCATCAGCCACACCGACAATGGTCGCGATGGCAATGGCGGCAAGCGCATTACGCACGTTATGTAGCCCCGGCAAATTCAGTACGACGGGGAGCGGAGGATGGTCGGGACGAAGGACAGTAAAGGCCATCTGCGTGCCCTGCGCGCGGACGTCAATGGCGCGAACTTGCGCCTCAGAGGAAAGGCCATAGCCCACAATGCGCTTGGTGACGCGCGGACAGATCGAGCGCACATTCTCATCGTCGACGCAAAGCACGGCCACCCCGTAAAAAGGTAGGCGTTCAAGAAAATCGACAAAAGCCGTCTTGAGCGTTTCGAAATTATGCCCATACGTGTCCATGTGGTCTTCGTCGATATTGGTGACAGCGCTGATGACAGGGGTGAGATTCAGGAATGAGGCATCACTTTCATCGGCCTCCGCTACTAAAAACTCCCCCGTGCCCAGGCGTGCATTCGCCCCTGCGCTATTGAGTTTGCCGCCAATGACAAACGTGGGGTCGAGCCCACCCGCAGCCAATAGCGAAGTCGTCAGTGACGTGGTTGTTGTTTTCCCGTGCGCGCCAGCAATCGCGATACCGCGTCTCAAACGCATCAGCTCTGCAAGCATCACAGCGCGTGGCACCACGGGCACACCAATCTCGCGCGCCGCAACCACTTCGGGGTTGTCGGCTTTCACCGCCGAGGAAATCACTACCACATCCGCACCACGAATGTGCTTTTTATCGTGCCCGACAAAAATCCGAGCACCGAGCGTCTGTAGTCGCTCCGTCACTGGCGTGCTCGCCAGATCTGAGCCACTCACCACATAGCCCAAGTTAATCAGCACTTCAGCGATGCCGCTCATCCCCGCGCCACCAATACCGATGAAGTGCAGATGTTTTACCAAAAACATATTGATCCTTTTTTCAAGCGATTTCCTGCGGAGCAAGTCCTGCGCTCACGCGCTCAATCAGATCGGCCACATTTTCCGTCGCGCGCGCCTTACCAAGCCGTGCAGCGTTCTCACCAAGCGCAACGAGTCGCTCACGCGTCAGCCCCTCAAGGAGCGTTTTGAGCGACTCAGGCGTCAAATCCTTCTGCTCTAAGAGAATGGCCGCTTCTTTACTCGCCATATAGCGCGCGTTGCCCAACTGGTGCGCCGTGGTTTTTGCCACAAAAGGCACCAATATCGCGGGCACGCCTCCAACGGCGAGCTCACTAACGCTCGTGGCCCCCGAGCGGCAAATCACCACATCCGCATTCGCGTACTCCGTTGCCATATCGTTAATGAAAGCACGTACGTCGGCAGTCACGCCGAGCGCAGCGTAGGCAGCACGCACGGCCTCATCTCGATCACGCCCCGTCTGGTGCACCACCGTGGGACGCTCGGCCGCTGGCATGAGCGCAAGCGCTTGCGGCAGCGTCTCGTTGAGCACCTTTGCGCCGAGACTGCCCCCAAAAACAAAAAGCTTCAGCGGGCCGCTACGGCCAGCGAAACGCTCCCGAACGCTCGACAGCGCAACAATGTCTGCCCGCACGGGGTTACCCGTTATCACACCCTTGTCTTTGGCAAAAGAGCGCGCCCCGCCAGCAAAGCCACAGGCCAACGCCGTGGTAAAGGGCATCAGCGTATTGGTGGACATCAAGAGATCGGCGTCACAATTCATCATGACGAGCGGAATACCGAGCGAGCGCGCTGCAAAGCCCACGGGCACCGCAACGTATCCCCCTGTTGAAAAGACCACTGAGGGACGCGCGCGCTTCAGTTGCGCACGAGCCGCAAAAAAGGCGCCCACAAGCTTCAAGCCCCCCGTCAAGGCTCCAAAGAGGCCACGGCCTCGTACACCACGGAAATTGAGTCCCGTAAAGGGGATCTGATCGCGAGCAACCAGCCCGCCTTCCATCCCGCTGAGCGTACCGAGCCATGAAAGACTCCAACCACGGCGCTTGAGCTCACGCGCCACGGCTAAGCCTGGCATCACGTGCCCGCCTGTACCCGCCGCCGCGATCACGATGCGCTTTGCCGTCTCCGTCATACTTGTCCCCCTAGCATGAGAATCTTGTTTTCCTTATCTACTCGCAGTAAGAGCCCGATCGCCGCAAGGCTTGAAAGCAAGGCGCTACCGCCAAAACTCAGTAGCGGCATCGTCAGCCCCTTCGTGGGCAACAAACCGCTCGCCACGCCTACATTGATGAAAACCTGTACACCAAACCAGACCCCCACACCTTGCGCGAGCATCCCAGAGAAAAATCTCTCCATTTTAATCGCAACACGCCCAATCTCAAAGGCATAACGAATGAGCCAATAGTCGAGAAAGAGCACGAGGAGAACGCCGACAAATCCCGTCTCTTCGGCCACGACCGCCATGATGAAGTCCGTATGGGCCTCAGGCAGGTAGTAGAGCTTTTCCACTGAGCCACCAAGCCCCACACCAAAGAGCTCCCCACGCCCAAAAGCAATGAGCGAATGTGAGAGCTGATACGCCTTATCAAGCACGTACTCCGGATCCCACGGATTGAGGTAGGCAAGCATACGCCCCATTCGCCAAGGCGTATCCACAATCATCCAACCCACAAAACTCACCACGACGATGAGCACAACGATGAAAATCCAGTACGAAAGTCCGCCCAAAAAGAGCAGCCCCATCAGTTCGGCGACGATCACCACCAAGGCCCCAAGGTCTGGCTGTTTAACAATGAGCCCAGCAAGTAGCGTCATCATCACAGCCATAGGGAAAAAGCCCTTGGAGAAGGAATGCATGTACTCTTGGCGCGAGACCGTATACCAAGCCGCCATGAAGAGCGCGGCCACTTTCATCACCTCAGTGACCTGCAAATTCATGACGCCAAGCGGAATCCAGCGCCGTGAGCCGTTGACAACACGCCCAATGCCAGGCACGAGCACTGCCGCCAGCAGCAGTAGTGCGCCCGCGAAAATCCAAGGGGCGAGCTTAAACCACACACGCATCGGCACTTGATAGACAATGGCGCAAGCAATCAAACCAATGGCAATACTCTGTAAGTGTTTGACGAGAAAGTACGTACTCTCCACACCATATCGCGCATTGTCGGCAAACATCGTGGTGGCAGAATAAACCATCACCGTACCAATGCCCAAAAGGGAGAAGACACAAAGTATCAACTCCCAATTGAGCCCCGTCGGGGTCACTTGCCTCACGAAGGGCTGTTCAATAGGCTTTTGTTTGCCGGCCTTACGTTTCAGCACCGCTCATTTCCCTCCACAAGCTGATGCGCACGCGCGACAAAACGAGCGCTCCGCTCAGCGTAATCGCGGAACATATCCCAAGATGCACAGGCGGGCGAGAGCAGAATCACGTCGCCACGTTGACGACGGTTCCAGAGCCACTCCACCGCCTCTTCGAGCGAGGTAAACCGCGCCTGAGGAATTCCCGCGGGAGCAATCGCTTCGGAAATCTTGCCCGCATCGCGCCCAATCAGTGCCACAGCACCCGTGCATCCTGCGAGCGCCTCGCAAAGCGGCGTAAAGTCCTGCCCCTTGCCGTCTCCGCCCATCAGGATCAACACACGCCGTTTTTGGGCCGCAAAGCCACGCACCGCAGCCATGACCGCGCCCACGTTGGTACCCTTACTGTCGTCAACGAACGTCACCCCATCGGCAGTGCTGAGTACTGCTTCGACGCGGTGCGGCTCCCCTTTATAGGTGCGTAGCGCCTCAAGCGCTGCCTCCTCTGGTAAGCCCACGGCACGCACGAGTAGCAGGGCGGCCAAGGCATTCATCGCGTTATGACGTCCGAGAATATGCAAACTCTCTTCGGCAATGAGCGGCACCAGTGCGCCCGCTTCACGACGCACGAGCACCGTGTGTGTATTGTTCTCCACTAAGCCCGCGTCGCCCTCACGCTCTGGGGTGTCGTCGCCAAAGGTGACGTACGCACCGCCCTCGGCATAGCGTAGCGTGCGTGCATCGTTACGATTGACAACACGCACTGTTTGGGCACTAAAAATACGCGCCTTGGCTGCGCCATACGCCTCAAGACTACCATGCCAATCGATGTGATCCTCGGTGAGGTTGAGATAGGTAGCGGCATCGCAAACAAGGCTTGCGGTTGTCTCAAGCTGAAAGCTTGAGAGCTCGAGCACCCAAAAGTCTGGAAGCTCGTCGCGGCGCTCCGCTTCAAGCAACTCGTGCAAGGCATTGGGACCGATGTTGCCAGCAACGATCACGCTTCTGCCCGCAGCGGCCACCATCTTGCCCGTCAAGGACGTTGTTGTGGTCTTACCGTTTGTGCCCGTGATACCAATCACTTTGGGACGGTAGCCGCTCGTCTCAGCAAGGCGCTTTAATTCACGTGCGAAAAGCTCAATCTCCCCCACAACCTCGATACCTTGGCGACGAGCCGCCGCCACAAGCGATGCCACGGGACCTACATTAGGTGAGATCCCTGGGCTTATCACTAGAAGTGTCACGCCTTCGAGCAGCGCTTCATCCGTGCGCCCAGCTGCCGCCTCAACCTGCGGTAGTGCCACAAAACGCGACAGCATAGGCGGCATTTCACGCGTATCGGTAGCTCTGACGCGCCAGCCACGTGCGATCAACCCCTCAGTGCTCGCAAGGCCACTTGCTCCCATGCCAATGACAAGCGCAAGGGGACTTAACGCGCCATCCATCTTTTCCGAGCTCATCACAGTTTGTCCTTTAGCGGATCTTGAGGGTGGAAAGACCGATCAAGACCAAAATAATCGTAATAATCCAAAAGCGCGTGACCACCTGTGTCTCTTTCCAACCCTTAAGCTCGAAGTGGTGGTGAATAGGCGCCATGAGAAACACGCGTTTGCCATGGGTGAGACGGAAGTAAACCGTCTGAATCATCACCGAGAGCGTCTCCACGACAAAGATTCCCCCCATCACAGCAAGCACCAATTCTTGACGTGTGATCACGGCCAGCGTCCCAAGGCAGCCACCAAGCGCAAGTGCGCCCACGTCGCCCATGAACACTTGCGCGGGGTGCGCATTAAACCAAAGAAAAGCAAGCCCAGCGCCAATCAGCGCCCCCGTTATCACAACCAGTTCGCCCGCGCCAGGAATATAGGGGAAAATGAGGTAGCTCGAAAAGTCTGGACGCCCAACCACATAGGCAAAGATACCAAGCGCTCCACCCACCATCACAGACGGCAAAATCGCCAACCCATCGAGTCCATCGGTGAGATTGACCGCGTTGGAGCTACCGACAATGACCACGTAAGTAAAGAGCACAAAGCCAATGAGTCCAAAGGGTAGCGCAACATCTTTAAAGAACGGAATCAATAGGTGTAGATTCGTTGAGACCTCAAGGGGGCAACCCGCCGCCCACCATGAAGCAACCGTCCCAAGAAGGCTGCCAGAGGACGGCACAGAAAGCGCAAACACCAAATAGAGCGCGGCGATGAGCCCAATCAGACTCTGCCAAGAGAATTTTTCTCGCGCACTCATCCCTTTGGGGTTATGGTGCACAACCTTACGATAATCATCGATCCAGCCAATCGCCCCGTAGCCAAGCGTGACAAAGAGCACCACCCAAATGAAGCGATTGGAGAGATCAGCCCAAAGTAGCGTCGACAAAGTAATCGAAAAGAGAATGAGCGCCCCACCCATGGTTGGGGTGCCATCCTTGACGAGATGGCTCTTGGGACCGTTTTCACGTACGGCCTGCCCAAAATGCATGGCTCGCAAGCGGGCAATCACCGTCGGGCCCAGCCAAAATCCCACAAAAAGTGAGGTAAGCGCGGCCATCACCGCACGAAGTGTCAGGTAGTTAAAGACATTAAAGCCCGAAATCGACTCGGACAGCCATCGAAAAAGTGCCAGCAGCATGACGTGTATCGCTTTATGGTTCTATCTTGTTATGGAGTATTTCCGTCGAGCGCGCCGCTCAAAGCTCAGCGCGCTAGCACTACGGTTCAATTTAGGATTGTTGAAGCAGTTGGTCGACAAGGCGGTCTAGTCTCATGAAGTGGCTCGCCTTCACTGTCACCACCCCATGGGCGTTAGCAAGTCTTGCTGCAACAGCCTCAATCGACTCAAACGCTTCTGCCCCCTCGCCGAACGATTGGGCTGCTAGCGCAGCCAAGGGCCCCACCGTTAAGAGCTGATCGATGCCCACCTCTCGCGCGTACTCTCCAAGTTCACGGTGCATCTGCTCTGCACTGACACCAACCTCCCCCATGTCTCCGAGCACGTAGATCTTCGGCGAGATGGGGCTCGTTGCAAGCGCGGCCATGGTGGCGCGCACACTGTCGGGATTGGCATTGTACGCTTCATCAATCACCAAGAGACGACCATCGGGCGTCTTTAAACGTGCCCCGCGTCCTCGCATATGAGAAAAGTCCGCCAGCCCCTTGTTGATCACTCGCTGCGGGATCCCCGCCGCTAGCATGGCCGCATAGACCCCCGTCATGTTATGGACGGTGTGAGCACTCAGATCCTGCACTTTATGGGGTTGCCCATTAATGAGCAACAACCCGTCACGCACTTCACCCACATAATCGGCTGCCACCCCTGGGGTGGTGCTGTAGGTGAGAACCTGCACGGAGCGAGCACGTGCCAAATCGCGCCAGACACCAAACTCAGGATCGTCGGCGGGCAACACGGCCGTACCATGTGGAGAAAGGCCCACAATCGCTAACCCATTTTCTCGTGCGCTTTCCCGTACGCCGTTGAGAAACTCCTGATGCTCGCGCTGCGCATTGGTCACCAACACGATGTCTGGACGCACCCAACTCGCTAGATAGGCCATTTCGCCCACATGATTGATGCCAGCCTCGATCACGGCACCGCGCTTTTGCGCGTCAAGCGCCTGCAGCGTCTTGGGCACCCCCACCTGATTGTTGAGATTGCCCTCGGTTGCCACCACAGCCTCGTCACCGTAGTGCGCACGTAACACCGCTGCGCACATCTCTTTGGTAGTGGTTTTCCCATTGCTACCCACCACCATCACTAGCACGCCTGTGAATTCACTACGACAGAAAGCTCCCGCCTTCCCGTACGCCACGCCCGTATCGTCAACGACAATTTGCGCAATAGAGACCCCTTCTTGACGATGGTTCACCACAGCAGCCACCGCGCCACGCGCTTCAGCCATCTTCACAAAGGCATGTCCGTCAAAATTCTCCCCAACGAGCGCAAAGAACACGTCGCCTGGCGCCGTTGTGCGGCTATCCGTAGAAAACCCAGTCACCGGCACAGAGCTAAAGACCTGCTCCGAAGGTTCAAGGGCCCTAGAGAGTTCATAAAGAGAAATAGGGATCATGTTTAGTTCTCCGAGCCCATCGAAGCGCGTGTACGCCGTTCGTTGAAAGCCGCTTTAACGACTTCTTGATCCGAAAAGTAGTGATGCACCGTACCGATAATCTGGTAGGTTTCATGCCCTTTACCAGCCACAAGAATCACGTCTTCTGGCGCTGCTTCGAGCACCGCCATCTTGATAGCCGCCGCACGATCGCGCTCCGTGCGCAATGTGGAGAGCGATGCCGTAATCTGCGCGATGATCGCATCGGGATCTTCGGTACGGGGGTTATCGCTCGTGACAATGACATGGTCGGCTAGACGTGCTGCGATGGCCCCCATAATGGGCCGCTTGCCGCTATCACGATCGCCCCCACACCCAAAGACTGCCCAAAGCGCGCCGCCGCGCGCCTGAGCAACCACACGAAGGCTTTCAAGGGCCTTTTCGAGCGCGTCTGGCGTGTGGCTATAGTCGACCACAGCAAGGGGAGAAGCCTTAGCGCTCAGGAGTTGCATGCGACCAGGAGGACTTGGCAAAGTGCTCAGCAACCCAACCGCCGCCTCGGCGTTAAACCCCATAGCGAGCACCGTAGCAAGCGCCTGCATAGCGTTGCTGACGTTGAAGTCGCCAACCTGCGGCAAATGCACGCTGTGCAATACTCCATCGATGTTAAGCGTAAACTCGATCCCCTCACGGCTCAAGCGAATCCGCTCAGCACTCAGCACATGCGCAATTGGCAATTCGCCGAGTTTGCGGCAGCGAGCGCTCTCAGCGCATCGCTGCGTTGTTCCCCAAAGGGGTACGCCGTGGGCATGCGCGACCTCGGCCATCAGAGCTGCCGCGGGATCGTCGAGGTTCACCACAGCGGCCTTGAGCGTCGGCCAAGCAAAAAGTAGCGACTTCGCTTGCCCATAGGCTTGCATGGTCTTGTGATAGTCCAAGTGGTCGCGCGTCAAATTGGTAAAGACCGCTACTTCAAAATGCGCCCCATTCAGGCGCCCTTGCTCAAGTCCCACGGAGCTTGCTTCAATCGCAAAGGCGCTCGCACCCGCATCACGCACCGTCGCAAACAATGCCTGTAAATTAATCGCATCCGGGGTCGTCAATTCTGGCACCTCAAAACGCTGCTCACCGAGCTTTGCGCCCACCGTACCGAGCACCGCACAGGGTAGGCTCAAGCGTGTGAGCAACGATGCAATCCAGTGCGTCGTTGTTGTTTTACCGTTGGTGCCGGTGACTGCCACGCCGCGCAGCGCTGCAGAAGGGTTGCCATAAAAATGCGCAGCGATCTCACCAATTTTCTGCGCAAGCCCCTTGGCCATGAACATGGGCACGCCCGCTGCAGGCAGTGGAGCCGATGGCGTTTCAAGAATCACCCCCGAGGCGCCGCGCGCCACCGCAACAGGGATAAAATGCCGGCCATCTTGGTGCGCACCCGGTAGTGCCACAAACACGTCACCAGGGTTGATCTCGCGACTATCAAGTCGCAGACGCGTTCCTGCACGCGCAATGCCCTTTAGCCACGCAATGGCTTCAGAGATGTCTTTTTGCATATTGCCTCTACTACTCTCTCAGTATCTTTTGAGCGGAAAAGCCCTGCCGCAGTGCTGCCGCAGAGCCTTACCTCACATTATTTCTTCTTCGCTGGCGCGCCTGCTGGAGTCACATTCGCAACCTCTTTGTCGTCGGGGCTCACGAGTAACGTCCTCAGCGCCCCTTCTGCGACCTCATTAAAGACTGGTGCAGCAACCGTGCCGCCATAACGCGCGTTCTTCGGTTCGTCAACCATAACGGCCACGATAAACCGCGGCTGACTTGCTGGCACAATACCAACAAAACTCGCGACCACATCGCGGGTATAGACACCGTTCTTGGCTTTAAGTGCCGTACCTGTCTTACCCGCCACGGTATAACCTTCGAGCTTAACGCGCGTAGCTGTACCCCCTGCGCGTACCGTATCCATCATCATTGCGCGCATGGTGCGAGCGGTCTCAGGTTTGAAGACCTGCACACCTTTGAGCTCCGTGCCTTCGGGGCGTTTAAAGAGCGTCAAATCAATCACATCTCCATTGCGCGCAAGCGCTGTATAGGCACGCACAAGTTGCAGAAGCGAAACAGAAATGCCGTGTCCGTAGCTAATGGTGGCCTGTTCAATGGGGCGCCAGCTCTTGCCTGGGCGCAGACGACCCGATGAGGCGCCTGGAAAGCCTATTTGTGGCGCGCGACCAAAACCAAGCTCCGAATATGTCTCGTAGAGCGTTGTGGCTGGAATTTCTAAGGCAATCTTCGAGGTTCCGATATTGGAGGATTTCGCCACCACTTGCGCCACGGTCAGTAGCCCGTAGTTATGCGTGTCCCCAATCGTTCTATCGCCAATCGTGAGTTTGCCAGGTGCTGTCTGGATGGTGGTGAGCGGATCCACAATCCCCATATCAATTGCCTTGGCAATCGCAAAGGGTTTCATCGTCGAGCCAGGCTCAAACATATCCGTGAGTACGCGGTTACGCATCCGCTCGAAGTTCACACTCGAGCGGTCATTGGGGTCATAGGTGGGCTCGTTAACCAGAGCGATGATTTCTCCCGTATGCACATCCGCTACCACCACGGCACCCGCCACAGCATTGACTTCCTTGACACGCCGAGAAAGCGCTTCATAGGCCAAAAACTGTACGCGAGAGTCTATAGAGAGCTGTACATCCTGCCCAGGCTCTGCTTCTTTAGTCCAGACATCATCAACAATACGGCCTCGGCGGTCTCGGATCACGCGCCTTGCCCCCGTCTGTCCAGAGAGCACATAGTCCTTGGCGAGCTCGACCCCTTCTTGTCCATGGTCACCCCAGTCGGTAAAGCCCAAAATATGGGCCATCACGGGACCATCAGGGTATTGACGACGACTCTCGGGCGAGACACCAATACCAGGAACATTGAGTTCACGCACGGCCTCACCAACCGCAAGATCGCGATTACGGGATAGGTAGACAAAGTTTTTTTGACTATTTTTGGCCAGCTTGTCAAAGAGCTCACCTGCAGGCATACCCAAAATCTTTGCCACGTCCTTTAGCTTGGCCTTGTCGCTCATGTCCACAAATTGTGGGTCAGCCCAAATGCTGCGCGCCGGCTGACTCGAAGCAAGCACGACGCCATTGCGGTCAAGGATGTTGCCGCGTGCACCTTCAATGGAAATGGTACGCGCATAGCGGATTTCCCCCTGATTCTGGAGAAAATCACTGTTGTAGAGCTGCAAATAGCCCACGCGCCCGACCAGCACAATCATGCCGAGCACAATCAAAAAAAGCACAAAGTAACTACGCCAAGGCGGAATCGGAATGACGATCAGAGGCTCTGCTTCGCGTTTAGGCTTAGCTTTGCGGGCAACGCGATCGCGCTCAAGCAACTTGAGCACGAGATCCCAGAGTGCCATGAGCCGCTCCTCTAGCCAGCGCATGAAAAGGTTTCTCACGGCTTGGCCTCCTGCGACTTGTTCTCCAGAGCGCTCTTTTGCGGGATGACATCAAAGTCAACATGCGTGACACGATGATTCTCATCCATCACAAGACTCACCGTGTTTTCACTCTTAGCTTCTTCAAGACCCAAGTTCGAGGCACCTTGTGAGACAGCGCTCGGTAAGGCAGCTCGACGGATCTTCAGTAACAAGTCCGCTTGATCGTCCGAGAGGCGGCGACCAATGTCAACTGCACGCTCGTGCTCGACAAAGAGGGTGCGGATCTCATAGCGCTGCTGCACAAGCGTAATCGCCATGCCCAAAACGACGATCACAAAAAACGTCGTGAAGATGAACTGAAGCAATCCCATCCGGTGCATGATGCTCAGTCCTCCACGATCGCCGTTTGGGTGCGCGTTGCCAAGCGCAAAATCGCTGAGCGTGCACGCGGATTCGCCGCGCACTCATCTTGCCCAGGTCGGATACGCTCTACATCGCACAGCAAGGGTGCGGGGAGTTGATCGGGTCTAAGAGGAAGCCGCGGATCAATGGCGCGCTCGGGATGTGCACAACGCTCAAAGAACTGCTTGACAATACGGTCCTCCAAGCTATGGAAGGTAATCACCGCAAGCCGCCCCCCTGGATTCAAGAGTTTCAGCGCCCCATCGAGCGCAGTACGTAGCTCATCGAGCTCGTGATTAATGGCAATACGGATCGCTTGAAAGGTTCGCGTTGCGGGGTGTTGTCCTGGATCCTTACGGTTTTTCGGCACCACACTCGCCACTAGATTGGCAAGCCCCTGAGTGCTCTGAATCGGAGCGCTCGCACGACGCTCAACGATGGCGCGTGCTATTTGTCGCGCAAAACGCTCTTCGCCATAGACACGCAACACCTCAGCGAGTTCCGCTTCCGTGACCTGAGCGAGCCACTCTGCAGCGGTCATCCCTGAACTTGTATCCATACGCATGTCCAAGGGGCCATCCATACGGAAAGAGAAACCACGGCGTGCATCGTCAATCTGTGGGGAGGACACGCCGATATCTAAAAAAACGCCATCTACTCGAGAAATGCCCTCGGCCAGCAAAGTGGGGAGAATCTGGGAAAAGGGAACATGCAGGATCCTAAAGCGTGCATCGACAATGTTGCGCGCGGCGGCAATGGCCTCTGGATCACGGTCAAAAGCAATGAGGCGCCCCTTCTCGGACAAGCGCGAAAGAATGCGGCGCGAGTGCCCTCCGCGCCCGAACGTCCCATCGATATAGAGACCATCGGGGTTGTGAACCAAGACCTGCGGGGCCTCCTCACCTAATACGGAGACGTGCGTAAACACTGTACTCGCTTCTGACACTGCTGAACTCGAAGGTTGTTTTTCTGGGCATCCGCGCGCCACGATAGAACGTAGAACGTGCGAACAATTCTTTCTGGGAGATGAAATGAAAAAGTTAATCGCGTGCGGTCTGCACACTATCTCTTACGGAAAAATAGTCCTCAGAAAGTGAAGTCGATGCTCTCAAGGTCGATCTGCTCAGCATTCGCTGTCATGGTGAGCCACTTCTGGCGATCCCAAATTTCAAAATGCTCGCCCATGCCTACCAAGGCCACCTCGCGCGTCAGAGCACCGAGCGCTCGGAGCTCAACGGGTATCAGAAGGCGTCCTGCACTATCGCACAGTACGTCCACTGCACTACCTAAAACAAATCGCACGAAGCCGCGCGCAGTGCTTGGCAGCGCAGCAAGCGCCGCGCGCTTCTGCTCCCAAACGCCGCGAGGATAGAGCACTAGACAGCCATCGGGATGACGCGTGAGCGTCACCTGCCCGTCACAAAGCGCAACAAGCGCTTCCTTGTGTCGAGCAGGCATCAGCAGGCGCCCTTTTTGATCGAGCGTCAGAAAAGATGTCCCTTGAAACACGCTGAAGCCTCACTCAGTGAATGGGCAAAAAGGACCTATCCCACACGATAGATACACTTTCCCACTTTCTCCCACTTTAATCCGTCACTTTACATAGGGCATCCTCTATGAGTCAAGGCTATTAGCAATTTTTTTCTATTGTCACAAACCGCTCAAACGCCCTCACCGTCTTTGCGAGCGGCATGTGCCGAAATGGGCTAGCCGTTGTGGTATTGTTGTGGCTATTACAGACACGCATTTTCGGGCTAGGCTGGTGCAAACAGCACCCTCAAGCGCGATCGCTACCGCTTTCTCTTCCCTGCGAAGTGGGGTGCACAGCATATTGCGCAAAGACCGCCCTCGCTCCGACGACTTTCACACCAACAAACTATGCTCGACAAAATTATGAAACCGCGCTCGGTGGCTGTCATCGGCGCCTCTACCCGGGCTCATACCATTGGCTCAGACATCATGAAACGTCTGACAGAGTACGGCTTCACGGGTCCCATCTATCCCGTCAACCCGAAGGGTGGCTTTATCGAGGGGCACAAGGTCTACGCGAGTGTTGCCGAGATTGCCGAGCCCATTGATCTCGCCATCATCGTCATCAATTCTCAACAAGTGCTCGCCACCATTGATGCTTGCCACGAAAAAGGCGTAGGCGGCATTGTAGTAATTTCAGCGGGCTTTAAAGAAACCGGAGCCGAGGGCGCAGCGCTCGAGCGAGCGCTTGCTGAACGTTGCCAGCGCTACGGTATGCGCTGCGTGGGGCCCAACTGCTTAGGCGTCGTCAATACTCATCCTGCTGTGCGTCTTGACGGCTGCTTTGCTGAAGCCTTACCCGAGCGAGGGGACATTGGGTTTGTATCGCAGTCAGGCGCGCTCGGCGGCGGTATTCTCAATATTCTCAAAGATCTCAATCTAGGCTTTGCGCAGTTCATTTCGATTGGCAATCAAGCAGATGTGAACGCAGAAACGGCCATGGCCTATTGGGAGAACGACGAGGACATCCGTCAGGTGCTGCTCTACATGGAGAGCATCCAGAACCCAGAAAACTTCCGAAAAATCGCCACGCGCCTCACTAAGAAAAAGCCTGTTCTCGCACTGAAAGCGGGGCGCACGTCGGCAGGAGCCTCGGCAGCCAGTTCACACACGGGCTCGCTCGCAGGCACGGATCAGGCCGCTGACGCGCTCCTGACGCAGTGCGGCGTCATCCGTGAGACCTCGCTTGAGAATCTCTTTGCTAGCGCCAAAGTATTCAGTCGCTGCCCTATTCCCAAGGGGGATCGAATCGCCATCGTGACAAACTCTGGCGGTCCCGGCATCATGGCTACCGACGCCATTGTGAGTCACGGTATGCGCATTGCAGCGCTCAGTGACACCACCCGGTCCGCGTTGCGCGAATTTTTACCAGCCGCAGCCTCGGTTAAAAACCCTGTCGATATGATTGCTTCGGCGCCGCTTGAGCACTACCGCAAGACGGTCGAAACGGTGCTCGCAGACGACGGCGTCGACATGGTGCTCGTCATCTATCTTCCCTTCTTGGGGCTCAAAGATACAGACGTTGCGCAAGTGCTCTCAGACATCAAACGCGCACACCCAGAAAAACCGGTGGTGGGCGTTTTCATGACCACAAGCGCTTTCTTTAGTTCGCTCTCGGCCATGCACTTGGAGATCCCCTTTTTCATGTATGCCGAAGAGGCTGTTGACGCGCTACAGCGTCTCAACCGTCAACGTCTCTGGCTTGAGCGCCCAGAGGGCGCCGTCGAGCGTTTTTCTGTCGACCAAAGCACGGTGCGCGCACGTTTGGCGAGTGCGCGCGCAGAGGCTCGTCTCCAGCTCTCCACGCGTGAGAGTATGGATGTACTTCGTGCCTACGGCATCCGTACCTGCCATGAAGCGTTCGCCCGTCATGAACAAGAGGCAGTCGATGCAGCCAACACGATGGGCTACCCTGTCGTCATGAAGATGACCTCCAAAACAACTTCACACAAGACCGATGTGGGCGGTGTCATCGTTAACATCCGTAGCGAAGAGCAATTGCGGCGCGAATTCCAAGCGCTACAGGCACGTCTCGAAGAAAAAGGGCTACTTGAGGGCTTTGAAGGCGTCCTTGTGCAGGAAATGGTGGTCAGTTCTCGCGAAATGGTCTGCGGCGTGGCGACCGACCCACAATACGGACACTTGATGATGTTCGGCTTAGGCGGCATCTTCATCGAAGTGATGAAAGACGTCACCTTCCGACTCGCGCCGCTCACGGATCAAGATGCGCGTGACATGGTTCGTGGTATCCGCGCCCATGCGCTCCTAGAAGAAGCGCGTGGGAAGGCCGCCGCACAAGTTCCTCAAATCGAGCAAACGCTTCTACGCTTGTCTCAGCTCGTGGGGGACTTCCCTGAGATTGCCGAGCTCGACATTAATCCGCTTATGATCTCCGACGCTACTGGCGAACCCATTGCCGTTGACGCACGTATTGCGATCAAGGGCGAGTAACTCGTGCACAAGGCCTTATTGACCTAAACCGAAACGCCTCCTTCGCACCAAGCGCAGGGGGCGTTTTTCTGCGCCTCTCTCACAAAGGCTACGACTTGCTACAGAGCCACGCGTGCTTAGCAAGCACGGGGGAGAGCCCACCGAGCGCGGGGAGGAGTTTTTCCACAAAGCCGCGCTGCACAATGTCTGCCACGAGTTGCACTTCGTTCGCAAAAAGGAGTCGATCCCCCACTGCCCACATACGTCGGATCATACGATGCGAGAACGGCAGCTCTGAAAACTGCACCGCATCGCCAAAAAAGCGCCCACACCAACAATTACTTGGCGGCAGAAAACTCCATCCACCAAGCTCAGCCATCACCCCCATGAGTTGGTAGCTAGAGCCAACGGAAATGCGCCGTACGGGAGAAATCCCATAGCTTGTGAGTAGCCGCTCCATGATGGCAAGGTCAGAACTTCCTTGTGCGTAGCAAATGAAAGGGCGCTCAGCGGCGAGCGCACTTAATGCCGCCTTATTCTTGACTTCAGGTACGTTGCGAGCACTTACTAGCACAAAGCCCTCATCGTAGAGCGGCACCGATAACCAGCGCTCATTTTGTTTAGGGAGCTCTGCCACAACCGCAACAGTCAATTTGTCTTGGGAGAGACCCTCCATCAACGCCCCCGTAAAAGAGGAAATCGTCACAAGCTCTCGCACCCGCTCATAAAGACGCGCTGTCACCCATGGCGCGATGGTGGCGGCAGCCGTCTCCCCAAACCCAACTGTCAAGCTCATTTCTGAGAGTTGCGTATTACTGAGGCGCTGCTTGAGTCCTTGGGCCGCCATAAGAAGGGGCCGTCCCTCTTTGGCGAGTTGGCGCCCCGCTGCAGTAAGGCGCAGAGGGCGCACATTGTGCACAAAGAGCGAAACACCAATGGATTCCTCAAGTTTGGCTAGCGACTGCGATACCGCCGAGGGTGTCATACCAAGTTGCGCTGCGGCCTCTTTGAGTACCGTCACCTCGCAGACCGTGAGAAAAATGCGCAACTGATCCAAATTCAGTGGATCGACAGTGGGCATGACATCCTCCTTCGGGATCAAGTTCAATGAAGTTTTCCTTAATTTGGAAAATCATATCGTTGATGTAACTCGCGAGCCAGCGCAACGCCAAACAAAATACGCACAAGCCAAACAGAGACCTCTCTGCAGCGCGCTGCAGGCCCTCGGCTGAATCAAAAATAGAAGGAGTACCAAGATGAATAAAACTCGTGTTGAACGCGATTGTCTCGGAACGATGGAAATCGACGATTCGCTCTACTACGGCATCCAAACGCACCGTATGGTGAAGGTCTCGGGCGCCGCCAACCTGCCTGTCATTTTCTTTCCAGATCTGCACCGTGCGCTTGCACAGATTAAGAAGGCTTGCGCCCGTGCTAACGCTGATATCGGCGCGCTCGAGCCAGAAATCGCTGCCGCCATCGTACAAGCCGCCGACGAGATGCTCGCTGGCAAGTTTGATGATCAGTTCCCGCTAGACATGTGGCAGGGCGGTGGCTACACCTGCGTCAACATGAACGTCAACGAAGTGCTCGGCAACCGCGCCAATGAAATCCTCACGGGGCATAAGGGGCAGGATCGTGTGCATCCGAACACCCATGTCAACATGGCGCAATCCACCAATGACACGATTCCCTCTGCTACGCACCTTGGTATTGCTGCCCGCTTGGATACCCTCATTGCTCGCACGGCAGCGCTCGCTGAAGCCTTTGAGACGAAAGCCAAAGAGTTTGATCACATTGTCAAAGTGGGTCGTACCTGCTGGCAGGATGCGCTGCCTGTAACGCTCGGGCAGGAGTTTGGTGGCTTTGCCGCCCTTATGCGCCGCTTGAATCGCAAACTCACAGCAGTTCGCCCTGGTGCTTTTGAAATTGTCATGGGCGGTAGCGCTATTGGTACGGGTCTTGGTGCCGCGCCTGGCTATATGCAAGCGCTCTACAAGCGCCTCTCCGAACAGTACGCAGAAGAGGTCAAACCCGCTGCAAGCCTCTTTGATGGCTTCCAGAACCCCGACTATTTCGTCACTGTCTCGGGGCAGGTAAAAGAAGTCGCCACTTCCATTTCCAAGATCAGCAAAGACTTGCGTCTGATGAGCTCGGGGCCGCGCGCTGGTTGGATGGAAATTCAGCTTCCGGCACTCAGCCCTGGAAGCTCCATCATGCCGGGCAAAATCAATCCGACCGTGCCAGAGATGGTCATCCAGATCGCACACAAGGTCGTTGGTAACGACGTTGCAATCGCCATGGCCTATGACGAAGGGGAACTTGACCTCAACGTTTGGGATGCCACGTTCTACCAGTGTCTCTTTGAAAGCCTGCAACTGACCGCAGAAGCGCTCGAAATTCTTCGTCGCGACTGCGTCGTTGGCATCACCGCCAATGAAGAACGTTGCAAGCACGAAGCCAATGGCTCTATTGCTCTTTCCACTGTTGTTTCCGCACTTTTCGGCTACCCCGAAGGGGTGCGCGTGGCGCATTGGTGTGAAGCCAACCATGCAACCGTAGCAGAAGCGGTCGTGGCGCTTGAACTGATGACGCCTGAAGAAGCCCGCGTCATGATCGATCCGATGATCATGACCTGTCCGGAAAAAATGGCGCAAGCCATTGCCGGCTTCCGCGCATCGCACAAGAAGTAACGGGTGGTCTACGTGGGGGCGCAGTGGTAATGCTCCTCTGATGACTGCGCTCCCACGCTTTTTTTAGCCCATACAAATATTTTCTGGGGCTCGGGTTTTGACCGGCCCGAGCCCCTTTTTGTACCCAGAAAATCCGTTTTGACGGTTTTTTCTCCCACTATAAACCTCAGAGACCCCGCGGCCTCCAAGCGGCCGCCACAACTATATGATTACACTCATTGAATTCCTGATCGTTTTCGGCGCCATTCTTATGGGCGTGCGCTTTGGCGGCGCAGCGCTCGGCGTCTGGGGAGGTTTCGGCCTCGTTCTCATCAGCATTCTCTTCGGTGTTGCACCCACAGCGCCCCCCGTCGATGTGATGCTCATTATTCTTTCGGTCTGTCTTTGCGCCTCCTGTATGGAAGCCGTGGGTGGGCTTGAAGTCCTCGTTCGTATCGCAGCGCGAATCATCCGCTCCAATCCGAAATACGTTGCTGTCATTGCCCCTGTCGTGAGTTTCTTCCTTACGTTCTTCGCGGGCACGGGCAACGCTGTCTACTCGCTCTACCCAGTCATCTATGAAGTGAGTTACAACGCTGGCATTCGTCCCGAGCGCGCCATGGCTGGTGTAGCTGTCGCGGGTCAGGTTGGCATTACCGCAAGCCCCATTGCTGCCGCAACGGCTGCCATGATTGGCTTGCTCGCCCAAAACGGCCATAGCGACATTGGTTTAGGTAGCATCCTGATGGTGACGTTCCCGTCATGCTTAGCAGGCGTGGTGCTAGGTTCACTCATTTGCATGCGCCGCGGCAAGGAGCTTTCCGAAGATCCAGAATATCAAGCGCGTCTTGCCGCGGGCGAAGTGGAACCGCCGCAAAAGCTCGATGATACGCCCTTGCCCGCAAAAGCCAAGCTCTCCGTACTCATCTTCTTGGGCATCATTTTGGTGATTGTGGCCGCAGGCTTCTTCCCTGACCTTCGCCTGCTCGGCGGTCAGCTCAAAGCCGTGAGCATGTCCACGATTATCGAAGCCTCTATGCTCACGGGTGGCGCGCTCATCACGCTCTTTTGCCGCCCCAACATGGACCGTGTTGGCAAGAGTCAGATTCTGCACGCAGGGCTCATCTCGATTGCTGCCATTTTCGGTATTGCTTGGATGAGCGATAGCTTCATCGCTGCAAACAGCAAGTTCTTCCTTGAATTTGCTGGCGGCCTTGCTCAGAGCGCACCGATTCTCTTTGCCTTTGTGCTCGCCATCATGAGCGCCCTGCTTACGAGTCAGGGGGCTACGACCCGTGCACTGATGCCGCTCGGCTTTACGATTGGCATCTCTCCGATGTTGCTCGTGGCCATGTTCCCTGCCGTTAATTGCCTCTTCCTGCTACCGATCAGCGGTCCAGCGTTGGCGGCTGTGGGTATGGATCGCTCTGGCACAACCAAGATCGGCAAGTACGTCTTTAACCATTCCTTCATCCTTCCGGGCGTGCTTATGGTCAGCATCTCGGTTCTCGTTGCCTTCGCGCTCGTGAAGGTCATGGGCTATTGACCGAGGACAGTCGATAGCTCCGCCGCTCGCTTTTAGAGGGAGAGGGTGGCACCCTCGAAGGGGGATCGTGCTCGCACGGTCTCCCTTCCTTCATGTTTGTCGCACGCATGCCTGCACTCACCGAGCCAGCCACATTTGCACAAACGCCCACAAAGAAGCGATTTTCTTTGTGGGCGCATCTGCAGCAGGGTGCTTCGTAAGCCGGATTCTGTCTGCAGAACGAGATAAGACTGCCGACGATCATTCATCTAGGACGACGCTCACGCGGCGCCTCAAGCCACCTACCCACAACCGGTCCGGGCCGAACCATTGGTTGCCTATTTGGTGTTGCTCCACGTAGAGATTGCCCGTTTCACCCAGCCATGACGCTGGCTCGTCTCTGTTGCTCTAATCCTCACCTTACGGTGGGCAGCCGTTAACTGCTACGTTGCCCTGTGGAGTCCGGACTTTCCTCTCGCAGATGACTCTGCCAGCGATCGTCTGAAGCACCCAAACTGCAGGAGGAACACTCTAGCCGAATCGTACTTCGATTGCAAGCGCCCAAGATGGCGCAGAGAAGATTTTTCAAGGGCTTTTCTGCAACAAACTTCTCCTCAGTCCGTAAAATAGCCGTAGATTTAGCGCCCGAAGCGCCTCATGCTGTGAGCGCGCAACGGACAATCCAAGCGGCGCACGCACAGTGCAAAAGACTCCTGTCGCTTGTTGCAAACGCTTGCACCTAAACTTGCTCTTGCGCTTTTCGCGCACGCCACCATTTCTAGAAGTTGTATGAAGAAGAACCTCCTGATCACCGTCGCACTCAGTGCCCTTGCCGCCTCCTCCGCCCAAGCCTCCTTTGTGGCTGAGTTGATTGAAACCACGCCTGCTGGACTTGTTGGCACGGCGGGAGCACACCAGTGGTCGGATCTGCTTGATGGCAGCAAGAAAATCATGGATGAGGGGCGCACCATGTGGATCGTCCCCACCTATACCAATCACCCAACTTGGGCTTGGGACAATCGTCGTGAGCAAAACGGCTATCCTTTTGGCATGGGACTCGGCCGACAAATTATTGATGAGCGTGGTAACGAGCGCTCGCTCTACTGGGTGAACTTTGTCGATAGCAACTATCGCATCGAACCGACCATGGGCTACCAGTGGGTGGCGCGCTATCCGATTATGAATAGTGGTGTGCATGTTGGTGCGGGCTACCTTGCGGGCTTCACCTTCCGCGGTGACTACAACTGGCTTCCCATTCCGATGGTGTTGCCAGTGGTAAAAGCGGGAACCGATCTCGCTAGCCTCTATATGACCTACATTCCTGGCACGAACGTGTTCTTCTTCTACAGCTCGATTACGATAGACGATACAAAGTCTCGTAAGGCGCCATTGCCGCTCTCTAGCGCTTGGAACGGCAAGCAGAACTTCCTCTATGGCGGCATCGGCTGGGAATACGTCGACAACGGAAACACGGAGGACACCGTCACTTGGGCCACGAACGATTCCTCTTGGCACGGCGGTTTGCGCCATTACTCGGGTCGCAACTGGGCAACGGATCTCTCCTATCGCCGTAGCAAGCATGAAGTGCGTCTGCCGACGCGCCACGATAGCTACCGCTTTGAAAGCTACGCGCTTCAGATCCAGTACAACATCGACGCAACCGACGATCTGCGTCTCTACGCTGGCGGTGGTATTGGCTATGCCATCATGAAGGGCGCTGGAAAACGCGCTGACAGCATCCACCCGGTCACCTCGCTTGGGGCGACCTATGCGCTCACCTCCAACGTCTTTGTCAATGCGGACATGACCGTTGCGTTCTCGCGCTTTAAGAACAGCGTGGCTGGCAGTCCCGACGAGTATTTCAAGGCTATGCCCACGGACTTCAGCGTCTCCATCGGCTACGCGTTCTAACACGCGACCCATCGCTTAGTCACAATTTCTCCCAAAGGGGCAGCACAAAACTGCCCCTTTTTCGTTCTGCGCCACTACAATTCTCTAAATACTGTCCCCAATGCGCCCCCGAGACTGGGACGCACTCAGCACTACTTCAGGAGAAGATTTCATGGATCGCAACGACGAACTGTTTGAACGCGCACAAAAGACTATTCCCGGGGGCGTTAACTCCCCTGTTCGCGCATTCCGTTCCGTAGGCGGCTCTCCGCGTTTCATTGAACGCGCCAAGGGGCCCTATATGTGGGATGTCACAGGCAAACAGTTCATCGACTACATCCTCTCGTGGGGACCGATGATTCTCGGGCACAACAATGACGCAGTGGTTGCTGCCATGGAAACCGCTGCTGAAAAGGGGCTCTCTTTCGGAGCCGCCACAGAAGCGGAAATTCTCATTGCCGAAGAAATCACCAAGATTGTTCCCTCGATGGAGCAGGTGCGCTTGGTGAGTTCTGGCACCGAAGCTGGCATGAGCGCCATCCGCCTTGCTCGCGGCTACACCGGCCGCAACAAGATCATCAAGTTCGAAGGCTGCTACCACGGTCACTCCGACAGTCTGCTCGTTAAAGCAGGCTCGGGCATGCTCACTTTTGGTAACCCCTCGAGCGCAGGGGTTCCAAGCGGCATCACCGAGAACACGCTCGTACTCGAATACAACAATCCCAATCAGCTAGAGGAAGCCTTCAAAAAATATGGTGACGACATTGCCTGTGTGATTGTTGAAGCCATTGCTGGCAACATGAACATGGTGCGTGGCACCCATGAGTTCATCCGCACGATGCGTGAGCTCTGCACGCAGTATGGCGCGCTGCTCATTGTCGACGAAGTGATGACGGGCTTCCGCGTTGCACTCGGTGGTGCACAATCCTACTTTGGCGTCACGCCTGATATCACCATGCTCGGCAAGGTGATCGGCGGCGGGATGCCCGTGGCCGCCTTCGGCGGTCGTCGCGACATCATGCAGTGCGTGGCACCTGTGGGCGCCGTCTACCAAGCGGGCACACTCTCGGGCAACCCCGTTGCCGTGGCTTGCGGTCTGGCCACCCTCAAAGCGATTCAGGCACCAGGCTTTCACGAAACACTCTCCGCCCAAACGACGAAGCTCGTTACAGGGCTCACGGCAGCGGCTCAAGAAGCTGGCATCGAGTTCTGCGCCGACAGCCTCGGTGGCATGTTTGGTCTTTACTTCCTGCCGAGCATTCCGCAGGGATTCTCCGATGTTATGAAGGCCAACACGCCGCTCTTTAATCGCTTCTTCCACGGTATGCTCTCGCGAGGCGTCTACTTTGCCCCGTCCACCTTTGAAGCGGGCTTTACCTCGATTACGCATGATGATGCCGTTATCGAAAAGACCCTCGTCGCAGCGCGCGAAACGTTCGCTGAGCTGCGAAGCTAACCGCACAACCACGACTGAGGAGTAGGCATGAAGGGATGGGTACGGGCGATCGCCGCCACAATCATTGGGGTTGCTGGCGCTGTGGCTAGCACAGCGTGGGCTGCTGGGTCAACTGGCTGGAGTATTCCAGGAAAAAAGGCGCCAGAGCTTGAGCAACCCGATGTGACCGTGCGTCTCATCGCTGAGCGTGAAGCACTCATCCCTCAAGCCGACAATCGCCTCGCGGTTGTCATTAATCAGCAGAACGGCTGGCATACCTACTGGACTATGCCCGGAGACGCAGGCTTTCCTACGCGCTTCACGTTTAACTTGCCCGAAAAGCTCTCGGCCACGGAACCCGAAGTCCCGTACCCAGAACGGCTCGATACGATGGGAATCATCAGTTTTGCTTTTAACGGCGAAACGGTCTTTCCCTTCCGTGTGAGCGTGCCTCGTGACGTGCCCATGGGAGCGAAGGCAAAAATTACGCTCGAAGCCGACTACCTTGCTTGCAAAGACGTCTGTGTACCGGGGCATGCCTCCACAAGCATTGAGCTACCCTATGCTGTGAAAGCGGATGCGAGTAGTGACGCAGCGCTTCTTAAGCGCGGGGAGATGCTGATTCCTGAGAAAACCCGAGCACTCAAAACTGAGGCCACTGTCGACGGAACCAAGCTGGAAATCAAGATTCCCTCGGGTGAAGTGGCCATCCACCACGCACTTTCCTTTTTCCCACTTGAGGCCAATCAGATTGTGCTCGCCAATGCCCCGCGCTTGGCACGCACAAAGGATGGCAGTAGTGCGCTCTACCTCACGCTCACCAAAGAGTTTGCAGTGAGCACTCCCAAAGCACTACGCGGCGTACTTGTCGCCGATGGAGGCCCCTTAGAAAAGGGGGGCTGGGCCGTTGAGACAACCCTGCCGCTCTCGGCTGGCACTGTCATAGCGCCACTCGCAGAAAACGAACCTGACGTCATTGACGGCTCACACGCGGCCTCGCTCACCGCGCTGACCGCCATCGGCTTCGCGTTTTTCGGTGGCCTCATCCTCAATCTCATGCCCTGTGTCTTCCCGGTGCTCTCACTCAAGATTTTGCACCTGCTCGAGAGTGGCCGGCGTGGAGAGCCCATGCTCGGACATGGGCTAGCGACCACGGCAGGGGTACTTGTAACGATGCTCAGCATTGCGGGCGTGCTGATCCTGCTACGCAACGCAGGCATGGCGCTTGGCTGGGGGTTCTATTTGCAAAGTTCGTGGGTAGTTGCTGCGCTCTTGCTCCTCTTTGTGGCCATCTCACTTAACCTTCTTGGGCTCTATGAGTTCACACTAGGGACCCAACTTGGTAATTTGAGCGCAGCGCGCCCCATGGCCGGAAGCAAATTACACTCTTTCCTCTCTGGGGTACTCGCTGTAGTGGTTGCCTCCCCTTGCACAGCACCCTTCATGGGCGCAGCGCTTGGTTATGCACTCACGCGCCCCTCACTCGAGGCGCTCGGCATCTTTGCGGCACTCGGCATCGGGATGTCCCTTCCCTGGCTCTTGCTCTGCCTCTTTCCCTCTTGGTCCAAATGGCTACCAAAACCTGGGGCCTGGATGAACACTTTCCGTCGCGTGATGGCCATTCCTATGCTCGCCGCAGCGCTTTGGCTTGTCTGGGTGCTCAACCAGCAACTTAATTTGAAGGGGCTCCTTGTACTCGCGCTTGCAGTGCTCGCCCTCGGCCTCTCGCTTTGGCTGATCGGCCGCGCGCAGTGGGGAAAATCGAGCTCTCGCATTCTAGCGGCTTCACTCAGCATTCTCGCCGTGGGCGCAGTGGCAAGCGTTGGAATGGGGCTCTATGAGCGCAACGCTAGTGCACAAGCCCACGGTACTTGGCAACCTTGGTCAGAGAGCGCCGTAGAAGCCGCTCTCACCAAAGGCCAGCCCGTTTTTGTCGACTTCACCGCCGCGTGGTGCATCACCTGCCAAGCCAATAAGGCCGCTGCGCTCAACCGCGATGCGGTTCAAGAAGCACTCAATCGATATGGCTATGCTCGCTTTGTCGGAGACTGGACGAACTACGACCCGCAGATCACCAAAGAGCTCGAGCGCTTCCATCGCTCAGGCGTACCGCTCTATTTGGTCTATCGTCCAAACGGTCAAGTCACAGTTTTGCCAGAGTTGCTGACGCCAGGGATTGTACTTGAGGCGCTTGAAGCCAACGCGAAACCCTAAAAGGCGCATCACAGATAAAAAATCGCGGGTCTCGTCGCTGTGACTGCCCGCGATTTTGCGCTTGTCTTGGTTGCGCTACGGTTGATCGTGCACCCAACCGATCACCCTATCGAGGAAGGGGATACCCTGCCAAACGGTTTTGCCCCCTTCGACCTGGGCGTAGACCGCATAGCGATGTCCACTCTCTGTCTGCACATAACCGCCAATGGCGCGCACATTATCCAAATAGCCCGTCTTGATATGCGCGTAAGATGTCGCGGTTTTACGTTTACGCATGGTCCCGTCAATGCCAGAAATGGGCAGAGAGCTCATGTACTCACTCATGTACGGGCTCTTCCAGCCAGCAAGCAACATGGTTGTCATCCCGTCGGCTGTCACACGCGAGATGCGTGAGAGACCTGAACCGTTATCAAGCACCCAGCCCTTGGTATTGACCCCAACACTTTCCAAATAGCGCATGACCATCGTGCGTGAGGTAGGCAGATCATAGGGCGCGCCATTGCGTCCGCTCGCCGCAGCCGACGTAGACAAAAAGAGCGTACGAGCGATTTGATTATTCGACCACTTGTTGGCGAGCGCAATCACTTCGCGCAATGGCTGCGAAGCACGCGTCATGACTTTGACGGCTCCCGCGGGAATCTCTCCTTCGACAACGTGCCCTGACCAAGTGCGGCCATCGCGCTCCCAAAGCGCACGGAAAACACTTTCGAGGTACTCGTTTTTATCCAAGGTCACTATGCTAAAGACGCGAGCGTCGCAACTCTCAGGGAAGGTCCCTTCGAACGTGACTGTTTTCTGCCCATTTTCCAACGTCCGGTACTTAAAGCCGATTGACTTCTGCCAGTCACCACAGGGCTTGTTATCCAAAGGGATTTCTCGTGGAACCGCCATGCCCGCCATGGGCGGTAGCGTCACCACCTGAGCGATCTTCTTCGCGGGTACAGGCACAAACTCAAAACTCATCGCGTTGTAGTTGATCAGTGCAGCATCAGGGAACTGGTTGTAGGGACGATCTCCCTTGCCATCAAATGCACTCGTATCCCCCTCAGGGAGGGAAAAAAGCGATCGATCCACCACAAAATTCCCATCAATGTGTGTGATGCCATGCGCAGCAAGCCGTTCAACCTCCAGCTGAAACTGCTCAATCACCCAACTCGGATCTCCGCCGCCTTTGAGATAGAGCGTATGAATGTGGCCGTCCGCCGTGGGCTCAGCGTCGACATACATTTCTGTGAGCCAATGGTAATTGGGGCCAAGCAACTCCAACGCAGCCAACGTTGTGACAAGCTTTTCTGTCGAAGCTGGCGAAATCGAAGCCTCGGCATTGACGGAAAGAATAGTTTTGGCTTCTGGTCCATCGAGCGACTTGACGCTAATGGCCATCGCTGAGAGAGGAATTTTGAGTTCCTTTGCCGCCTTGGCAAGCGGTGCGGGCAGCGCATCTTCCTCTGAAGCAGCTGCCGCTGTGCTAATGAGCCCTGCGGCAAGCATCGCCGCCAACAAGCCCTTAAGAGCGTATTGCATAGGTATCTTTCGCCTCTTGTGTGCCTCACTGTTAGGCAGGAGAATGGGTTCAGACATTCTAATACGCTCACTGCCAAGACCACTGTGCGGCTTGCGTCTCGCCAAAACTGTAACTAATTTTCACAGAACCCTTGAATTTTTCCTACCTCAACCCCATATACCTCACAAAGTCAAAGGGCTGAGTCGGGTAAGATGCCTCACTCAAGCTCATCCTTTTTCCGTCCGCCGGATCCGATAGACCGTGCGGCACATGAAATTTCTTGATTTGGAGTATCAAATGCAAATCCGTCCGTTGCACGACCGCGTGATCATCAAGCGCCTCGAAGCCGAAACCACCACCTCCTTTGGCATTGTCATTCCTGACACCGCCGGTGAAAAGCCCGATCAGGGTGAGGTCATCGCTGTGGGTCCCGGCAAGCGCGACGAAGCCGGCCGCATCGTCACGCCCGACGTCAAGGTCGGTGACCGCGTTCTCTTCGGCAAGTACTCCGGCCAGACCGTAAAGGTCGACGGTGAAGAGCTCCTCGTGATGCGTGAAGAAGACATCATGGGCGTGCTCGAGTAAGCCGCAACACTCCGAATTCTCGACATTAATCAAGTTTTAAAAGGAAAGATTCAAAATGGCTGCTAAGCAGGTTCTTTTTGGTGATGACGCCCGCTCCAAGATGGTTCGCGGCATTAACGTTCTTGCCGATGCCGTGAAGGTTACGCTTGGTCCGAAGGGTCGTAATGTGGTGCTCGAACGCGCCTTCGGCGGCCCCACGGTCACCAAGGACGGCGTCTCTGTCGCCAAGGAAATTGAACTCGCCGACAAGTTTGAAAACATGGGCGCTAGCATGGTGCGTGAAGTCGCCTCCAAGACGAGCGACAACGCCGGTGACGGTACGACCACGGCGACGGTGCTCGCTCAGGCCATCGTTGACGAAGGTATGAAGTTCGTTGCCGCTGGCATGAACCCGATGGATCTCAAGCGCGGCATTGACAAGGCTGTGGCGGCTGCCATCGCCGAGCTCAAGAAGCTCAGCAAGCCCACCACCACGAGCAAGGAAATCGCTCAGGTCGGCTCCATCTCCGCTAACTCCGATGCGGAAATCGGCGAAATCATCTCCGAAGCCATGGACAAAGTGGGTAAGGAAGGCGTGATCACGGTTGAAGACGGCAAGAGCCTCAACAACGAACTCGAAGTGGTTGAAGGCATGCAGTTTGACCGCGGCTACCTCTCGCCCTACTTCATCAACGCCGCTGACAAGCAGGCTACGGTTTTTGAAAACGCCTACATCCTCTTGCACGACAAGAAGATTAGCAACATTCGCGAACTGCTCCCGATTCTTGAGCAGGTTGCCAAGAGCGGCCGTCCGCTCGTGATCATCGCTGAAGACGTCGACGGTGAAGCCCTCGCCACCCTCGTGGTGAACTCCATCCGTGGCATCCTCAAGGTCGTCGCGATCAAGGCGCCTGGCTTTGGCGATCGTCGTACCGCCATGCTCGAAGATATCGCCATCCTCACGGGCGGCACGGTGATCTCGAGCACGGTTGGCCTCTCGCTCGACAAGGCGACGCTAGAACAGCTCGGTAGCGCCAAGAAGGTTGAAGTCACCAAGGAAAACACCACGATCATCGATGGCGCTGGTGCCGCTGATGCGATCCAGAATCGCATCAACAACATCCGTACGCAGATCGAAACCGCGACGAGCGACTATGACCGTGAAAAGCTCCAGGAACGCGTTGCCAAGCTCGCTGGCGGCGTGGCGCTCATCAAGGTTGGCGCAGCCACCGAAGTGGAAATGAAGGAAAAGAAGGCTCGCGTTGAAGACGCTCTTCATGCCACCCGCGCTGCGGTTGAAGAAGGTATTGTCCCCGGCGGCGGTGTTGCGCTGATCCGCGCCAAGCAGGCCATCAAGGACCTCACGGGCGACAACGACGAGCAGAACGCTGGTATCCGTATCGTTCTGCGCGCAATGGAAGAACCGCTGCGCCAGATCGTCAAGAACGCCGGTGAAGAACCGAGCGTGGTTGTCAACGAAGTGGCTCGTGGCGAAGGTAACTTCGGCTACAACGCTCAGAGCGGTGAATACGGCAACATGGTCGAAATGGGCGTGCTCGATCCGACCAAGGTCACCCGTACGGCTCTGCAGAACGCAGCCTCAGTTGCTAGCTTGATCCTCACGACCGACTGCATGGTTGCTGAGATCCCGCAGGAAACGAAGCCCATGCCTGCCATGGGCGGCATGGACGGCATGCCTGGCATGATGTAATGCCACATTGAGGGGTAGCTGCACCGCTACCCCTGCCGCTAGGAATGAAGACCCCGAGCTCTCTTAGAGAAACTCGGGGTCTTTTGTTATGTAGTGAGTTCTGCAAACGCCATCAAGCGGTGAGATACCATCGGCTCACTAGCCGCTACCGCGCCAGTGGACGCACGCACTGGCGCAGCAGTACGAACGTGCTCTCGCGATTACGCTTTGGGCGTAAGGCCAGAAATCTTGGCAAATTCTTCGGTCTTCGTCTCATTGAGCGGGATGTACTTCCCGTCCTTGAACATCACGGCGAAGGGAACCGTACGAACACCCGAGCGGCGGGCGATCTTGGAATTGGTCCACACGGCGAGACGCTTTTCAAACGGAATCTCCGCTTCCTTGCCTTTCACGTTGAGGCCGCGGAAATCCGCATCCTTGAAATGCTTTTCGTGCTCAAGGAACTTCTCGTAACGGTTTTCTGCTGCGAGCACCACAGCGCCCTGCAATTCACTATAGGGACTCAGTACGGCAACCGGGAACCAGCGGAAGGTGACCTGCCCGAGGAAAGGCTTCCACTGCTCATACTGCCACTGGCACCACGGGCACTGCGTGTCCCATACGATGTAGACAACAGGAGCACCTTTCGGCCCTGGAATATCAACTGATTCGCCTTTTTCACTGAGCTCCACGAAAAACTCTTCTGCATTGAAGTCAGTCGGGATCGTCGGCTTCTTCGGCCATTCATGCTTCGGAGCCTCCGCAGCAAAGGCCACGGGAGCCACCGCACCCAGGCCCAGCAGGCCCAACAGATTGCGTCGATTCAATTTCATATGGACTTTTCCTTCTTTCTATGCCTGCGAGCGCAGACAATGTCTAGTCTACGCAAAGCTAGGAGCAAAAGAAAGAGAGGGTTTACGAGAAATCCACCCTGCAAACACTTTGAAACACAGTGAGCTTTGTTATCATGCCGTAACTCCAAAAAGGCGGCAAACGCGGCCCTTGAGCTTGTGAGGTTCTGAACTAGGTAGCACAAGCGCCACCTATATCCGCATCCCACTTTTGCTCCCGTGTCCTCTCTGGCTCGATCACCTTCTAGCCTACAAGAGAAGCTACAACGCTTTCGCCGTCAAGGGGCGCGCAACCATCCTGCCTGCCCACTGGTTTCATTCATCCTCTTTAGATCTGCCATGCGCTACATTGATAAGCTTCGCGAACGTTGGGTTACCTCAGGCTCCATGCTCTGCGTCGGGCTTGACCCCAACCCTGCTAAATTCCCCCATCACCTCGCTCAACACCCCAACGCACTCTACGAGTTCTGCAAGGGGATTATCGATGCGACGGCTGACTACGTCTGCGCCTTCAAACCGCAAATTGCCTATTTTGCCTCGAGTGCCGCAGAAGAAACCCTAGAAGCGCTAATCGCCTACATTCATGAGATGTATCCGAGCATTCCCGTAATTCTCGACGCCAAACGCGGGGATATTGGCTCAACTGCTGAACATTACGCCCGTGAAGCCTTCGAGCGCTACCGCGCGGACTGTGTGACACTATCGCCCTTTATGGGCCGTGACACACTCATGCCCTATTTGGCCTACCCCGATAAAGGCGCCTACGTGCTGTGCCGCACCTCCAACCCTGGGGGCGATGACTTTCAGATGCTCGATGTGGGCGGTGAAAAGCTCTATGAACGCATTGCGCGTTTGGCCGAAAATGACTGGAACGTAAACGGCTCACTCGGGCTCGTGGTGGGAGCTACCTATCCGCATGAACTCGCGCGTGTGCGAGAAATTGCTCCCTCGCTCAATCTGCTCGTTCCGGGGATCGGCGCACAAGGTGGCGATATTAACGCCGCCGTCACTGCGGGACGCGACGCTTCGGGCTGGGGGATGGTAATCAACTCTGGGCGTGCCATCCTTTACGCAAGCCGCGGCGAGGATTGGTTAGAGGCCGCCCGCGTCAAAGCACAAGAAACGATGCTCGCGATTAGCGCAGCGCATTAACCTCCAAAAAGAAGGCTGGGCTCTCGGGGCACGCTATGGTGCACGAGCACAGCCTTACCGCCTGCATACGGTCCGCTACAGTAGTGGCTCTGCGAGCAGCAGAGCCCAATCGGTCACTCGTTCACTGCTGTAAAAAGCGTCTGATGGTGCGTCTCTTGCTCGAGTTCGTCAACCATCGCCACAGCATAATCCTTGACGGAAATCTTTCCGCTACCGAAAACGCTGTCAGTGCCAAGCACATATTTGCCGCTACGCTCTCCGGGATGAATCTCTGGCGCCGGCACAAAATAGACCCAATCTAGGTCCCGCTCCTGACTGAGCGTTTCCATGTAAAACTCAAAGAGCCCACGCACGCCCGGCATAATCTCCGCAGGCAAAATACCCGCATCGATAATGCGCTCACCCGGCTTGAGAAAGAGCACACTCGCGCCCCCAACCACCTGTAGACGCTTGACGCCCGCAGCTTTGACAGCCTTGACGATCTGCGGATAGAGCCGCTTTGTATCCTCATACATATTAGGATTTGTCCATCCTGGGTTATAAGCGGAAATCACAGCATCCTGCCCAGCGGCCGCCGCAATCAGCGCCTCTTTATCCGCAACATCTCCTTGACGCACGCTCAAAAGGGGCGTCTCACGCGCTAATTTCTGAGGATCGCGCAGTAACGCAGTCACGTGATGTCCACGCGCAAGTAATTCATCCAAAATCGCCGAACCAACAAAGCCCGTTGCCCCAACCAGTAGAACCTTCTTCTTCACGATCACACTCCTATCAATCAAAAGCAAAGCAGGCTCTCCCGAGCACCATAATGAGTTATATCGCAGAGCCGCAACACCACACAACCCGAGTCACTTGAGCGCCTGTTTTCAACTATCGTACTGAGAAAGCCGCACACCGAAAAAGCGCGTTAACAGCTCGACACAGATCATTAGGTATCAAAAAGGACTAAAGTATACTTTTCGATCGTAAGAACAAAAACGCACCCATACTAGGTGCGTTTTTCTCGGTACACGGTCTATTCCGTGTCGGACTCGTCAAGATTCTCTTCGACGGGTTGCGGTAAGCGAGAGACCAAAATTTTATCGATACGGCGTCCATCCATATCGATGACCTCAAACTTCCAACCGTCCCACACCGTGCTGTCACCCTCCTGTGGCAGGCGCCCAATCAGAAACATCATCATGCCAGCGAGCGTAGCGTATCGTCCAGGAATATCCTCTGGTACTGTTTTGATACCGAGCTCATCCTTGAGTTCTGGGATGGGGATCAGTCCATCAAAGAGGTAACTGCCATCCGAGCGCTTAGTCACCCATGCGTCAGCTGGGCTCTCTGGTTTGAACTCACCAGCGATCGCCTCAAGTACATCGCGCGGCGTAACAAGCCCTTGCACTTCACCGTACTCATCAACCACGAGAGCGAGCGCCGTATCGGTGGAACGGAAATTTTCTAGCAACTCCATCCCCGTGAGCGACTCAGGAACATAGACCGGCTTGGCGAGATTTTCATGGAAATTAGGCTTGCCCTTTTCCATCATCTGCTGTAAAAGCGTACGCGTGGTGCAAATACCCTTGACGTCGTCCAAGCTACCCTTGCAGACAGGAAGTCGTGAACGGTGCGAGCGCTTGATCTTTTCGATATTTTCCTCAAGAGGATCATCGAGATCGATCCACTCGATATCAGCACGGGGGATCATCAGCGAAGCAATGGGACGGTCGTCGAGGCGGAAGATGTTACGAACCATATCACGTTCGACACGCTCAATCACGCCACTCTCTTCGCCTTCGTCAATGAGCGCATGGATTTCTTCCTCCGTGACTTGCTCGCGCTCGTCACCCCTTAGCCCAAAAACGCGCAATAGGAGACGAGTCGATGTGGACAGTAGTCGAACGAATGGCGCAGCAATCACTGAGAGCACATAGATGGGACTCGCCACGCGGCAAGCAATACGCTCTGGTGCGAGTTGACCGAGGCGCTTAGGAACCAGTTCCCCCACCACAATCGAAAAATATGTCACCAACACGACCACGAGCACCAAACTGACAGCCGTTGCTGTCTCGCGAGACAGCCCTAGGGCAGCCAAGAAGTCGGCCACGGGCGCAGCGAGCGCGCTTTCACCCACAATACCGAGCAGAATCCCGATACTGGTAATGCCAACCTGAATCGTAGAGAGGGCTCTCGTCGGATCGTCGTTGAGATCCATGGCGCGTTGCGCGCCAGGGGTGCGATTGTCTTTAAATTGCTGCAGACGAGCGCGGCGGCTAGTGATGAGGGCGATTTCGCTCATCGCAAAAACGCCATTAAGCAAAACTAGAAGGATGAGAAAAAAGACGTCGATCCAACCGAACATACTTGGTGAGGCAGGCACTCACGTGGGTCGTGCCAGCCTTATTTGATTAGCCCGTAGCTTGCGACGGGAACCGAGAAGCATGCCCTAACGCACGAGCATGGACCCAAGAGCAGAGGCTTGCTTCACTAAGAGTTATTCATTCTAATGCACCGATCGAGCAAGCATGGGCTGAGATCGGCTGTGTTTTTGCTCAATACTCAGAGGGCATCGCCGCAGGGTTGCCGAATTTAATCAGCTCCAGAAGTCCATTGAGTGCCGTCACTACAGCAGCACGCCGCACCATCGCACGGTCTCCGTTCACGTGAATAGTGCGAGAGAGCGTCACAATGTGCTCGTTGAAGCGATACCCCCAGCCCACTGAGACACTGCCAACCGGCATACGCTCTGTTCCGCCCGCGGGGCCTGCATACCCTGTGATCCCCACGGAGAGCGTCGCTCGAGCAGCACTGGCCAGCGCTCCACGCGCCATTGCCTGTGCAACAGCATCGCTTACCACGCCTTCTCTCTCAATGAGTGCAGGGGGCACACCAAGAAAACGTGTCTTCATCGCGGTCTCATACGTCACAAAACCCATATCGAACCAGCCACTGCTACCAGCAACTTCTGTGATCGCCGCAGCGAGCAGCCCACCCGTACAACTCTCGGCGGTAATAATACCGTGGCTAGTGCCCGCAACGGCGCGCCCGAGCTGTTGAGCGAGTTGAGCGATCTGATCATCAAGCTTGTGCATGCATCTATTCCCTTGGAGCAAGAACGCTCCCATACCGCGAGAGGCAAATCACGAAAGCTGCAGCGTACGGTGCGTGCGCTGCAGCTCTCATCAGAAAAGAAGTCTTCTGGGCGAGGAGAAACCGCGCCCCACGTGAAGCTTAGCTAAACAGCCAGCCTAGGCAGCTCACGACAATCCAGGCATAAAAAGCTGCCACCACATCATCGAGCATCACCCCAAAACCGTTTTTCATCTTTTCGTCAATCATGTCAACGGGAGGGAGCTTATAGATATCGAAGACTCGGAAAGCAATAAACCCAGCAATCCACCAAAGAGCCCCATGCGGCAGCGCAGCAAAGAGCAACAAGATGCCAACGATTTCGTCGATCACCACACCCTTGTGATCATCAACGCCGAGGTCGCGCGCGACACGATCTGCTGCCCAGATGCCTAGAGCAAATAGCACCACAGCAAGCACGACCCAAGCTTGCGTCGAGAGGCTCGGCGCTAGCACAATGTAAAGTAGCGCCCCGAGAATCGAGCCAATCGTACCTGGGGCCGTCGCAATCTGTCCAACCCCAAACCCCGATGCTAAGGCATGTGCAGGGTGAGACCAAATAAAGCGGCTGGTCATGGGGACCTTATTGGCTGGATTGTCAGCATCGTATTTATTCAGCATAGCTTGGATTCCTGAAAAACTTGAAGGATTGACAGGGGGTCGTTTTACTCAGGGAAATGATTAAACCCCTGAGTTGGGGTCGGTATAACTATACCCTTGTCTGTTCTCAATATGAGATTATCACCTGAATCTCTTGCGCGAATCTTACCTATTCGGGTTAACCTTAATGCGAGCGCCCCCGATAAGCGCACAATGGCATCACGTGCAGCCTCTGGCGCCGTAAACACTAACTCATAGTCGTCACCACCCGTGAGACTTGCCTCCTGTTGCTGATGCACAGATAGGGTCTGCAGAGCAGCCGAGCGGGGCACCGCCTCCCAAAGCAAATCCGCAGCGACCGCACTACGCTCAAGAATATGCCCCAAATCCGCGAGTAGTCCGTCACTCACATCGGCGGCTGCACTCGCAAGGGCTCGCAGCGCTTCTCCGAGCGCATTACGAGGCGTTGGGTGCACGAGCCGCGCCTGGAAATGTTGTGCAGGGACATCCGTCGCTTGCCAATGCCCCCAAGCGAGTTTGAGCGCGGCATAAGCATCCCCAAGCGTACCAGAAACCCAAATGTCATCACCGACTTTAGCACCCTTGCGGGTGAGTCCCTGCCCATTGGGCAACGCACCCATGGCAGTAATCGAAATACTAATGGGGGCGTGCACACCATTGACGAGAGGTGTGCGTGTCGTATCGCCCCCGAGCAACGCACAGCCACTTTGTTCTGCTAGCGACATCATCCCAGCAGAAAAGGCCGCAAGCCACGCATCATCACGGTCAGCAAGTCCAATTGAAAGGAAGAACGCCCGTGGTGTCGCACCCGCCGCAGCCAAGTCCGATAGATTGACAGCTAAGGCCTTGTAACCAATATCCCACGCAGGGCAGTCTGGCAGAAAGTGCGTCCCAACCGCCATCATGTCGGTAGTTACCGCTATTCGCTCCAATCCCGTATCGATAATTGCGCAGTCGTCTCCGACCCCCTGACTCGTCCATTCTCCAAAGGGGGAATGTGTGAAGTAACGATCAATAATCTGAAATTCACCCTCTGACATGACATCATCCTCAAGAATTCTCAGCAGGCGGCCGAGCGCGACGCTCTCGCATTGGTCGCCCACACAAAAAAACCGTCCACAACCCAACACGGGCCACGGACGGTCTTTACAAGTTGGGCTCTGCCCGCAACCGCTGAAGCAACGCATCGCGTCTTTTAGACGAGACTCGAAGCCGTATCAATAGCGGCGAAATCACATTTTGGCGGTTTCTTCTGGACGAAGCGTGCGTGCAATGTTTTCCAAAACACCATTGGTGTAGCGATTGCCGCCACCAAACTCCTTGGCAAGCTCAACACTTTCATTGAGCACCACACGCCAAGGCGTCTCGGGGCACGCAAGCAACTCGTAGGTGCCTAGATAAAGCGCGCATCGTTCAACCATCGCCACACGGTTGAGATCTCGATCAACCGCAGCCGCCACAATCTGAGCAATCTCAGCGTTTCGAGCGAGCACACCCGAAAGTAGCGACTTAAAAAACGCCTTATTCGCACGGGCAAAATCCCCCTCATCGAGATCGAGCCCAGCTGTTTCATCAGGATCGTCTGTGACGAGTTCAGACAAATGCGCCTCAATGCCCGCATAGTCCTGCGTAGGATCGGCAAACCACTGATAGAGACCGAGGAGCGCAAAGACACGCGCCAAATGGCGTGGAGAACGGACTTTCGCCTGCGCCTTTTTCTGATCAGTCATCCGTTGAGCCTCATTCATCCGTGTCGTCAAAGTCTTCTTCGGCCACGAACTCCTTCGAGAGGTTAGCCATTTCCACGGCGCAACGGGCACAGTCACGACCCTTCATATCGAGACGGGCCTGGCACTGCTCATCGTTTTCCGTTGTCAACACACCGTTAGCAATCGGAATCTCAAAGTCAAGCGAAACACGCATAATGCCTGCGGCGCTCTCATTGGCCACGAGATCAAAATGATAGGTCTCACCACGAATAACCGCACCGAGTGCGATCAGTGCGTCGTACTCATCCGTCTGCGCAAGCTTCTGCAACGCAAACGGGATTTCTAATGCGCCTGGCACGCTCACCTTGGTGACATCTTCGTCCACCACGCCGAGCTTGCGTAGCTCATCCATACAGGCCTCAAATTCGCCGCGGCCCGCATATTCATTGAAGCGTGCAACCACGACACCGATGCGAAGGTTCGTACCGTCCATAACGGTCTGAACAATATCTAATGCCATATTTTTCTCCTGAAGGGCTACCGTGCGATTGACCACGTCCCCAATACAACAAAATCCAAAGGTGCGCACAGTCCTGAAATTGAACGGTGCGCCCCTCATGAGGTGCCTCTACAGGCGTAGACCTAAGCGATTTCAGCTCAGACACCCGTCACGTCACTCAAGCGGCAGGGCGCGCAAAATCGCCCGTCCGTGCACCCTCCACTCTAGCAAGTGGCGGGCGGGGGTGCAAACGTGCGCCCCCATTTTTCTGCGCTCAGTATTTTACTCGATTGCTTCTCGGTAGCGCACCCACTATTGAGCCCGTTATTGACGATAACCGAAGGCCACGTTGTTCGGCATAGGTAGTCCCGTGACACCGAGCGCCTGTGCTGCATGCCAGCCCCACCGGGGATCACGCAGCATCGCGCGCCCGATGTCGACCATATCGGCCTCACCCGAGCGCAAAATCGTCTCTGCCTGCACTGGCTCGGTAATCAGCCCAGCGGTAATCGTCGGCAGCCCCGTTGCCTCCTTGATCTCGGTTGCGAATTCGACTTGGTAGCCTGGGGCAACCGGAATCTCTGTACGGATCAAGCCCCCCGTTGAAACATCGACGAAGTCAAGGCCGTGCTCTTTGCACTTTTCGATAAACGCAATCACGTCTGCGCACTGCAACCCGTCATCAACCCAGTCGGTTGCAGACACACGCATACCAACTGCGATATTTTGCGGCACACTCATCTTGACGCGATGCAGTACATCCAAGCCAAAACGCATACGCCCATCGAGCGCCCCACCATACTCATCAATACGGTGGTTAGAGAGCGGTGAGAGGAACTGATGAATCAGATAGCCATGCGCGGCATGAATCATGATTCCATCAACGCCAGCGCGCACCGCTCGCTTGGCCGCCTCACCAAATGCGTTGATGATATCTTCACATTCGTTGGGTAGTAGCTCCTTAGGGGTTGGCCACTCGGGCGCAAAAGCAATCGCGCTTGCAGCAAGCGTTCCCCACCCACCATAGAGCGGCTTCATCGGTTCGCCCGTCGTCGCACTCGTGCTCGCCTTGCGGCCCGCATGGTTGAGTTGAATGAAAATTTTCACATCGGGCGCGATATCACGCATGACGTCAATCATATGCTTGAGGCTTGCCTCGCATTCGTCACTCCAAAGTCCCAAACACGCGTCTGAGATGCGTCCATCGGGGCGGATAGCAGTCGCTTCAATGGTGAGCAGTCCCGCGCCCGAGGCCACAAGACTGCCATAGTGCACACAATGGAAAATTTGAGCAAGACCGCTCTTGGCACGATACATGCACATCGGGGGAATGGCAATGCGGTTTTTGACGGTAACCGGTCCCAATTGGAACGGCGTAAAAAGCTGAATGCTACGCATGTTATCTGTCCTTTATACCGGCAGGCGAGCCCCTCTTCGATGAGCAGGCCGCCAAGAGGGATTGATCCGAGGCATCGCATCCTCAGAGCGCTTGGCGAGCTGGGCAGGCATCACATTCAACGTGATTCCTATCGGGCAATCGTCTAATAATAGATGGGCTCTATTATAGTCCCGCCTCATTGCCGCTTTTCCATGCTTTTCGCGCCATCTCTAACATCTCTCAAGCGCAACTTACGATATGAGCGCCTGCTAGCGCAAGCGACGCCCTATAACGCAAAGGGGCTCAAGGTAGACGCACCCGAGCCCCACACTTCTTCTATACCAATCAAAGATTTAAAAGAACGAATCCTCATCGTTTTTAAGCGACATCATCCGCTCAATATAGCGAGCAATGGTATCGATTTCTAGATTCACATAGCTCTGCGGCTTGAGTAGCTTAAGTGTCGTCACCTCTACGGTGTGCGGAATCAGATTGATTTCCACGAGCGTATCCAGCGCCGTGTCTTCAACGCGATTGATCGTCAGCGAGACGCCATTAACCGTAATCGAGCCCTTATAGGCCAAGTACGGCGACAACGCACGCGGCGCACGAATCACGAGTCGCCATGATTCAGCCACCTTCTCCATGCTCTCGACCTGCCCCACGCCATCAACGTGGCCACTCACCAAATGGCCGTCAACGCGGTCTCCAAGGCGCATCGCCTTCTCGAGATTGACTTCACCAAAGGTGTCTAACCCCGTCGTCTTTGAGAGGCTCTCCGCGGAAACGTCCACTTTGAACTCTTTATCATTGACTTCAATAACCGTCATGCAGGCCCCGTTGACGGCAATGGAATCGCCAACGCGCACGTCCTCAAGTCCGAGCCCTGGGGCGAGAATCGTCAGACGCACACCGTTGCCGAGCTTCTCTGGCTCACGGACTTTGCCGATGGCCTGAACAATACCTGTAAACATCTATTTTCTCCTGAGTAAAATCGTACGCATATCGTTGCCGATAAGCTTGGTTTGCCATATCTTCCAGCGCTCAGCCTCTGCGGGCGTTGCAGGCTCGGGTAGCGCGGCGATGCTTTTGCCGGCGCCAAAAAAGCAAGGGGCCGTATAAAGCAGAATTTCATCGACAAGTCCCGCTAACAGAAACGCGCCGTTCAGGGTACTGCCAGCCTCAAGGTGCACCTCATTGACCTCTCGAGCAGCGAGCGCGTGTAGTAGCCCCATCAAATCTACGTGTTCCCCCGTAGCATCTGGCAACATCACCACTTCTGCGCCCCGCGCACGGAGCGCCTCGGCGCGCCCCTCTGGGTCAGCGGCAGCGAAAATCAGTACGCCGCCTCCCTCTAGCACACGCGCCGTAAGCGGCGTTTCACATCGCTTATCCACGAGTACACGCAACGGCTGGCGGTGTTGATCGGCAAGCCGCACATTGAGCTGCGGATTGTCACTTTTAATCGTTCCAATCCCAGTGAGCACAGCGCCAGCTTCTGCACGCCATATTTGATTATCCGCGCGCGCTTGCTCGCCTGTAATCCACATCGATCGCCCGTCGCTCAGAGCCGTACGCCCATCTAAAGTCGCCGCGACCTTGAGGCGTACCCACGGTAAGCCCGTACTCATGCGTTTGAGAAAGCCTCGGTTAAGCCAGCTCGCCTCTTCGCTACAGACCCCCGTCGTCACCACGATACCAGCCGCCTCCAACATACGGATACCGCGTCCTGAGACCAAGGGGTTTGGATCGAGTACAGCTACAACAACACGTGCTAAACCATGCTCAATGAGCGCTTTAGCGCAAGGCGGCGTATGTCCGTAGTGAGAACAAGGCTCAAGCGTGACATAAATGGTCGCCCCAGCCACACTTTCTCCGTGCGAGGCAGCGTCACGAAGCGCCATGACCTCGGCATGTGGTCCTCCCACAGCCTGCGTGTGTCCTGCACCAATCAGGCGTCCATCACGAACAATCACAGCCCCAACACTCGGGTTAGGCGGCGAAATTCTTCGGGCACGAGCACCCATCTCGAGTGCCGCTTGCATCCAGCGCTCGTCTTCGCTCATCACTGCCATCAACGCTGTGCCTCCACCGCGGCACGAACGCGATCCACCGTCCGCTCCGTGGTAGGTTTGGACTGAAAGTCGATCGGCAAGTCATTGTTTTCCATACTTTTTTGGATGAGCACGATAAAGGACTCTGGATCCGTAATGTTCAGGTAAACCGAGGCAAAGCGGATGTAGGCTATCGTATCCAAACGACTCAACGCATCGAGCACAAGGTCTCCGAGGCGATTGGAACGGATTTCACGCTCGCCGGTCAAAATCATCTGTTGTTCAATAAAGTCAGCCGCATCTTCCACGCGTTCAAAGGAGACAGGGCGTTTTCTGAGCGCGAGCATCATTGAACTCAGCATCTTCTGGCGGTTGTACTCCATACGTACGCCACCACGCTTCACAATCAAGGGCATGATGAGTTGCGCGCGCTCAAAGGTTGTAAAACGCTTGCCGCAGGACAGACAACGGCGCCGGCGCCGAATCACCGCCCCTTCATCGGGCGTACGGGAATCAACCACCTGCGTATCTTTGTGCTGACAGAAGGGACAACGCATGAAATGACCTCTTGCGATGAACGGCCTGCTTGCCCGAAAAGAGGGCATTGCCCCCACGTAGCAGGCAGGTCAAGAAAAACTACATGAAGTTTATCCTTACAGGCTTTTTAATTCAAGTTTCTGACACAAAATAAGGGCTGTCTCTCTATTGGGAGTGACAGCCCTTGTGTTTTTCTAGCGTGAGTGAGGACTCACTTCAGAAAAAGCATGCCGCAATTAGTCGGAATAGACAGGGAAGGCCGCCGTCAAGCTAGCGACCTCAGCACGAACCCGGGCGAGCACGGCTTCATCTTCGGGCGCTTCGAGCACGTCAACAATCAGTTCAGCGACTTTACGAGCTTCCGCCACGCCAAAACCGCGTGTCGTAATCGCCGGCGAGCCCAAACGAATACCCGAAGTCACAAACGGCGTTTCGGGGTCGTTCGGAATGGCGTTCTTATTGACCGTAATGTTGGCCGCATGCAACGCCGCCTCCGCGGCTTTACCGGTGATCTTGAGCGAGCGCAGATCCACAAGCATCACGTGGCTCTGAGTACCACCCGAGACAATACGAAGGCCCCGCTTCTGAAGCGTCTCGGCCATAGCAGCAGCATTTTCGAGCATGCGGCGGCCGTAGTCCTTGAAGCTCGGATCAAGCGCTTCACCGAGAGCAACAGCCTTCGCAGCAATCACATGCATCAAGGGCCCACCCTGCATACCAGGGAAAACAGCGCTGTTGATTTTCTTCTCGAGATCGGAGCGAGAGAAGATCAGGCCACCACGCGGCCCACGAAGCGTCTTGTGCGTGGTCGTAGTCACAATGTCAGCATAACCGAAGGGCGAGGGATAAACGCCCGCTGCAATGAGCCCCGCATAATGCGCCATATCGACCATGAAGTAGGCGCCCACCGTATGAGCAATCTCAGCGAAGCGCTTGAAATCAATATGAAGCGAATAGGCGCTCGCCCCAGCGATGATGAGCTTGGGTTTGTGTTCACGCGCAAGCGCTTCAACTTGGTCGTAATCAATCGCTTCGTTGGCGTCGAGCCCGTAGGGAACAACGTTGAAATACTTGCCTGAATAGTTCAGACGCATACCATGCGTCAAATGGCCACCCTCCGCCAAGGAGAGCCCCATAATCGTGTCGCCGTGCTCAAGCAGTCCAAAGAAAACCGCCGAATTAGCCTGTGCCCCCGAATGCGGCTGCACATTCACAGCCATCTCAACGCCAGCGGGTTCGCAGAAAAGCTTCTTCGCGCGCTCAATGGCGAGCGTCTCCACCACGTCAACGTTTTCGCAACCGCCATAGTAGCGCTTACCTGGGTAACCCTCGGCGTACTTATTGGTGAGCTGCGAACCTTGGGCCTGCATCACGGCGGGAGAAGCATAGTTTTCCGAAGCAATCAGCTCAATGTGCTCTTCCTGACGGGTGTTTTCTGCGACGATAGCAGCCCAAACGGCAGCGTCCGTTTTTTCAATGGTTTTTGTGCGTTTGTACACGAGAGTTCTTCCTTAATGAAAAAAGAAATAAAGAAAATTTGGTGGCAGCTACACTCACAAAAGTCTTCGCCACGCACCCAAAAGAATGTCATTACGCGCTTAGAGCACGATGCGTGGGTTGAGACTGTAGATGCCAATCCACTCATCCGTTTCAAGCACGTGCCCCTTCATCGCCGCTTCTGCCTCTTGCCAAGTAAAGCGCTCGGGCAGAGAAAGCGTTGCCACATCAAGCGCGATCACAATGAAGCGGTACGTGTGCCAACGTGCATCCCAAAAAGGAGGACACGGACCATCATAGCCCGAACCCGTCTCACCCATAGCAATCTCGCCATCACGACAATAATCGTTGAGTCCAGGACGGCCAAAACCAGCGGCAAACCGATTGCTCAATGCACCCTCTGGAATTTCCCGCACCTCAGCCGGAATGTCTGTCTGCACCCAGTGAACAAACCGACGACGAGCCTGTGTTGCGGGAATCTCTCCGCGTGCATCATGCTCATCACGATTGGTTGGCACATCATCGTCAAGACACGCAATAAAGAAAGAACGGCATCCTGCGGGCACATCCGTCCAAGCTAAATGTGGATTGAGATTATCGGCATGAACGGTGCGACCATCTTTGGCAATTTTTCCATAGGCAAAGCGCTCTGGAATCGGGTGCCCGAAGAAAAAGCTGAGACTTGAAACCTTCATGTGACCTCCTTGAAGGCGCTACGCACAGGAGCGAGCGCCGAATGCACAAACGGGGCTCGCGCCATACTGCGCAAAGCCCCGTCAGTTTTATTTTGAGAGCCAGAACGTTGCTGGTCCGTCATTAATCAGATTAACCTTCATGTCGGCGCCGAACTCGCCTGTCTTTGGCTCGATGCCGCCTCTTGCGCAAGCCGCAAGAAACGCTTCATACCCAGCACGCCCCTCTTGAGGCGCCGCTGCTGCCGAAAAACTCGGGCGGTTGCCGCTGGCGCAGTCTGCAGCAAGCGTAAACTGAGAAACCACCAAAAGCTCCCCACCCACATCTAAGACCGAGCGGTTCATACGAGCAGCATCGTCTTCGAAGATGCGCAGTTTCAACACTTTATTTGCAAGCTGTTCTATGCGCTCAAGCGTATCGCCAGGTGTTGCACAAACAAAGACCAGCAACCCACGGCCGATACTACTGCGGCGAACACCATCAATCGTGACACCCGCCTCGAGCACGCGCTGAACCAATGCCAACATGTATCGTCCCTCTTAACAACGAAGCAAAGTATGACGCTACGGTGCGTTTAGGACACCGTCACCTTAGCCCACTTGCGCTTACCCACTTGTAGCACAAAGGTGTCGCCCTTTTTGACCTGAGCACGACGATCCGTGACCTTTTCGCCATTGATCTTCACACCGCCCTGATCAATCGTGCGGTTGGCCTCACTCGTGGAATCCGCCAACCCAGCTTCCTTGATCATGACGCCCACGGGCAATACCCCCTCGGGCGCCTCAACCGTCACCGAGGCAATGTCAGTGGGCATCGCACCCGCGCGGAAGCGCGCATTGAATTCCTCTTCGGCCGCAGCCGCTGCCGCTTCACTATGGAAGCGAGCGACCAGTTCCTTAGCAAGCAACACCTTTGCATCACGGGGGTTGCGCCCTTGGGCACATTCCTTTTTGATTTGGTCAATGTCAGCGTTACTGCGCAGACTCAAGAGATCGTACCAGTCCCACATGAGTGCATCGGAAATCGACATCACTTTACCGAACATGTCGTTGGGCGCATCAGTAATGCCAATATAGTTGTGCTTGCTCTTGCTCATCTTGATCTGGCCATCGAGACCGACCAACAGCGGCATTGTCAAAATACACTGCGCATCCTGTCCATACTGACGCTGCAACTCACGGCCAACCAACAGATTGAAGCGCTGGTCAGAGCCGCCAAGTTCAAGGTCAGCCTTGAGCGCCACACTGTCATAGCCCTGCATGAGTGGGTAGAGCAGTTCGTGCATCGCAATCGGGGCCTGTTCCGCGTAGCGCTTGGCAAAGTCATCGCGCTCAAGCAGTCGTGCGAGCGTGTAACGACTTGCCAGCTGGATCATACCTACCGCACCAAGCGTATTGCTCCATTCGCTGTTGTAGCGAACTTCCGTGCGTTCAATATCCAGCACCATGCCAGCCTGCGCAAGGTAGGTTTCTGCATTGGCAACGATTTGCTCATGAGAGAGCGGCGGACGCGTGGCATTGCGTCCCGAAGGATCGCCAATGGCCGCTGTAAAGTCACCAACCAAGAAAATTACCGTATGCCCCATGTCCTGAAGCTGACGCAGCTTATTGAGCACCACCGTATGACCAATGTGGATGTCTGGGGCCGTCGGATCAAGACCAAGTTTGCAACGCAGGGGAATACCCGTCGCCTTAGAACGAGCGAGTTTCTGCTCAAACTCCGACTCAATCAAAAAGGTGTCCGTCCCACGGCGGATAAGGGCCATCTCCTCGCGGATCTCATCGGTAACCGGATATGTCGGCTTGTCTGCAGCGACAACGTTCTCTTGAGACATTAAATACCTTCTTCTAATCTTTTGTAAAAATGGCGGAAAAAACCAAAATATTGGAATCGCATTAGCAGAAATTCAGGCGGTTTTTCTATTGGAAAACCCTTAGTTTTGGAGATTTTGTAACGAAAATTGTTGAATATCCGCACTCGCACCTGCAGTCTGCACTAAAATGCATCTTCAGTATTGTTCCCGTTTTTTCTCTTTTTCGCAACCCTAGCCCCATGACAGCTACATCTCACCTCGCCAGACAGCTGAATGATGCCAGCCAAGCGCTCCTCAACGGGTTGCGTAGCATCAAGTCCCCTCAGGTTTCACGTCATGTGGTTCGCAAAAGCGTTAGTACGCTTTTGTCGGTGGTGCTTGGTGCAGGAACACTGTCCATGGCATTGATGGCTCCGAGCGAGGCGGTGGCCTATCGTTTGCTCGATGAGATTGTTGCGGAGCAGGAGTTCCACGCGGTTAGCAACCCTGCGCTTGAAGCACTGCGTAGCGTTGACGTCACGGAACGCAACATCACGGTGAAGGCTGGTGATACGTTGCTCTCGCTCTATGGACGACTCGGACTTAAAGATCCTGAAATCATCGATTTCATCCGTGCTCGTCATGACTTGCGCCCCTTTGTCATCCCACAGATTGGTCAGTTCGTCTCTGCTGGGGTGTATGCCGATGGACGCATCGCCTATTTGAGAATGTATCTAGAAGGGCCGCATGCCCGCGACAGCCGAGTACTCGAAATATTGCGTGACGGCGCCAAAATCGTCGGTAGCAACCAACCCTTCGTCTTTGATGTGATCGAAGAAACCGCCTCTGGCCGTTTCGAAGGCTCCTTGAGCGTGACGGCCGAAGCGCTGGACATTCCTGACAATATCGTCGCACAACTCGACAACGTCTGGGATCAAGGTCGTAGCCCCATCGCCAAGATGAAAAAGGGTGACCTTCTGCAGGTGGCCTACGAGCGTAAGTATGCTGACGGTCACTTCATCCGTAACGGGCAGTTGCTTGCTGTGCGAGTAGTTCGCGGTCAACAAACCGCCGAGGCTCTCTGGTCGCCTGAAGCTCACAACTACTACACCAGCACGGGCGAAGCCGTCAAGCAGACATTCCTGCGCGTGCCGCTCGACGTCAAAGAGGTCAGTAGCGAGTTTGCACCGATGCGCCGCCACCCTGTCACAGGTAAGTTGCGTCCCCATAACGGTACCGATTTCCGCGCCCCGAAAGGTTCGCGGATTTTTGCGGCCTCGGACGGTACAGTCACCTTCGTGGGCTTTCAGCGTCGCGGTTATGGTCGCTACATCAAGATTGACCATGGCCAGAATCGTGAAACGGTTTACGCGCATCTCTCTGCCTTTGCCACTGGCCTCAAGCAGGGACAGCACGTTAAAAAAGGCGAGGTGATCGGTTTTGTCGGCCGCTCAGGTCTTGCAACAGGTAACCACCTGCACTATGAGCTCGTCGTCGACGGTGTGCAGATCAATCCGCTCACGGCAGATATTCCCGATACTGCAAACCTCACCCCGTTCCAGTTGGCGCGCCTCAAAACAATCTCTACACCCGTGCTTGATCGCTTCACTGTGCTTGCCAAAGGCGGTGAACAGAAGCACCCGCTTATTAATACCGCTCAGGTTCAGAATGAACCCCGCGCTGACTTGAACTTCCGTAGCAGTTTTCCTGCACGTGCTTTCATAAGAACGCGCTTGGCGCAGAAAAACGGGCTTGAAGAAGAGTCTTTGCGCTAACGGCTCATGAGCATGGCGCGTATCACCATTGGTCTCATGTCGGGCACGAGCCTTGACGGTGTTGACGCAGTAGCCGTTGAATTTTCACCAGTAGGCATGCGTGAACTTGCGCATGCCTATTTGTCATTTGATGAGTCTCTTCGAGAGCGGCTCCATGCACTCTGCTCGCCTGGAGATAATGAAATTGACCGCGCAGGGGAAGCCGCTGTCGCCCTCTCCCGAGTCTATGCTAGCGCCACCCAAGCGGTGCTTGAGAAAGCCTCCCTCGCGCCTCAAAGCATCGCAGCGCTAGGCGCCCACGGACAGACGATTCGTCATCGTCCGACCCGCGGCTTTACGGTGCAACTTCTTAACGCAGCACTCCTTGCTGAGCTCACAGGCATCGACGTCATTTGTGACTTCCGCGCCCGTGATATCGCCGCAGGCGGCGAAGGGGCGCCACTTGTGCCAGCCTTTCATGCGCAATGTTTTGCTGGCAGAGCGCCGCGCGCCATCCTCAACATTGGCGGCATCTCGAACCTCTCGCTACTACCCACGCAGGCAGCGCTCGCCGAAGGTGCTCCCATTCGTGGTGGCGATACGGGGCCAGGCAACGTGCTACTGAACGCCTGGTGCGAACGACACATTGGCGCGCTCTACGACAATCAGGGCAATTGGGCTAGAAGTGGCCGAATTTGCCAACCATTGCTCGCGGCGTTCATGAGCGAGCCATACCTTGCGCGCCCCTTTCCAAAATCAACGGGCCGAGAACTCTTCAACGAAGCGTGGCTCAAAGCGCATCTAGAGGGCTATCGCGCGCTCGCGCCAGCGGATGTAGCCGCCACACTCACAGAATTCACCGCGCGTAGCATTCTCGAAGCGCTTAAACGCGAGGCGTCCGACATTCGTGAGCTTTATGTCTGCGGGGGCGGCGCCTTTAACCGCTACCTGATGGAGCGACTCGCAGCCCATTTTGCTGGTCTTGTCACGAGCACGACAAAACTCGGCATCCGCCCTGATCACGTCGAAGGTGCTGCTTTTGCTTGGCTCGCCTACCAGTTCCTCGAACGGGCGCCAGGGAACCTCCCTCGTGTTACCCGCGCGGCAGGCCCTCGAATACTAGGAGCGCTTTACCCCCACTAAAATTTCGCCCCAGAACCAAGGGTCTGGGGCGAAAAACACATCCAACGAAGGAGGGCTTGCGTCGCTTAGACGCTAAAGGAAGAGCCGCAACCGCAAGTCGTCACTGCATTGGGATTGTCAATGACAAACTGCGCTCCACTCAGATCCTCTTTAAAGTCGATGGTCGCCCCAACCAGATACTGATAGCTCATGGAGTCGATGAGCAGGGTCACCCCGCCCTTTTCCATCACAGCATCGTCTTCGTTCTGGGACTCATCAAAGGTGAAACCATACTGAAAGCCCGAGCAACCGCCACCTTGAACAAAGACTCGCAGCTTCAGATCAGGATTACCTTCTTCATCCATCAGGGACTTGACCTTCTCCACGGCCGCATCGGTAAAGGTAATCGGATCCGGCATAAGTTCAGGCACTTCATCCTGATGAGTTTCCATATTTTCTTGCACCATTGTGATTTCTTCTTCGACAGGCGCACTGTGTGCCGCCAGTCCAATTAAGGTTGATGGGTGTCCTGTCTTATGTTTAGGCAGGTTTTTGTAGCTTATCCTACACTAAAAATGTCTCGAGTGAATAGCGGAAATTTGTCTAAACCTTTCGACGTGCTCAGCGCTGCCACCTTAGAAAGCGCCATAACAAAAAAGGTCACCCAAAGCGGATGACCTTCTTGAGAGGGGGATGATCCCCCTCGGCAAAACAATTCTGAACGCGAATTAGCGCTTGGAGAACTGCTTGGCGCGGCGGGCCTTGTGCAGACCAACCTTCTTACGTTCGACTTCACGAGCATCGCGGGTCACGAGGCCAGCGTTCGAGAGAACGGACTTGAGACCTTCATCGTAGTCGATGAGTGCACGGGTAATGCCGTGACGGATGGCGCCAGCCTGGCCAGACTCACCACCACCAGAGACGTTGACCATGATGTCAAACGTTTCAACGTTTTCGGTCAACTGAAGCGGCTGCATCACAACCATGCGACCCGTTTCACGGTGGAAGTACTGGTCGAGCTCACGGCCATTGATGATGATCTTGCCCGTGCCACGCTTGATGAACACGCGAGCAACGGAGCTCTTGCGGCGGCCCGTGCCGTAGTTGTAGTTACCAATCATTTTCAAGCCTTCCTGAGATTAGAGGTCCAACACTTTGGGCTGCTGAGCGGAATGGGGATGTTCAGCGCCAGCGTAGATCTTGAGCTTCTTGATCATGGCGTAGCCGAGCGGTCCCTTCGGGAGCATGCCCTTGACAGCGATTTCAAGAGCACGACCCGGATGCTTTTCCTGCATTTCGCGGAAGGTCGTTTCATAAATGCCACCAGGGTAGCCAGAGTGACGGTAGTACGTCTTCTTACCAGCCTTTTCAGCAGACAAAACGAGCTTGTCGGCATTGATAACAACGATAAAGTCACCCGTGTCAACGTGGGGCGTGAATTCGGGCTTGTGCTTGCCACGCAGGCGCAGAGCGATTTCGCTGGCAAGACGGCCGAGCACCTTTTCACTGGCATCGACCACGAACCAGTCGCGCTTAACCTCAAGCGGCTTGGCCGAGAAGGTCTTCATTGCGTTCACCTAATATAAAAATTTGCTGGAAAAGCTCGCTCAACGGATGGCGCCGCTGGTTCCTTCTCAATCATTAGGAACCGGAGACGGAGTCTTTACCAACAGAAAACAAAACAAAAGCGAACCGGCAAAAGAGATCATCAGACGGAGATCACACAAAACGTCGATTCGCAAACTAATTTGAAAGCCTAACCTGCTAAGAAGTTGCGGCGCCAGTGGAAAAAAGATGGGGTAAGCAATCCGCAAGAGCAAAGTTAGACTGGCGATTTTAGCGAAACAGAAAGGAAATGTCTAGAGAAGTAAGCGCTTTTTTTCATGTCTACGTGCTAGGCGAGTCTTGCGCAAGTGCCGCGTAGGCTCTACCCAACCTTCCTTATGGCGAGCGCTTCTAAATCGGAGCAAACTCCTTGATGTGCCCTCACGTGCTATTCACTCAAAAGGCGGACTATCCGAAGCATTGCTAGCAACGGTGGGGCATTTTATCGGGAGGATTCTATTCATGATCAATGCAGAAGCACTACTCGAAGAATTTCTTGAACTCGTTCGACTTCCTTCGCGCTCGGGGCAAGAGCGCGCCGTCGCAGATGTACTTATTGCCAAACTTCGCGCCATTGGTTTGCATGTATACGAAGACGATGCAGCACAAAAACTCGGAGGCAACACCGGTAACCTCATTGCCAAACTCTCTGGCGACGAGACGCTCCCTGCTGTACTCTTTTCTGCCCATATTGATCGCGTACCGAATCACGGCCACATCACGCCCGTGGTCGATCGCGCCGCAGGTATCGTAAAAAGCGATGGAACCTCTATTCTGGGCGCAGATGATACCGCAGGCATCGTAGCGATCTTGGGTGCACTTCGCGAGCTTGCTGCTTCCAAGCGCCCACACGGTGACGTGGAAGTGCTCTTTTCTGTGAGCGAAGAAGTGGGGCTACTCGGCGCGCAATCGCTTGCACGTGACGCACTACGCTCGCGCTTGGGTTATCTGATTGACTGCTCTGGTCCTGTAGGAAAGATTGTTACCGAAGCGCCGAGCATCTTCGATATCCGTGTCCACGTCTACGGTCGTAGTGCTCACGCAGGGATTGAACCAGAAAAAGGCCTCAATGCCTTGAAAGTGGCAGCTCATGCCCTCGTTGAACTACCTGACGGCCGCCTCTCACCCTCAGTGACTGCAAACTTTGGCGTTATCGAAGGCGGTCGCGCCACCAATGTTGTCTGTGACCACGTCGAGATTTTGGGCGAGGCGCGCGGAACCGACGCCAAAGCGCTTGCCGAATACATTGCCACGGTTAGAAATGTCTTTGCGAACATCGCTGAGCGTTTCAACACTCGCATTGATGTGGATATCCAACAGAGTTGCGAAATGTTCAGCATCGACGCAAGCGCCCCCGTGGTTGTTCATGCGCTCAATGGCTTGGCCGAAGCAGGGGTGGCAGGCTTTACCTGTAGCACAGGGGGCGGTAGTGACGGCAATGTTCTCAACCAACTCGGCATGGACTGTGTCGTGCTTGGCGTGGGCTATAGCCGCAACCATACGAAAGAGGAAACACTCCAGTACGGCGATATGGTCCGGTGTGCTGAAGCGCTCGTTGGCATTGTGGAGAGTGTGAGTACAAGTGCTAGCGTGAGCTAGTGCCGCACCGAGAGACTAAAAATCAAAGCGCTCCCCAATACTGATATCAGAGAGCGCTTTGCTAAGAGCGGTGACGCACCGTCCCTCGAAGTCAGGGGCGGCTCTAGCGCATTGCGCGATTATTTCGTCTTAGAGACCTCGGGCTTTGCCGGCTCCTCGAGCGGCTCAGTAGCGGCAGTTTTTTCTTCAACCTTAGTAGAAACAACCTCCACTGACTTTTCGTTAGCTGCCTGCGCCACAACGGGTTCAACCACTTCAACGGGTTCCGCCTTGGGTTGCGGCGCGACATATTCGCGTCCCTCGAGCGCGGCTTCAACGATTGGGCGCAACGCTTCAGTACGGGCCGTGTTCATCTGCCCCAAGCGCAAGCGACGGAAGAGCACATCGTCCGCGGTACGCGCACCTTCATAGTCGCGGGCATAAACCGCAAACTTATAGACTTCTGCATCAGCAGCATCAGAGCGCTCTGCCGCGATTTCGAGCGCTTCTGGATCGAAATGCGGATTCTTCGCGATGGGCAGATCGTGCGTGACACAAAGACGCGGCGGCACGAGATGGCGTAGTGTTGCAACCGTCATGGCATGCTCAGCCATCTTACGGTAGGCCGTCCACTTGCCGCCCGTCACCGTAATCATGTTGCCAAATTCGGGGATCACTGCGTGTTCGCGAGACACCTTGGCGGTAGAGCCAGCCGAGCCCGTCGCAGACGGGTTAAAGAGCGGACGCAGACCCGCAAACGTCGCCTTCACATCCGCACGCGTAATGGGCTTTTCAAGGTAGCCAGACGCCGTCTCGATCATAAAGTCGATTTCGTCTTCGCTGACCGTCGGATCGAAGTTCGCTTCATTCTGCTCAACGTCGGTCGTCCCAACGAGCAACATGCCATGCCAAGGAATCGCAAAGAGCACGCGACCGTCTCGTGTCTTCGGGATCAGCATGCCCGTATCGCCCGGCATGAAGGACTTGTCCAACAGGATGTGCGAACCACGGGAAACGCGCACCAGCGTGCTCGCTTCGGGATCCACCATACGACGAATCGGGTCAACCCAAGCACCCGCAGCGTTGAAGACCATCTTCGTGCGAATCGTAAATTCTTCACCGGTTTCCTTATCTTTGGCCTTCACCGCACGGATCGTGCCGCTTTCATAGACCATACCAACGACCGGCATGTAATTGAGCGGCACAGCGCCATGCTCAAAGGCCGTGCGCATGAGGGCAACGTCCAAACGAGCATCGTCAAACTGACCATCATAGAACTTCACACCCCCCATAAGGCCTTCGGGTCTGACCCCTGGGAGCGCCTCCAGCGTTTTTTCACGCGACAGCGAGGACGTGGCACCAATCCCATAACCGCCGTAAGTCATGGCAGCATAGATGCCCAAGCCCACGGTATAGAACTCACGTTCGCCCTTGGCATAGCAAGGCAGAATAAAGGGCTTAGCATGAACAAGGTGCGGCGCATTCTTGATCAGGATACGACGTTCCTTCAGCGCTTCACGCACCAATCCCCAGTCGCGCGGGTTCTTCATGTAACGCACGCCACCGTGAATCAGTTTCGTCGAACGCGACGAGGTACCCGCGGAAAAGTCCTGCGCCTCAAGCAACACGGTCTTGAGGCCACGAGAAGCAGCATCCACCGCAATCCCAGTGCCGGTGGCGCCGCCGCCGATCACGACCACATCCCAAACGGGATCTTCACGAAGTTGGGCGAGCAGTTCCTCGCGCACTAACGGTTTCAATTCAGTCATCTCACTTATTCCAGTTTCTGGCTCGGCCCACTGCACGAGTCCATTGGTTCATCAAAAAGCCCTTCCGATCCTCGCTCATGGCGGGTTCGAACACTCGATCTATTTTCCAGAGTGAAGCAATATCTTCACACTTGGCCCAAACGCCGGTGGCCAAACCGGCAAGCGTTGCCGCACCGAGCGCCGTGGTCTCGGTCACAACTGGGCGAACGACCGGCACGCCGGTGATGTCCGCCTGAAATTGCATCAACAAATTGTTCTGACAAGCGCCGCCATCGACTCGCAACTCTTTGAGCGGCGTAGCGGCGTCGAGTTGCATGGCCTCGAGCACCTCCGCACATTGAAAGGCAATGCCTTCAATGGCTGCGCGCGCAATATGGGCACGCGTTGTTCCTCGGGTCAGGCCAATGATCGTACCGCTCGCATAGGCATCCCAATGTGGCGCGCCCAAGCCGACAAAGGCTGGAACGAGATAAACACCGCCATTGTCAGGCACTTGCGCCGCCAAGGTTTCCACTTCTGCGGCGGAGCTGAAAAACTGCAGCCCATCACGCAACCATTGCACGACAGCACCCGCCACAAACACGCTACCTTCCAGAGCATAGTTCGGACGTTGTCCCTGTAACTGCCAAGCAACCGTGGAGATGAGTCGGTGTACGCTCTGCCGAGGCGTCTGACCGACATTCATCAGTAAGAACCCACCCGTGCCGTACGTGTTTTTGGTCACCCCAGGCTCATAGCAAGCCTGACCGAAGCTTGCGGCTTGCTGATCGCCCGCCACGCCCGCAATGGGTATTGGCATACCGAACCATTCTGCATCGGCCATGCCGATAATGCCCGAGCTCGGCACAATCTGCGGCAACAAGCTCATCGGAATGTCAAAAATACCCAGCAGTTCATCGTCCCACTGCCCAGTACTCAGGTTGCACAGCAATGTACGAGACGCATTGGTGAAATCTGTCGCATGCACCCGCCCTTTGGTCAGTTGCCAGATGAGCCACGTATCAATCGTTCCGAAGGCTAACTCTCCCCGCTCGGCGCGCGAGCGCGCACCAGGCACGTTAGAGAGAAGCCACTGAATTTTGGTTCCAGAAAAGTACGGATCAATTCTGAGACCAGTCTTCTCACGGATCAGTACTTCAAAGCCCTGTCGCTGCAGATCCTTACAGTAGTCTGCCGTACGTCGGTCCTGCCACACAATAGCAGGCGCAATAGGTTCGCCCGTTTTCCTATCCCAAATGACCGTCGTTTCACGCTGATTCGTAACGCCAATGCCAGAAATGGCCTGTGCTGGGACACCAGCTTTGAGCAGACAAGCTCTTGCACACGCAATCTGCGTGCGCCAAATATCCATTGGATCGTGTTCTACCCAGCCCGGTTGGGGATAGTGTTGGGGAAATTCGGCCTGCTCCATGGCCACGATCTGTGCACTCTCATCAAAGAGAATCGCACGCGAACTCGTTGTGCCTTGGTCAAGAGCCAAAACATACTTCATCTCTGGTTTCCTCCCGCCCAAGTGAGATGCGTTCTACGCAGCGTTTCCAACTAAGGCGTCTTCTGCGACTGCCCATGCCCAAGCCGTATCCTCGGCGTCCGCACGCACTTCGGCAACAGTGAGCAAGCTTGCTTATTGCTGCACGCCCCAGGGCAAAAAGAAATCATTCAGCAACAGTCCACACCATACCCATCTTATTGAGTTTATCGAAAATAGGGCATTCTGCATAGACGCCTCGAAAGGACTGCCGATCTTTTTTGCCTTTGCTCAAGGGTTTTCTGCCTCTGAACACTCCATGAGCATAACGGCACACCTGAAAGCGGCTCTTTTTGCGGGGCAAATCGCGCCCCACCTTGACGTAAAAAGGGTGAAGATCGCAACTCCTCACCCTGTTTGCACGCAAGCGCTCAAACGCTAGGGCCACGCCCTTGCTGCTATACGCTCAGCGCGATTATGCCTTGTCCTCAGAAGCTGTAGCACCCTCTTGGTCAGCATCCAGCTCAGGCGCCTCGTCCTCCTCATCAAAGAGCTCATTCATGGCCTTGGCCTTTTCAATCTCGGCCTCCTCGCTCGGCGTGGCCTCGTTAGAGGGTAGCGCTTCGGCAAACGCCTCGGACTTCTGCGCACGAACAATGAACTCGCTCGACTGGATCAGTAAGCGTAGCGCGGCATTGACCGCTTCAGCGCTCTCGAAATAACCAGCTATATCCGCATCAAGTCGCACCAGCCCCTGTTTAGCAAAGTCAGAGCGCTCAGAGAAACGGCGCGTTTCCAGTGCACGGGCACGCGGTCCCGAACGCACACCAAAACGCTCGCGGCGCTCGCCGCTAAAGCCCTTGCGCTCAGCCCAGCCTCGACGATCGCTAGCGCCACGGCGATCAGAGCCATGGCGTCGATCATCACGGCGATCAAACTCGCGGCGATCTGAGCGATCTGATGCTGCACGGCGCTCCCAGCGCTCCCCAGCACGGGACGCGCGCTCAGAGCGTTCACCACGTTCTTCACCACCAAACGGGGCACGATGCGAGCCCGTCGATTTCCAAGGTTTACGATCCATGTCTGTACTCAAAATATCTGTGTTGATGTTGTGCCGACCGCACGACGGCAGGTCCCCGCAGGCTTTGCGGGTCAAGAGATAGGACTGACCTGACTTTTCCGTCGGGTCTTGCACGCTGTATCACGAAAAAGCGTGCACATTTTAGCTTGAAACTTCTTGTGACTAGGGGTTAACCCAAAGACTTTGTGCAAATCCAAGCGTTTCGCTATAGACTTGACTTAGGGAAGGAGAAAAGCGAGTCTCTCTTGCTGAAGCTCTCACCCAATTTGAATAAGACAACAATAAAGAGAGGTGTCTATATGTCGCAAGCTCTGCAAACCGTCTTCCATGGGATTAACCGCTCCGCAGCAGTTGAAACCGCCGTTGCCGAAAAAGTCGATGCATTGCGCCGTTTTGACAATCAGCTTGGGCCTTGCAAGGTCACCATCACGCAAGAAGGCCACCAAACCATGGGAGCCTTCACCGTTCGCATCGACCTTGTCGCCTCTGGTCAGGACATCATCGTTAACCGCACCAATATGGACGTGATGGCCGCCCTCAACGAAGCCTTTGATACGGTTCGCCGCTCTGTGAAGGAGGAAGCCGACAAGCGCCGTAGCCGCTAAACAAACTTGTGAGCTCCACGGGGATTGCTCGATGCGCTCGCCCTACTGAGCTTGATTAAGGGACGGCAAAAGACCGTCCCTTTTTCTATTACACAAAAAACCAAAGCCCGCAGATTTGCAGAAATCTACGGGCTCTTAAAGTATGGCGTCCCCACGGGGATTCGAACCCCGGTACCGACCGTGAAAGGGTCGTGTCCTAGGCCTCTAGACGATAGGGACCCTGACTGTCTTGGTGGAGGTAAGCGGGATCGAACCGCTGACCTCTTGCATGCCATGCAAGCGCTCTCCCAGCTGAGCTATACCCCCAAAATTGCACGGCAGAATGCTCGAGGCAACATCCTTCCGGAAAAAAACTGTGGCGTCCCCACGGGGATTCGAACCCCGGTACCGACCGTGAAAGGGTCGTGTCCTAGGCCTCTAGACGATAGGGACCCTGACTGTCTTGGTGGAGGTAAGCGGGATCGAACCGCTGACCTCTTGCATGCCATGCAAGCGCTCTCCCAGCTGAGCTATACCCCCGACAATCGAGAGACGTAACTATAACAGAAACCGGTGTAATAAGCAAATAACTATGTAACAAAATATTTCAATATCACATCTTATCGATATGGCGCTAAGACACAGACAAGAAAATCGGCTCTTCGCAACGCCATAGCGATACTCTTTGCCCCGATTCGGGCTACCTAAGTCTTTCTTTCAGTGGCCTTGCGCAGTACTATTGAACATCAACGTTCTTATTGCGCATCAATAGTCATGACGACAAAACATACCGAGCTCGCTGCACCCACACAAGTTATTCGGATTCGCGGAGCACGCCAAAACAACCTCAAAAACGTCAATCTAGATTTGAAGGCGGGCGAATTCACGGTCATTACGGGACTCTCAGGCTCAGGCAAGAGTTCCCTCGTTTTCGATACACTCTATGCCGAAGGACAGCGCCGCTACGTTGAAACATTTAGCCCCTATGCGCGACAGTTCCTCGAACGCATGGACCGTCCTCAAGTCGATGCCATTGAGGGGGTGCCACCCGCTATTGCCATTGACCAAACTGGCGCCGTACGCACCTCGCGATCAACCGTTGGCACGATGACTGAAATCAACGATCATCTCAAACTACTCTTTGCCAACGCTGCGCATGCCTTTTGCCCCACTTGTGGGGAAGAGGTCCGGCAATATACTCCACAGAGTATTACCGCCTCACTCCTGGAGATGGCCGCACAACTCGATCCAGCCACAAGGCTTTACGTGACGTTTTCGATCGCCGTACCTGCGACGTTACCCCTAGATACAGCCATTGAGGGGCTCTCTGCTCAAGGCTATACGCGCATTCTCGCTCAAGAAAAAAACGACCAAGGTCACGTACTCACCGTTGTGCTCGACCGCTTCAAAGCTGGCAACATCGATTCCACTCGTCTAACGGATGCCGTCGAGCACGGCCTTGAAAAAGGGGCAGGAAGAATCGAACTCTACAGCGAAGAAAGCGCGCAAGATACCCCTCGATTGCTCGCCTCGTTCCGTGAAGGTTTTCTCTGCGCGCACTGTGATGTGATGTATTCATCGCCCTCTCCGTCGCTTTTTAGTTTCAACTCACCGCTTGGCGCCTGCCCAACATGCCGTGGTTTTGGGCGCGTCATCAGTGTGGATCCAGCGTTGGTTATCCCCGACCCCTCGCTCTCGCTCGAAGAAGGGGCCGTGAAGCCTTGGACCACGGCAAGCTATGACGAGGTGCGCTCGGATCTAAAACGCTATGCCGCCAAGCGGGGCGTCTCCATGAATACGCCGTATGAGGATTTGCCACAAAAAGACAAAGACTGGATTTGGAACGGCGATGAAAACTGGAGCGGCAAATGGCAGACGCAGTGGTATGGCGTCAAGCATTTCTTTGAATGGCTTGAGAGTCGCTCCTACAAGATGCATGTTCGCGTGTTGCTGTCTCGGTATCGCTCCTATACGCTGTGTCCAGACTGCGGTGGTTCGCATCTCAAACAATCTGCGCTCATGTGGCGCTACGGTACTGCGCAGGCTCGCGCGCATATCCGTGAGCTCGGCAAACGCCTACCTAGCTTCAAACCCCTCAACGCTACCATGAGCGATGAGCGCTACGATGCCCTCCCTGGGTTCAACTACCATGAACTCAGTACCTTGCCGATTGATGTGCTTGTGCAATTCTTTGAGCAGATGCGTCCCAGCGCACCCAAAGAAGAAGTCCTCGTGCTCGATGAGATCATTGCCCGCCTCTCCTACCTCTGCGACGTAGGACTCGGCTATCTAGATCTTGACCGCCAAAGCCGAACACTCTCTGGCGGTGAGGTGCAACGCGTTAACCTAACTACCGCGCTAGGCACCTCCTTGGTCAACACTCTCTTCGTCCTAGACGAGCCGAGCATTGGGCTACATCCCCGTGACATGGATCGCGTCAACTCTGTCATCTCACGCCTGAGTCGCGCAGGCAACACCCTTGTTGTCGTTGAGCACGACCCACAGGTGATGCTCGCTGCCGACCGTCTCATTGACATGGGACCGGGCGCAGGGAGCGCGGGTGGCGAGATCATCTTTGATGGAACAACCCGTGAGGCGCTCAACGCGGATACCCTCACTGGCCGCTACCTGTCTGGGCGTCTACGCGTCACTCGTGAACACCCTGCAGCGCTCACGCCGAAAACACGTTGGTTGCGCCTGCAAGGCGTCCGAGAGCATAACCTCAAAAACATCACCGTTGAAATTCCTCTCAAGCACATGGTGGCCATAACAGGCGTCTCTGGCGCTGGCAAGTCCACACTCATTACCGACGTACTGGTTCCAGCCCTTGAGCGACGTCTGCAAAAGGGCACCGCGGTCCCAGGGGCCTTCGCAGGCCTCTCTGGCACGATCCCCACCGACGTGGTCTTCGTAGATCAAAGTCCAATCGGGCGCACTTCTCGCGCCAATCCCGTCAGTTATGTTGGTGCCTTTAACGGCGTGCGTGACCTCTTTGCGGCCTCTCCTGGTGCGCTAAGCGCAGGGCTCACAGCGGGTGACTTTTCCTTTAACTCTGGTAACGGTCGTTGTCCAACCTGTTCTGGCACTGGGACAGAGCACGTGGAAATGCAATTCCTCTCGGACGTGTATCTCCCTTGCCCTGCCTGCCATGGGCGGCGCTACCGCGACACAACACTCGAAGTACGGATCACGCTCGCCGACGGTCATAGCTATAACATCGCCGATGTGCTCGAGCTCACAGTAGAGGATGCCATCAAGCTCTTCGATGGCCATAGCACGATCACTGAACCGCTTGGGTACCTCAAGCTTGTTGGGCTTGGCTATGTACGCCTCGGACAGCCCTTGACAACCCTCTCGGGAGGCGAAAACCAGCGCCTAAAACTCGCTGGCACGCTCGCAGCAGGACTGCGTATGAACCGTTCAGGGGCGGGAAAGATGTTGATCTTTGATGAGCCCACCACTGGACTGCACTTTGATGACGTCAATACGCTCGTACACATTTTCGATATCCTCGTACATCTAGGTCACACAGTTGTCGTTGTTGAGCACAACCTTGATATGATCAATGCGGCCGACTGGATTATTGAACTGGGGCCAGAAGGCGGTGACGACGGTGGCTCACTCGTCTTTACTGGAACGCCCGATCAGCTCGTCGAGCAAGAAAACACCCATACGGGGCGCGCGCTCGCCGCATGGCGTCGCACTCTCGCTGGCCATGATCAAGAGACCTTCTTTCACTTTCCGAAAACAGCAGCTTCTAGGCAACCTCGTGACAATGCAATCGTCGTCCAAGGAGCGCGTGAGCACAATCTTAAAAACCTCAATATCCGCATCCCGCGAGAAAAATTCAATGTCATTACGGGACCGTCGGGCTCAGGGAAGTCAACACTGGCCTTCGACATCATCTTCGCTGAAGGGCAACGTCGCTACCTTGAAAGCCTCAATGCCTATGCAAGAACAATGGTGCAGCCGCCCCCCTTACCTGATGTGGATGCAGTACGCGGCATCCCCCCTTCCGTGGCGATCGAACAGCGCACGTCGCGCGGAGGGCTACGTTCAACCGTCGCAACCATGACGGAGGTTTACCATTTCATCCGCCTACTATTTGGCAAACTTGGCACACAATACTGCCCTGACTGTCACATAGCCTGTCAGCCGCAGCAGCGAGATGAAATTCTTGCCGCCATCCAGAACAATGCTCGCACAGGGGATCTTGAAATTCGTGCCCCTATTGCTCAACACAAAAAAGGCGCTTTCCGTGCTGAACTTGAGGCACTCAGGGGCTTTCACCTCTTTCTGATTGATGGGGTGTACTACGACACGTGGAAGGCTCCGCTTCCCAAGCTTGCTCTACGCCAAGAGCACGACATTGAAGTCATCGTCGGGACTTGGCGTGCCACGGAATCCGTTGACACATTGCGCCAGCTCATTGACCTTGCCCTTAGCACAGGGCGCGGGGCGCTAACCGCCTCAGCAGTCGGCTCGGGCACGGCAGGGGAATACTATTCCACCCTCTCTTCGTGTCCACAATGCGGACGAAGCTTCCCAGCGCTCGATCCCAAACTCTTTTCCTACAACTCAAGTGTCGGTGCCTGTACCCGCTGCTCGGGTTATGGCATCCTCACAGAAGCCTTGAAAAAAACGCACCGCAGCACCGAGTCGTTCGATGACGAGCCTAAATCGCTCGCAGAGGCAGGTAGCCCAATCTGCTCGGATTGTCATGGGGATCGCCTCAATCCAGTAGCGCTCAATGTGTTCTGGCACGACAAACGTATCGCAGACATTGGTCATATGACGATCGATGAAGCCGCGAGCTTCTTTACAAAGCTGAAGCTCGATGCGCGCGAAGCCGCGATCGCGGAGGATGCCATCAAGGAAATCACCTCGCGTCTAGCCTTCCTCCAAGAGGTTGGACTTGGCTACTTAACACTTGACCGTTCAGCGCCCACACTCTCTGGCGGTGAAGCTCAGCGTATTCGCCTTGCTGCACAACTCGGTAGCAACCTGCAGGGTGTTTGTTACGTGCTCGATGAGCCCACTATTGGGCTACACCCACGAGACAACCATATGCTACTGAACGTTATTGAATCCTTGACAAGAAAAGGCAATACGTTACTCGTGGTCGAGCACGATGAAGACACCATCCGTAGGGCAGAAAACATCATCGACATCGGTCCCAAAGCAGGCACCTTCGGCGGACAACTCGTCGCTGAAGGCACAATTGATGCCATTGAGGCCAATCCGCAAAGTGTCACGGGGCAGCTCCTCAAGCACCCCTTACAGCACTCCGGAGAGCCTGCTCAACGCTTCAATGCCATCACGGATCCTAAGCTAACGATCGAGGCACCATCCATCCGTAACCTTGCGATCGACTCGCTAGATATCCCGCTCAACCGTCTTGTTGTACTCACAGGCGTATCGGGGTCTGGTAAATCCACACTCTTGCACGAAGTCCTCTACAAGAATCTCTTTGCTGCCACCCAACTCAAAAAAGGGCAAGAGCCTGTTTGGGAAAACTGCACTGAGATCAAAGGCTGGAGTCAGATACGTAGGGTGCTGGCCGTGGACCAAACGCCGATCGGCAAAACGCCACGTTCTTGTCCAGCCACGTATGTAGGGTTTTACGACGACATTCGAATGCTGTTTGCCGGGCTACCCGAGAGCCAAGCACGTGGTTACGACCACAGTCGTTTCTCATTCAACACGAAGGGAGGACGATGCGAGGCATGCGCTGGTCAGGGGTTCATCACGTTGGAGATGAACTTCATGCCGGATGTCAAAATCGAATGTGAAGTCTGCCACGGCGCTCGCTTCGACCAAGAAACGCAGGCGGTCACTTGGAAGGGCCGCAATATTGGCGACATTCTCAAGATGTCTGTAGAACAAGCGACCGAACTGTTCGCTGGGCAAACGGCTATTACCCGGCCTCTTTCACTGATGAGCGATGTGGGGCTAGGGTATCTACAGCTTGGACAACCTTCCCCCACCCTCTCGGGGGGTGAGGCTCAGCGACTTAAGCTCGTCACGGAACTTGCGAAAATCAAGGATAACGGTACTCGAAGTAAGACTAGCCAAGGTGTACTATATGTGCTTGATGAGCCTACGGTTGGGCTACACATGAACGATGTCGCCAAGCTCATCACCGTTATTAAGCGGCTCGTAGCAGCGGGCAACACCGTCGTAGTTATCGAGCACAATCTAGACGTCATTGCAGAAGCAGATTGGGTGATCGATCTTGGCCCCGAGGCAGGTAAGTTCGGCGGGCGACTTTGTGGCGAAGGGACTCCCAAAGACATCAGTCAACTCTCTACGCACACAGGTGTCGCACTCAAAGAGTTCTTAGCAACGCACCAACCAGATGCCTCTAGCTCCAGACAGGAAGAGGTAGCAGAGTCAGCAGCAGCCCCCCACGAACACGCCTCAGCAGAGCGGCGCAAGGCTCGCGCCAAAGCGGACGCAGTCAGCTCGAGCGCGAAAAAGGAGCGTTCAACAGATAAGCGTCGCACGAAAAACTAAGTCGCTCGAATGAAAAGGCCGCCGTACATTCTCAGACAGCGGCCTTTTCTGCAACCTACCCCCGAACGCTTTAACGCCGTTCAACCATAAAAAGCGCGATGCCACCCACAACAAGCATGGCCAACGTAGGTAACAGCGCTGCCAACATCGGGCTGAGCATGGTGGTCGAGCCCAAATAGCTGAAAATGTTGCTGAGCGCATAAAACGTAATCCCGATCATGATCCCTGCGAACATCTTGATCGCCATTCCACCTGAACGCGCATTCATGTAGGCAAAGGGCATCGAGAGCGTTAACATCACCAATGTGCTAAGCGGGTAAAAGAGCTTGGTCCAAAACGCGATTTCTTGCTTTTCCGTATCTTGATTATTCTGCTTCAAATGGGTGATAAGCCGCGAGAGGTCACGTAGAGACATATCGTCAGGGCGGCTTGTGTAGACCGAAAGCATGTCGGGACCCAATGAAGACGTAAAGATGAGATCCACCACACTCTGGTGGGTAACAGCTAGCCCTTTCACATCCGCCATTTCATCTCGCGGCAGCGGTGGATAAATATCGATGGTCACGTCATGGAGCACCCAGCCACTATCTTGTTGATACGATGCTGAATTCGCAGCGATCAATCTCTGTAACACGCCGTCCTGACTGAATTCAAACACCCGCCATGGCCCAGTTTCTCGATTGTTATCAGCCCTCACATAGCTCACATTGATATAGCGGTCATAGGTCTGAGTGCGGTCGTTGGCTACATCTCGGAGCCAAACGCCTGTCGAATAACCGCGGGCAGTCAGATTTTGAGATTTTGAAAGCGTCTTAAGCTCTACGGAATAACGTTCAGAGGGAGGCGCAATAAATTCGCCAAACAGATACGTCGTACCAACCAAAATGACGGCAGAAACCGAAATAGATAGACATAGCCGTAACGGGGAGAGCCCAGCCACACGTAGCACCGTGAACTCAGAGCTCGATGCCCAACGAGACATCGTGTAGATCGAACTCAAGAGCGCCGCAAGAGGCATGACCTGATAGACGCGCCCAGGTAGCGACAGTCCCGTAAAGAGAAACGCCTCAGCAAGAGTACGCCCATTACCAATGGAGTCGATCTGACCAACAAGGTCAAAGAAGGCAAAAAGGGAGACGAGCGCAATCAGCGCAAAAAGCGTTGAGCTCAGAATATCCTTCGTGAACTGACGAGTAATGACGCGCATCATTAACCCTCCTCACCTTCAGCGCGACGATGCCGCCAATACCAAATAGAGAGCCAGGGTGGTAACCATCTTGTACGCCACACCCATCGATAGTAGAGCGTGGCAGAAATCAGAAACACAAAACCGTTAAGCGTAGCAAGGGCTGTCACGTAGTGGATTTTCCCCTGCTCAACCCAGTTCTGCATAACCGTAATGCCGTTGAGGTAAAGAATGAAGATAAGACTAGCAAAGATAAGGTTGAGACTACGCCCAGCGCGAGGGCTGTTGCAACTTAGCGGCACAGCTAGTAGCGCTAGGTTAAGCGCAGCAAAGGGCCAGCAAAGTCGCCAAAAAACCTCTGAGAGCGACTTAGGAGAATGCTCAAGCATCAACATACTCATGGGCTGAGCCGCAAGCTTTGAGGTCTGCCAAGGATTGTCAATCTTCACATCAAGACGAAGACCGTACTCCTTAAAGTCAACAACGCGCGTTTTAGCGCTATCTTTCGAGACGTCATAACGGCGGCCATCGTTGAGAATAATGTAGCGATCCCCCTCATCATTCACACGAATCTGACCAGACTGAGCGATGAGCGCCGCGTCGCTATCTTTTGAGCGATCAGCAACAAAAAGCTTACCAACTCGGTTGTTCTCTTGGTCAAGGCTCTCGACAAAGAGGATGCGTTTACCACCTTGAAGCTCAATAAAGCGGCCCGTACTGAGCTGATCCACTTCATCCTGCTGTTGAAACTTGTTGCGCGTAATTTCAGTCTGAGAACGTGCCCAAGGCGAAACCACAATCGAGAGCACGGCCACCAGTAACACCAACGGCACGGTAATTCTCAATACAGGCGCAATAAAAGAGAGTAGTGAGCGACCACCTGAGGAAAACCACACCACCATCTCATTGTCTTGCCACCAACGCATCAAGGTGATCAACACCGAGACAAAAAGCGATAAAGCAAGCAGCGGTGCAATATAGGTCAATGAGTTATAGAGAATCATCTGCAGCACTTCGGAATTACCGATCACGCCGCCCGAGGCCATACTGAGTACACGCACCATCCCCACGGCAAACACAATCGTAAAGAGTACGGTAAAAGTGCCGCCTAGCGTATTGGCAAGTTCTCCCGCAAGGGATCGTCTAAGAATCATGAGAGAATCAAATCCAGAATAATCGTTGCTTTGGGCATATCCTGCGCCCATCCGCCTTACGCCAACGCCTCAACCTACTTGATGAATATAAGACTCAGGACAGCCCCACTGCGGTGGGGTGCAAAAGAGTAGGCCGCGCATCGTGAAAATCTCTCAGATTTTAGACGAAATCAGCAGGCAACTGAAGTGAGCCAGCACGAGAAGGAAAGGATCAAGAGAGGGCAACAAAAGTTATACACAACCACACCACAACCTGTGGATAACCTAGTCTTATTTAGTAATATCCGAATTTACATCTTTGTTTTTAAAGAAAAAATAAAGACATAATTTTCCGTGAGGATTTATTCAAGTTTGTGGATATCTCACGAAATCCAAGGCTCAAGCTGTGGATAACTTATCCTTAGCGTCTGCCTACGAATGCAGAAATTGGCATGAAACGCCTCGCAGTTCGAGACTTGCGAGGCGTTCAGAATAGGAAGTCTGGCAATGTCCTACTTTCACTGGAAATACAACCAACTATCATCGGCGCTGAGATGTTTCACTGTCCTGTTCGGAATGGGAAGGAGTGGTACCACCACGCTATGGTCGCCAGACAAGATGAATTTTTTCGACGAGATAGCCTTTAGAGAGTTGAAAACCCCGCTACCAACACTTGGTAACGGGGTTCTCAATTTTAAAGCCCGGCAATGTCCTACTTTCACTGGAAATACAACCAACTATCA